>OHBD01000093.1_pt1 | contig 57807 bp, 55 predicted proteins | sample 1577291 | NCBI WGS metagenome assembly OHBD01 (sample SAMEA3879572, study PRJEB24766) | human gut metagenome | biome: human-associated habitat; feature: feces | place: USA | collected 1985/1987
AGTATTTCCAGTTTTCCTTGTTTATCTCAATTGAAAACAGTTCCTTTACCACCGGAATCGTTCCGTTTCCTACCGGGAATCGGAACGCCTGTATGAAGCTCATTTTTAGATATTTTTCTTTCTTTATCGTTCCTATTTCCTTTTCCCTTTTCTTTTTCTTTCCTCTTCCATTCCTTTTCTGCCATCGGATTAACCAATGCTGCCATCTGCAAGTTCACCACCGCCAGTTGTTCTGTAGAAAACGAGCGCAGATAAGTATGCGTAATCTCTTCCGAAGCATGGCTCAACCCCGCACTAATCTTAGACACCGGAATATCCTCATTATACGCCAATGTCGCCCACGTATGTCGTGCTACATAAGAAGTCAGCCTCACCCCCAATCCCAACCGGATAGACAACCGGTATAAATGCTTATTATAAAGCCGCAAAGCACTCTCATACTGTCGTCTCTCTTCTGGAATACTCCCCGGATTCCGAATAATTCTCAGCAGATAAGGTGAATCCGGATTCTCACACCTATACCTCTCAATAATCTCCCACATCCACGGCTCCAGCGTAATACTCAGCACCCTTCCCGTCTTACTCCGGTGATAGTACAGCACATTATCATGAATATCCGTCTTCCTCAAATAAGCCAAATCAATAAAAGGAATCCCCCTCAGATAATAAGAAAGAATAAACAGGTCCCGTGCCATCCCCAACCTCGGTGCATCCTTCAAATCCGCCTCCGCCACCGCCCGAAGCTGTTCAATATTCAACGCCCGTTTCCTTGTCTCCTCATACCCCATAAAAATCCCGTTAAAAAGCTGCCGTGTATCCTTCAACAACTTTTCCTTTTCAGCCTGCCGGCAAATAGCCCGCAGTGACCGAAAATAACACGCCGAAGTATTCGGTGAACACCCCGAAGCCAACAAATAGTGTTCAAAACTCAGGAAAACACCCGCTGTCAGATTCCTAAAATCCAACAATTCCATATCCGTAAACCTCTCCAAACTATGCAGCATACTACGGCACGTATGTTCTGCAGAGAACTTGAACAAATCGTCCAAAGTTTCCGCATGAGCTATAATAAACTCCTTCAATGTCTTAATTCTCATTCCAGTGTTCTTTTAATTAATGGTTATTTCCTCCCCAACCCCACTCTACATCATTTGTTTTGGGGTGAGAAAAGAGATAAACGTCAAAAGTAAGAACAGGAGGAAAGGATGCTTGTTATGAAACACGCATAAATGATTGTTGTTATGCTACAGAGGGCAAAAAAAGGAATATGGAAGAAAAAGGAAATTCAAAAAACAGGCACTGCATATTATACAATATATACCGAGTTATCTATAAACAATCAATCTCCTTTACCATTACCATATCAGAACAGTAATGATAAAGGAGAAAATAATCTAATTGTAACCTCTCAGGAGCTCACTCCAACCGACTCTTAAAAGCAGCCGGCAACTCCGGCATAGCCCCGCTCTGTGTACAGACATAAGCCGAGACTTCCACCGCCAACTTATGAGCCTCGGGCACCGGCTTTCCGCTAAGTATGGCAGACGTGAAAGCCGCAGTAAATGAATCTCCCGCACCAACGGTATCGGCAACCGGAACCCGTGGTGTATCCTGGAAAGATACAACGCCCGGAGTAAACACATAACTGCCGTTCGTACCGCAAGTCAGAATCAACATTTTCAGGTTATATTTAGCCAGGAGTATCCAGCATTTATCCTGCAAGTCAATCCCCGGATAGCCGAAGATACGGCTGATAGTAACCAGCTCCTCATCATTGATTTTAAGAATGTTGCAACGGCGCATAGACTCGCAAAGAATCTCTTTCGTATAGAATCCCTGACGGAGATTGATATCGAAAATCTTTATCTGTTCATCCCCATCGGGCATCGTGTCCAGAAAACGTTGAATAGTAGCACGACTCACGGGACTGCGCTGAGCCAGCGAACCGAAGCAAACAGCACGGGTAGAAAGAGCCAGACGCTTCAGTTCATCCGTAAAAGGAATGTTGTCCCAAGCCACATCTTCCTTGATTTCATAACAGGGAACACCTACGGCATCAAGAGTAACCTGCACCGTACCTGTAGGATAATCCACCTGCTCTATCTGGCAAGTCAGTTTCTTTTGGGCAAATACATCCAGTATTTCCCGCCCGTCAGCATCACAACCTACGGCACTTACCACACGACTGTCAAAACCAAACTGTGATACATGATAAGCGAAATTGGCAGGCGCACCACCTATTTTCTTTCCTTCGGGCAGCACATCCCAGAGTGCTTCCCCCATTCCTACGATAATTTTATTCATGATATGATTTATGATTTATGATTTATGATTTATGAAAACTATTATTTCTTTATCTTCAAAGTATAGTACAGCAAATAAAGTACTCCGACAGTCATCACGGCTACTGCACCACTTTGTCCTACGGCATCACTTGCCAATCCCATTGCCAACGGAAAAACAGTTCCACCAAAAAGTCCCATTATCATCAGACCGGAAACTTCATTCTTCTTGCCGGGCATATACAGCAACGCCTGTGAGAAGACAATCGAAAAGATATTCGAGTTTCCGTAACCTATCAGCGCAATGCAAATATAAATAGATGTTTTTGAATGGAAAGCAAAAAGTCCAATCATTGCCAGTAACATCATAAAACTACTAATAGCAAAGAACAATTTAGCATTCATCCTCCTCAAAATAAAAGAACCTGTGAAGCAACCTGCCGTACGGAAAATGAAGTAGAGACTGGTAGCAAACGCAGCGTCATCCAATCCCATACCCAAACGCTCCATTAGAATCTTAGGAGCAGTAGTATTCGTACCTACATCGATTCCTACATGGCACATGATACCGACGAAAGAAAGCAAAACAAACGGCTTACCCAATAAAGCCAAACACTCACCGAACGTAGAAGGTTTTCCTTCCTCTTTCTCCTCGGCAATCTGTGTCTGTCCCAACAATAAAACGGCTATCACAGCTATCACCATATAAATAGGGAACAGCACACGCCAACCCAAACCGAACGACGGAATGGCCTGTGTAGCTCCCCACATAGCAATGTAAGGTGCAAGAAACGAAGCAATCGCCTTTACAAATTGTCCGAAGGTAAGGCTACTTGCCAGCCGGTCACCTCTCACGATGTTGGAAAGCAGCGGATTCAGTGAAGTCTGCATCAATGCATTGCCGATACCTAATAAAGAGAAAGAAAGCAGCATCAACGTATAGCTATCACCAAAAACAGGCAATAGCAACGAAGCAAAGGTCACAACCAAACTAAGTAGTACCGTCTTTTTTTGTCCGATACGGCTCATCAACATACCTGTCGGCACAGAGAAGATCAGGAACCAGAAGAAAACCAGCGAGGGGAAGATGTTAGCCTGAGAATCAGTCAGACCCAAATCTGCTTTTACATAGTTGGAGGCGATGCCTACCAGATCCACAAATCCCATAGCGAAAAAGCAGAGCATCACAGGGATCAGCTTGGATAACGAAGAATTAGATTTCATTGTTGTATGGTATTAATTTAAGTATTTCTTGCTCGGAAAAGCACGTTGCAAAGGAAGCGAATATCAGAACAACAGGATAACAATCTTGTTACAAAGAGTGGCAATTATGATACAAGAATGTTTTTTAAGCGCATTTCAAGGGCATTATTTCTCTTTTTAGCTACATTTGCGAAAAAATATCCAAAGAAACTTTTTAAACAACAATATGGAAACACTCTTTAATGGACGACTCAGCATTGAAGTCTCTGCACATGGAGCAGAGTTATGCAGTATTTTTTCTAATGGAAAAGAATATCTATGGCAGGCAGATCCTGCATTCTGGAAACGCCATTCGCCGGTACTCTTCCCGATTGTAGGAAGCGTATGGGAGAATGAATATCGAAACGAAGGCACCACTTATGTCCTCACTCAGCATGGATTTGCCCGCGACATGGAATTCACACTGATATCCGAGGAAAACGATGAAGTCCGCTACCAGCTTGTCAGCAACGAAGAAACACTCAAGAAATATCCTTTCCCATTCCGTCTCACCATCGGCTATCGCATCCGCGAAAAGAAGGTCGATGTCATGTGGGAAGTAGAGAATACCGGGGAGAAGGAAATGCACTTCCAGATTGGTGCACATCCGGCATTCTACTATCCGGATTTCGATGCCGAAACGCAAGAACGGGGGTTCTTCGGTTTCAATAAGAAAAGCGGACTGAAATACATACTTATTTCTGAAAAAGGATGTGCCGACCCGGACACCCAATATCCTCTGAAACTGACAAACGACTTGTTGCCATTGGACACACATACATTTGACAAAGATGCACTTATATTGGAGGGAAGCCAGGTGCGGCAGGTTACTCTATATAACAAGAAAAAATCCCCTTATCTCAGCCTCCATTTCGATGCACCTGTTGTCGGACTGTGGTCGCCACCTGCCAAGAATGCCCCGTTTGTCTGTATTGAACCATGGTACGGTCGTTGCGACAAAGCACATTATACAGGAGAGTATAAAGATAAGGATTGGGTACAGCATCTGCAACCCGAAGAGATGTTCAGAGGAAAATATACCATTGAAATAGAAGAATAAAGGAGAAGCCATACCTGGTCCGTATCTGGTCCAAACGCTTAGGTACGGAGCAGCTACGGAGCGGGTACGGCTTTGAAAAATTCGGGTACATAAAAGGAGGAAATATAGACCAATCTTATTTCAACTTATAAACCTTGAATGAACTTACCGCATAGCTACCGCCTTTGGCATAGAAGCTGATACGGTTGTAAGGTTCCGAAGGAAACACAAGGTTTGTCATTGCGAAACGTCCGTCATCGCCAAACGCTTCAATACTTGATTTATCAACGAAAAGACGCAGCGTCATTTCCGAATTGCCTTCTATCGGAGCAAGAGTCAGCACCGGAAAGTCCGGACTGAATGATACGATTCCGCTCTTACTACGATCCATCGCAAACTTCTTCTCTACCAGATTATAGTAAATATCCACTTCTTCTCCTTTTGAATTGAAAAGTTGGAAGCCAATGACTTCTGCATTTCTGTTCTTAATCGTCATTTCAATTTCATACGTACCTGTATTATCTGAAAGCAGTTTGTCCATATTATAAGTACGGTCCACCTTGAAGGAATGCTTCTTTTCTTCTTTTCCACGCAGTTTCAGCAGTTCTCGCGAAGGGGAAGATTTCAGATAGGTCTCACCCGCCGAAGTATAGAGGCTCAGATCACGGGGAACGGAGTTACCACTGCGATACTGAGTAGTAGGTACATTGTTGGCATATTGCCAGTTGCTCATCCATGCCAGCGCTATATGGCGTCCTTCGGGCGCATTACTCCAAGTTACGGTAGCATAGTGATCTTTTCCCCAGTCCATCCACTTGGTGCTTTTCGGTGATTCATTCACAAACTTCTTTCCATCGAAGGTACCTACAAAGTATTGAGTGGCACTTCCACCGAAAGGTCCGCCGGGATTAATATTACAGATTAGAACCCATTTCTTCAGTTCCGTACCTTCAATAGGCAATTCTATCAGGTCGGGACATTCCCATACACCACCATGAGCCCCCTGACCTTCACCGAAACTACTTTCATAAGCCCAGTCCTTCAGATTAGCTGAAGAGTAGATTTGCATTTCCTGACCTACGGCAAGAATCATGATCCATTTATCGGTAGCGTCATGCCAGAAAACTTTCGGATCACGGAAATCACGTTGGGTGGAAGTCAGTATAGGATTACGCGCATACTTCTTGAATGTCTTTCCGTTGTCTAGACTGTAAGCCATACTCTGCACCTGGCGATCGCTGGCCGAAGTATAGAAAGCTATGATCGCACCGGCACCAAAGCCTGCCGTATTATCCTTATCAACCACACAGGAACCGCTGAAGATAGTTCCCAACGCATCGGGCGCAATGGCTATCGGCTGATGTTCCCAATTCACCAGGTCTGTACTGGTGGCATGTCCCCAATGCATATTTCCCCACATAGAACCGTAAGGATTGTATTGATAAAACAAATGATAAACACCATCTTTATATACCATACCGTTCGGATCATTCATCCAGCCATATTGAGGAGTGAAGTGATAAAGCGGACGGAAACTCTCGCGATTGGATGTATCAAACTCATTGGACAGTTTCATTTCATCCCAGCAAATAGCCGTATCGGGTATCAACTGAAAATTGAAGGAAAGTGATTTATCATCAAATCCGGAGAGATCTACCGGAACAAAATAGTCCACCTTATTTATAGCCAGACGAACATTCATATTGCGCACTACGTCATTATCTGCTATCATATACAGTTTTGCTTCCGGAGAAGCCTCTTCCACGGGAAGCAACAAAAATTTCTTCTGGTTCTCAATCTGGACAATGCTCTGTCCGTCACCTAAATGTTTAATCACGAAAGGAGGATTAATAGCCTGACACGAAAAGACAGACCAGATTGTACCTATTATAAAGGTAAGGGTCCATCGCACAGTCAACAAATTGTTTTTTAAATTCATGATGTTTTTGGGTATTACATTTAATTAATAATGGGTTGCTCGGGAAAGCACTTTGCAAAGGAAGCGAATAAAACAGAAATAGCCTGCCATTTATGTTTCATAAGCTGGCAAATATGATACCTGCCCTTTATTTTGTTACAAATATACCAGCTTATGAAACATAAATTACAGCATATTTTCACTTAATTCCCTTTCTTTGCAACATCAAAACATCACTCGGGAAAGCATGTTTTGAGAGGTAATCCACAGCGATTACAAAATGAAAAGCATATTAATTAAAATCTAAAAACATGGAAGGCATAAAAAGATCACTTCTATTTGCACTCTTTCTTATAATGTGTACACTGGTTCAGGCCCAACGCCTGACGGTACAAGGAAAAGTGGTTTCCAAGACCGACGGAGAATCCATTATCGGTGCAACTGTCATAGAAACCAACCAGACAAGTAACGGCACCATAACCGACATCGACGGCAACTTTACATTGTCTGTACCACAAGGTGCGGAACTCTCCATTTCGTATATCGGATTCAAGACTGTGAATGTGAAAGCTCAAACTACACTGAATATCGTTCTGGAAGAAGAATCGGAATTGCTACAGGAAGTCGTAGTCACAGGTTATACTACTCAACGCAAGGCCGACCTGACCGGAGCCATTTCCGTAGTCAGCATAGACGAGATTGCCAAGCAAAACGAAAACAACCCGATCAAAGCATTACAGGGACGCGTCCCCGGTATGAACATCACAGCCGACGGTAATCCCAGCGGAAACGCCACTGTACGCATTCGCGGTGTCGGGACTTTGAACAATAATGATCCTCTTTATATTATTGACGGCGTGCCTACCAAATCGGGCATGCACGAACTGAACGGCAATGATATCGAATCTATCCAGGTATTGAAGGATGCGGCTTCTGCCTCTATCTATGGTTCGCGCGCTGCAAACGGTGTCATCATCATCACTACGAAGAAAGGTAAAGAAGGACAGATAAAGATTAACTTCGATGCTTCTATCGCCGCTTCCATGTATACCAATAAGATGGAAGTACTGAATGCGGAAGAATATGGCCGTGCCATGTGGCAGGCTTACGTAAACGAAGGTCAGGATCCCAACACCAATGCACTGGGCTATAAGTATAGCTGGGGATATGACGCAAACGGTTATCCTCAACTGAACAACATCAGCATGTCCAAGTATCTGGATTCCTCCAATACGGTTCCGGCTGCCGACACCGACTGGTTCGATGAAACAACCCGTACAGGTATTATCCAGCAGTACAATGTATCAGTAAGCAATGGTTCGGAAAAGGGGTCTTCTTTCTTCTCCCTGGGCTATTATAAGAATATAGGTATCATCAAGGACAGTGACTTCGAACGTTTCTCTGCCCGCATAAATTCTGATTATAATCTGATTGGCAAATTCCTGACCATAGGAGAGCACTTCACGCTAAACCGCACTTCGGAGGTGCAGGCACCGGGTGGATTCTTGCAAAATGTATTGCAATTCAATCCCTCATTGCCCGTTTACGACATCAATGGAGAATATGCAGGTCCGGTAGGCGGATATCCCGACCGTGAGAACCCGGTAGCGAGACTGGACCGTAACTCTGATAATCGCTATACTTACTGGCGTATGTTTGGTGATGCCTACATCAACCTCAACCCCTTCAAAGGATTCAATGTCCGCTCCACCTTCGGATTGGATTATGCACAGAAATCACAACGCATCTTCACCTACCCCATCACCGAAGGCAATGTGGCAAATGATAAGAATGCCGTAGAAGCCAAGCAGGAACACTGGACGAAATGGATGTGGAATGCCATCGCTACCTACAATCTGGAAATCGGCAAACATCGTGGAGACGCCATGGTGGGTATGGAGCTGAACCGTGAAGATGATATCAATTTTTCGGGTTATAAAGAAGATTATTCCATACTGACACCCGACTATATGTGGCCGAATGCCGGTTCCGGTACGGCTCAGGCTTACGGTTCGGGCGAAGGCTATTCATTGGTTTCTTTCTTCGGAAAGCTGAATTATACATACGATGATAAATACCTACTCTCGATGACAGTACGCCGTGACGGTTCTTCACGCTTCGGTAAAAATAACCGCTATGCCACATTCCCTTCCTTCTCACTGGGATGGCGCTTGAACCGTGAAAAGTTCATGCAAAACCTCAGTTGGATTGACGATCTGAAAGTCCGCGGTTCATGGGGGCAGACCGGTAACCAGGAAATCTCGAACATTGCCCGCTATACAATTTATGTTCCCAACTACGGTGTAACGGAGTCAGGCGGTCAGAGCTATGGCACTTCCTACGACATTGCCGGAACCAATGGTGGCAGCATCCTTCAATCCGGGTTCAAACGTAATCAGATCGGTAATGATAACATTAAATGGGAAACAACCACACAAACGAACCTGGGCCTCGATTTCTCACTGTTTAAACAATCTCTTTACGGTTCATTCGACTGGTTCTACAAAAAGACAACGGATATTCTGGTACAGATGGCAGGTATCGCCGCTATGGGCGAAGGAAGCAGTCAATGGATCAATGCGGGAGAAATGAAGAATGTGGGTGTTGAATTGAATCTCGGTTATCGCAATCAAACGAGATTCGGACTGAAATATGACCTGAACGCCAACATATCCACCTACCGGAATGAAATCACGAAACTGCCAACTACAGTAGCAGCCAACGGCACTTTCGGTGGTAACGGTGTACAAAGCGTAATTGGTCACGCCAATGGTTCGCAGGTGGGTTATGTAGCTGACGGCATCTTCAAATCACAGGAAGAGATTGATAACCATGCCACTCAGGAAGGTGCCGGAATAGGCCGTATCCGCTGGCGCGACTTGGACGGCAACGGTATCATCAACGAGAAAGACCAGCAATGGATTTACAATCCGACTCCGGACTTCAGCTATGGTCTGAACATCTACCTTGAATACAAGAATTTTGACCTCACCATGTTCTGGCAAGGTGTTCAGGGAGTAGATGTTATCAGCGACCTGAAGAAGGAGACCGACCTTTGGAGTGGACTCAATATCGGTTTCCTAAACAAAGGTAAGCGAGTACTCGATGCATGGTCACCCACCAATCCGCACTCTACCATTCCTGCATTGTCACGCAGCGATACGAACAATGAGAAACGTGTTTCCACTTACTTTGTTGAGAATGGTTCGTTCCTGAAGTTACGCAATATACAGTTGGGCTACAACGTTCCGAAAAACTTTGCCCAGAAGATGAAGATGGAACGCCTGCGCTTCTACCTGAGCGCACAGAACGTATTCACCATCAAGAGTAAGGAATTCACCGGAGTAGATCCTGAGAATGCCAACTATGGTTACCCCATCCCGATGAATATAACTTTCGGTATTAATGTAGGCTTTTAACAATAAAATCAGTTACTTATGAAAAAGTTAATATATACAGCAGTCTTAGGTCTTTCACTGATGTGCGGCAGTTGCACCGACTTTCTGGAAGATCAGCTCCCCCAGGGAACCATCAGCGACGAACAGCTGAAGAACCCGGCATACATCGACAATCTGGTAATCTCTGCTTATGCAGTATGGATTACTGCCGAAGATATCAATTCTTCCTTCTCCATGTGGAACTATGACGTACGCTCGGATGACGCTTACAAAGGCGGAAACGGTACGGAAGACGGTGATGTATTCCACTCACTGGACATCTCACAAGGTATCATGACTACGGCATGGAACATCAGCGATATGTGGCAGCGCCTCTACAACTGTATCTCACGTGTCAATACAGCTTTGCAACTATTGGAACAAGTGGATGAAAGTACTTATTCACTAAAGCAGCAACGCATTGCCGAAATGAGATTCCTCCGTGCACATGGTCACTTCTTGCTGAAACGCCTGTACAAGAAGATTCCGTTTGCCAACGATGCCAACTTGTCACCGGAAGAATATAACTATCTCTCCAACACCACTTACAACAATGACGAAGGCTGGCAACAGATTGCAGATGACTTCCAGTTTGCTTATGATAACCTTCCCGTGAAGCAGGCAGACAAAGGTCGCCCCGCCAAAGCCGCAGCAGCCGCCTATCTGGCAAAGACTTATCTGTACAAAGCTTATCATCAGGATAATGCAGACAGCCATGAAGTGACAAGCCTCAGCACGGAAGACCTGGTGAAAGTAGTGCAATACACAGACAATGCCATTATGTCGGCAGGCGGCTACGGGCTGGAATCAGATTTCCACAACAACTTCCGTCCGGAACCTCAATATGAAAATGGCGTGGAATCTTTGTGGGCCATGCAATACTCCATGAACGACGGTACCAATAACGGTAACTGCAACTGGTCTTACGGTCTGATCGTTCCCAACATTCCGGGAGTTACCGATGGTGGTTGCGACTTCTACAAACCGAGCCAAAATCTAGTAAACGCATTCAGAACAGATGCCAACGGACACCCGCTGCTGGATTCCTTTAACAACACCGATTACAATTCGCAATCCGATTATGCTGACCCACGCCTCTTCCTGACGGTAGGTATGCCGGGATTCCCTTATGAATTCAATAAGAACTACATGATGGACCAGTCGACTACCTGGAGCCGCAGCAACGGACTTTACGGATATTACGTGACCTTGAAGCAGAATGTGGACCCGGATGGCGATTACCTGATAAAGGGTGCCTGGTGGGGTTCTCCGATGAACCGCATCGTACTGCGCTACTCGGATGTATTGTTGATGCGTGCCGAAGCACTGATCCAACTGAACGACGGACGTATCGCTGAAGCTATCAGCCTGATTAACGAAGTACGTAACCGTGCTAAACAAAGCACAGCCATGATTGCCGACTACGAAATGGAATATGGCGTACGTTTCAACATTCAGCCTTATACGGGAAGCTACTCACAGGCAGATGCCTTAAAATTATTGAAGTTTGAACGTCGTGTAGAGCTGGCTCTGGAATCAGAGCGCTTCTTTGACCTGGTAAGATGGGGCGAAGCTGCCGAAGTACTGAATAAGTTCTATGCCGAGGAAGCTGCCGACTGCACCATCTACACGAATGCCTCGTTCACTAAGAATAAAAATGAATATCTGCCTATCCCGTTTGCACAGATGAGTGCCAGCAACGGAAACTATACGCAGAATTATGGTAACTGGTAACCTTATAAAAAAGAAGAACATTATGAAATCAATACTGAATAAACTAAATCTGCTTGTACTGGGAACCGTCCTGTTGTTAACATTCCCGGGATGCAGCGATGATAATACATCCGACCTGAAACTGGACGGAGACACATGGCTCACCGCCCTTGAACTGAATGATACCTATACGGGGGTGATAGACCGGACCAATAAGACCGTAACTGTGGCAGTGCCCGAAGTATACGACACTGACGCGATGAAAGTTACCGGTATCGAAGTATCCGAAGGTGCCGAGGCCTCTGTTAAGGCAGGCGATGTACTGAACTTCTCATTCCCCCAAGTGATCAAAGTGACTAACGGAAACGTATTCCTGGACTATACCGTCAACATCAAGCATGATGAAGCGCGGATACTCTCCTTCAAACTGAATGACGCTTATGCCGGAGTTATCGACCAGACTAAACGTACCATCACTGTACGTGTGCCGAGTTCAGTCAATATCAAAAACATGGTTCCGATCATTACAACTTCGGCAGGAGCCATCGTAATGCCGGCATCCGGCCAGGCTATTGACTTCAGCAATCCTGTAGAATTCACTGTTTCATACAACACCGCATCTGCCGTTTATACGGTAATGGTTATCCCGACCGATGCGCCGAGTGCCGCATATGTGGGTCTGGCAGCTACACTGAACGAACTGAATCCGGAAGAAAAGGAAGCGGCAACCTGGATGCTGAACAATATTGCCAATTCGCAATATATCTCATTCGAAGATGTGCAGGCAGGAAGAGTAGACCTGAGCGAATGTGAAATCATGTGGTGGCATCTGCATATAGACGGCGGCATCGACAACATGGATAAGTTTGAAAAGGCAGCGCCTGCGGCAATCAACGCATTGGTAAAGATGAAAGACCTTTATAACAATGGCATGAACCTGCTGCTTACCCGCTATGCTACTTATTATGCCGCCAAACTGGGTGCTACCCTGGACGGCAACAACCCGAACAACTGTTGGGGGCAATCGGAAGAATCCGGTGAAATAGTAGGTGGTGCATGGAACTTCTTTATCCAGGGACACGAGTCGCACGCTCTCTACCAGAACCTGGTGATGAACAGCGGTGAAACAGACAAGGTCTATACCTTCGATACCGGCTACCGAACCACCAACAGTACGGCACAATGGCACATCGGTTCCGACTGGGGCGGCTATGCTACGAATGAAGTATGGCGTACCAATCATGGCGGTGTTGATCTGGGTTATGGTGGCGATGGTGCTATCGTGGCATGGGAATATCTGCCTGAAGACTCTCGCGGAGGTATCGTATGTATCGGCTCAGGGTGTTACGACTGGTATGCTTACGGCATAGATGCTTCAGCAGACAAATATCATGGCAATGTAGCCAAACTGACAGAGAATGCAATTGACTATTTAACGGGTAAATAAAACTAATATATGAAAACAATGATATATTCACTCACACTGACTGCTCTGATGATCACTTCTTTCAGCAGCTGTAACGATGACAATGATCCGGTTTTAACTCAGAAGGACTGGGACGGAACCACCACTTATTTTGCTTCGGCAGATGCCATGAAGTTTGATACTTACTACAAGCCATCTGTTGGTTATGTAGGCGATCCGATGCCTTTCTATGATCCACAGGCAAAAGATTTCAAGGTTATGTATCTACAGGAATACCGTCCGAACCAAGCAGGCACTTACCACCCGATATGGGCGGTAAGTACTCAGGACGCCGCTTCATACACATCTATGGGTGAGCTGATCTCTTGCGGAGGATTGTCGGAGCAGGATGCCGCTATCGGAACGGGTAGTACTATTTATAATCCTTCGGATAAATTGTACTATACCTTCTACACAGGTAACAAATATCAGCCTACTTCTTCCGAGAACGGTCAAGTAGTGATGTATGCCACCTCGCCCGACTTCAAGACCTGGACCAAGAACCGCACTTTTTATCTGAAGGGTGACACTGACGGGTACAGCAAGAATGATTTCCGCGACCCCTTCGTTTTTGAAGGTGAAGATGGAAAATACCACATGCTTGTTTCCACTACTAAAAGCGGCAAAGGTGTACTGGCCGAATATACTTCTACAGATATGAAGACCTGGGAACATGCAGGTGTATTCATGACCATGATGTGGGATCGCTTTTATGAATGTCCCGATGTCTTCAAGATGGGAGACTGGTGGTATCTGGTCTACTCGGAGATGCATGCAGCCGTACGCAAAGTTCAATATTTCAAGGGACGTACACTGGAAGAACTGAAAGCAACCACCGCCAACGATGCCGGTATCTGGCCCGACAACCACGAAGGTTTCCTTGACTCACGTGGCTTCTATGCAGGCAAGACGGCTTCGGACGGAACTAACCGCTACATCTGGGGATGGTGCCCCACCCGCTCGGGCAATGACAATACTGCCGTAGGAGCTTCTCCGAACGAACCGGAATGGGCAGGAAGCCTGGTTGCACACAAAGTAGTTCAGCATGCGGATGGTACTTTGACTTTAGGCTTAGTAGAAGGTATCAGCCGGAAATATGCCACCGCCTCTACTGTAAAAGTGATGGAAAAGAGTAGCGGAGTATCAGAAAGCAACGGTAACTATACTCTGACGGATAATGCTTATATCCTGTTCAATCGCTTAAATGTAAACAACAAGATTTCGTTTACCGTAAAGACGGCAGGCGATGCAGATAGATTCGGTATCTCTCTGGTACGCGGCACGGACTCCAAAAAGTATTATACCATTGTAGTGAACCCGGAAGACAACAATAACAAGCGAAAGATAAACTTCGAAGAAGAAGGTGAAGAAGGTAAAGGATTCATCGACGGAATAGACGGTTATCTGTTCGACAGACCTGCAGATAATACTTATAATGTAACTATCTGTACGGACAACTCTGTCTGCGTGGTTTATATCAATGACAATGTGGCTTATACAAACCGCATATATGGTATGCAGAAGAATCCATGGTCTATCAATAGTTATTCGGGAACGGTGGAAGTAAGTACTGTGAAGGTTAGCTATTACTGAGTTGGAAGGAGCGGACAAGAGTTTCACATACCGCGTAACCATCTGTGTGACAACGCACTTGTGTTCCAACACGATCAGTCGTTGTGAAACACGAGTTCAGTCGTAGTGGGAAGTACTTTCAGTCGTAGTGGGAAGTGCCTTCAGTCCTAGTGGGAAATACCTTCAGTCCTAGTGGGAAATACCCTCAGTTTAATATAGTGAACGAATCATCGGATTGTTCATATCAGACTTACTAAAGTTTGTAGGTCGACAAAGATTAAGAATAAAGAAACGCATTGCCAGATAATGATTGCCACTTTATAGCAATCATTATTTGGCAATGCGTTTACAATATTTTGATTAATCACTGAAAGTCATACTTCGCCGCACATGCATAACCTTCTTCATACAAATCAGTCAATTTCCTGATATCCCGTTCGATACGGTCGACTGTTACAGGTTTCTGCGGACGGATTACAGTAATCTCTCCTGCCGCTTCCATACGTTCCACCATCTCCAACTGCTCGTTGTACACACGGCAACGACGGCTTAAAGCCTCACGCATCTTTGGGTATTTACGGTACAGGAAAGAAGGTATATGCATATCCTTCGCTTCTTTACGATATCCTTGGTTACGGGTAAGCACTACCACATTATGAGTAAATCCCTCACTCCTGGCACGCATCAGAGGAATACTGTCGACAATACCTCCGTCAAGCATCGGCTCATTATCCACATAAGCAATAGGGCAGACAAAAGGCAGGCTGCTCGAAGCACGCACAATGTCAATCACACGATGCTTGTCCCGTTTCTCCTCAAAATAGTTCGCCTCGCCCGTCACACAATTTGTAGTCACCATTTCATAGCGCTCCGGACAACAGAAATACGCTTCATAATCATAAGGAAGAATATGTTCGGGGAATTCCTGGAACAGCAGATCGAAGTCCATAATATTACGTTTCTTCAACAAATATTTCAACCCGATATACTGATATTTCTCCAGTAAGTCAATGTTACTGTACTTGGCACGTCCGCGCTGGCCGGACATATAAGAAAGTCCATTACATGCTCCGGCACTGACTCCGATAGTATAGGGGAAGCGGATGCCACGGTCCATAAAGCTGTCCAGCACGCCACAAGTGAAGACACCACGCATGCCGCCGCCTTCAAGAACCAATCCTGTCTGGGGGTTGATATGTATCTTTTTCTCCATAATTATCTGATAAAACGCTCCAAAGATAGCTTTTGTTTCCGAAATCTCCCTATCTTTGTGGCAGTAACAACCATTTAATATCAATTTAATCATGATGAAAAAGTCAATACTTATTGCCACTTTAGGCTTATTGAGTTTCAATGTGTCAGCACAGGACACTCCGAAAGCGGAAGAAGGCTTCATCTTCACAACCGTTAAAGAAAACCCGATTACTTCTGTTAAAAACCAAAACCGTTCCAGCACATGCTGGAGTTTTTCGGCTCTTGGTTTCCTTGAAAGCGAATTGTTGCGTATGGGCAAAGGCGAATATGATTTATCAGAAATGTTTGTGGTGCACCACACCATGATGGACCGCGGCGTGAACTACGTACGCTATCACGGTGACAGTTCTTTCTCACCCGGTGGAAGCTTCTACGACATCATGTTCTGCCTGAGAAACTACGGTCTTGTTCCGCAGGAAGCTATGCCGGGCATCATGTACGGTGACACGCTGCCTGTACACAACGAACTGGATGCCGTGGCCGGTGCCTATATGAATGCCATCGCCAAAGGTAAATTGACCAAACTGACTCCGGTTTGGAAGCAAGGCTTATCTGCCATCTATGATACTTATCTCGGCAAATGTCCCGAAAACTTCACTTATAAAGGTAAAGAATATACTCCGAAGACTTTTGCTGAATCTCTCGGCATCAATCCGGATGATTACATATCTCTGACTTCCTATACTCACCATCCGTTCTACACTCGGATGAACATCGAAATCCAGGACAACTGGCGTAACGGTCTTTCTTACAATCTGCCTTTGATGGAATTCATGTCTGTCATTGATTATGCCGTTAACAACGGTTACACCGTAGCCTGGGGTAGCGACGTCAGCGAAACCGGTTTCACTCGTGACGGTATAGCTGTTATGCCCGACGCGGATCGTGGTGCCGAACTCACCGGTTCTGACATGGCACGCTGGACAGGTCTTACTGCTGCCGACAAACGCAAAGAACTGACTTCCCGTCCGTTACCGGAAATCACCGTTACTCAGGAAATGCGCCAAACAGCATTCGACAATTGGGAAACTACCGATGATCACGGTATGCTTATCTACGGTATCGCCAAAGATCAGAACGGCAAAGAATACTATATGGTGAAAAACTCCTGGGGTACTAACAATAAATACAAAGGTATTTGGTATGCTTCTAAACCTTTCGTTGCTTACAAGACTATCAACATCCTGGTACACAAAGATGCAGTGCCCAAGGCGCTGTTGAAGAAGCTGGGAGTTAAATAAAGTATGAAGTATTAAGTATTAAATATGAAGTATTAAGTATTGAAGCTGCGCTGTAAAGCAACACACTTAATACTTCATACTTCATACTTAATACTTCTCTTTCATTTCATCATCCTACTATTAATATATTCCGTAAACTGATCCTTATAATTCTCTCCTACCGGAATATAGGTCTCTCCAAAAACGATGCGCAGGCGAGAAACTTCCGTTATCTTTTTCAAATTGACAATATAAGAACGATGTACCCGCATAAACTGAGAGGGAGGCAAAGTTTCTTCCAGACGCTTCATGCTGAGTAAAGGCATAATGGGCTTAGCCTCTCCTTCTACAAAGATACGTACGTATTCACTCATTCCTTCAATATATTTAATATCTGCCAGGTTGATACGCGTAACGCGGTAATCACTCTTCACAAACAGAGTACCGTCATTGAAAGAGAGTTCGGACGGAGTTAACGGCGGAGTAACTGTTCCATGCCCTTTAGTACGAAATTCCCACCATTTATACGCTTTATCCACCGCCTTCAGGAAGTCTTGAAAGCCAAACGGTTTCAGCAGATAATCCAGTGCATCTACTTTGAAGCCTTCGACGGCATACTCCGAATAAGCTGTTGTGAAGATAACCAACGGCTTTTCCGTCAGGGAACGTACAAAGTCCATCCCATTCAGATCGGGCATATTGATATCGACAAACATCAGATCAATCTTTTGTGCGGAAAGAACACTCATAGCATTGAAAGCGTCTTGGCAGGAAGCTACAAGATTCAGAAAAGGTACACGGGAGATATATCCCGTCAGTTGGGTAAGAGCCAACGGCTCATCATCAATAGCTATACAATTTATCATAATATACCTCCATTCTGTATTAACTCACCGGCACAAGCAACTGCACATCAAAGCAATCGGCCGTATCATCAATAGATAGTTTATAACGCTCACCGAACAACAGACGCAAACGCTTACGGATATTATCAAGACCGATACCGTGGTGCTGATCTTCGGACCTATAATAATTACTGTTGGAACAAACGAAATGAATTTCCTCTCCCACCACCTGCAAACAGACTGATACGAATGAAGCATGCTGATAACTGACACCATGCTTAAAAGCATTCTCTACAAACGAAACAAACAATAGGGGCGGTACTTGTACTTCGCCCGTATCCGTAGGAAAAGATACATCTATCCGCACTTTATCCGTATAGCGGATGCGCATCAACTCTATATAATGATTGAGGAACTGCAACTCCTTGGAAAGCGATATCAAGCGGTTATTCGATTCATAAAGCACATAGCGCATTAACCGTGAAAGCTCGACAATGGTTTGTTTGGCCTTCTCCGTATCAATATCCACCAATGCATGTATATTATTGAGAGTATTCATGAAGAAGTGCGGATTTATCTGGTATTTCAGATAATCCAACTCCGTCTGAAGATTGTTATGCTCCAGTTCTTTCATAGCCTCCCGATCGCGTACTGACTTAAAAAACAGCTTAACAGCAATATTGAAACTGAACATAAGCAAAGCTATCAGCATGCGCCCCAGAAAAGGACCACGAAACAGGGGCACAAAGAAAGGCATCTCTTCGAAAGGCGGACGCGGGAAGTCAGAATGCCGAGGATCAGGACGTTCCCCCCGTACAGACGGCATATTCGGTCCCGAAGGCTTACCGGGAGCATCATGCTCTCTCGGTCCGGGACCTTCCTTTCCCCGGTCGCGCATTCTCTGCTCTATTTGCTGCCGCTTCATGACAGGACGACTGGGAGACACCATATCCACTACCCAGAAAGTGAACGTAGATAATAATATGGCAACTACTACATACACTACCACTTTCTGCTTCAGGAAAAGGAAAGGAGCAAGCACACGATTATTCAACAAGAAAAGGAAAAAGAATGGCAACACATTGAGCCATAAAATAAAAACTCCTTTCCATCGCATCACTTCCACCTTACCCGATAAAAGTTCGAAGAAATTGCTTACCACCGGCACCATCAGTACGATAAGCCACACAGCAATGTAGATCATCATTTCCGGCAGGTAACGTTTATAGGTAGCACGGGCAAACACTTTCTTCATGTTTTGTATCCTTTTTAGAGATGTCATGGCAAATATAGCAGACTTTCGATTAACTAACAAAAGAAATAGACAAGGAGGAGCTTTTCATCGGCAAAGTTCTCATTACCAATGCCAACCACCTCCGCCACCACCGGGACCTCCGGAAGATACGTTTCCTACCGAAGTCACCATACTGCTGGGTGTAAAAGTCGCTACCTGTGAACCTGTTGTATAGATTCCACCAACAGTCAGTCCATAGAATTCAGTACCTCCGGTCACCGAACCGCCTGTATAAATCGTATAAGTGGTGCCCGATGCTAACTTCGAACTGCTGAACAACAATGTCATTTGCGAATAAGCACGGGGAATAGTGTAAGACATCACCTGATCAGAACCTTGAATACTCAAAAGCGTACCTTTACTACCCGAACCGCCATAGATAACCGTGCGTTGTGTACAAACGCTGGACGTGGGAGTACTAGTGCCGCCACCGATTCCCAAGATAGTTCCTCCTGTTATCTTAAAAGTATTCTGATCGCAGTCAAATCCTTCCTCGGGAGATGTAGTACCAATAGAGACAATCGTACCACCGGTAATAGTCAGGGTACCGTTAGAATCGACACCATCATTTCCACTGCTGTAACAATAGATATTGCCACCGTTGATAACAATGCTTTTAGAAGCATTCATACAGTCATCATAAGTTTACTGTGACATGTGCTCCGTTTGTGGTTACTGTAACCCCACTCACAGAGCCTGTCACCGTTGCCAAACCATTAGCATATGCTATTTGTATGGAAGAAGCGAATGATGAATTCTCTATAAAGTCATCATATTCGTCATCATTCTTGTCGGTTATGATAGTTTCAGCTATTTCAACATATGAATTATCGGCTATATCTTCCCACGAAACATCAAAGTCAAGTAATGTACCCGAAGCATCCGAACTGCCTGAACTTCCACCGGGATTCGTTCCCCCATCCGTTCCGTTCTCTCCCCAATCATCAAAAGGACTATCAGCACTACACGCGATACACAAGCAGAAACACACTGCATAAATCCCTATTTTCTGTATTCGTTTCATTTCCATCATTTATTTATGTGACTAATAAATCATTCACTTAAAACTTAAACGTATATCCCGCACCTACTACGTGCCCGTTCGTCTCGTCATCATCTGCATGATTCTGATACCGATAGAAAAAATTGCAGGACCGAATATATCCAGCATTTCCGCTATATCCTTCAATGTTTCTTCTGTTATCATACCTGTTTCGTTTCTGCGACAAATGTAACCGCAGGAGTGAAACAAAGAAAATAGATTCAACCAACAAGTGATTTTTAACGATAAACACAATCAAAAACGATGTAGTTTTTCTACCCTCTTTTGCTCAAAACCGTTCTGTATGTGCATTTTTTGCCCGCATTTCTTGTCAGAACGAACAGTTTGACTAATTTTGCACGCTGATAATTAGTTAACCGGATAATTTCAGTAGCTGGACACCGTGTACCTCCTACTCCTATTCCCGGCGATGACACTCCAAAGAAATACTAATACTAATAATTAATAACATGAGTTTGAAAATCGTAGTATTGGCTAAACAAGTTCCCGACACACGTAATGTTGGGAAAGATGCCATGAAAGCCGACGGAACCATTAACCGTGCGGCACTCCCCGCCATCTTCAACCCCGAAGACTTGAACGCTCTTGAGCAAGCCCTCCGACTGAAAGATGCACATCCGGGCTCTACCGTAACCATTCTGACAATGGGACCGGGACGCGCAGCCGAAGTTATTCGTGAAGGAATGTTCCGCGGTGCCGACAACGGCTATCTGTTGACCGACCGTGCTTTTGCAGGTGCAGATACCCTTGCCACTTCGTACGCTCTTGCTACTGCCATCAGGAAGATAGGCGAGTATGACATCATCATCGGCGGACGCCAGGCTATCGACGGTGACACGGCTCAAGTGGGTCCGCAAGTTGCTGAAAAGCTCGGTTTGACACAGATCACTTATGCCGAAGAAATTCTGAATGTGGAGAAAACTACCGGACGTGTTGTCGTGAAACGTCACATTGACGGTGGTGTGGAAACTGTAGAAGGCCCTCTGCCCATCGTTATTACTGTGAACGGAAGTGCAGCTCCCTGCCGCCCACGCAACGCTAAGCTGGTACAGAAATACAAACGTGCTCTCGGTGCACAGGAAAAAGCTGCTATCACCAAAGAAGGCGCTACCCTGCCTTATGCCGACCTCTACGAGAAGTATCCTTATCTGAACATCACCGAATGGAGTGTGGCAGACGTGAACGGTGACCTGGCACAATGCGGTCTCAGCGGTTCGCCCACTAAAGTAAAAACCATTCAGAACATCTCTTTCCAAGCCAAAGAAAGCCGTACACTGACCGGAAGCGACCAGGATGTAGAAGATCTTATTGTTGAACTACTCGCCAATCATACGATTGGCTAAGCTACGAGCAACAAGCGACAAGCTACAAGTTGCTGCGCCATTATACTGAATAGTACTTGTAGCCCGTAGCTAGTAGCTAAAAACTAAAAGTTATGAATAACGTATTTGTATATTGTGAGCTTGAAGGCACCGTAGTTGCCGAAGTAAGTCTCGAACTCCTTACCAAAGGACGCAAGTTAGCTAACCAACTGGGCTGCCAACTGGAAGCCGTTGTTGCCGGTACTAACCTTGCTGGTATCGAAAAACAAGTATTACCTTTCGGCGTCGACCGTCTTCACATCTTCGACGCTCCGGGCTTGTTCCCCTATACTTCACTGCCCCACTCTTCCGTACTCATCAATTTGTTCAAGGAAGAAAAACCGCAGATCTGTCTGATGGGCGCCACTGTTATCGGTCGTGACCTCGGTCCGCGCGTTTCTTCTGCACTGACCAGCGGATTGACTGCCGACTGTACTTCACTGGAAATCGGTGAGCACGAAGATAAAAAAGCAGGTATGGTATATGAAAACCTGTTATATCAGATCCGTCCCGCCTTCGGTGGTAACATCGTGGCAACCATCGTCAACCCCGAACATCGCCCGCAGATGGCAACCGTTCGTGAAGGTGTGATGAAGAAAGAGATTCTTAATGACAAGTATCAGGGCGAAGTTATCAACCATGACGTTGCCAAATATGTACCGACTACAGACTATGTAGTAAAAGTAATCGACCGCCATGTAGAGAAAGCGAAACACAACCTGAAAGGTGCTCCTATCGTCGTAGCCGGTGGTTATGGTATGGGTAGTCGTGAAAACTTCGACATGCTATTCGAACTGGCCAAAGAACTTCACGCTGAAGTAGGCGGCAGCCGCGCAGCTGTTGATGCTGGCTTCTGCGACCATGATCGTCAGATTGGCCAGACAGGTGTTACGGTACGTCCGAAATTATATATCGCCTGCGGTATCTCCGGACAAATCCAGCACATCCCCGGTATGCAGGAGAGCGGCATCATCATCTCTGTCAACAATGATGAGAATGCTCCGATTAATACCATCGCCGACTATGTAATTAATGGCACGGTGGAAGAAGTGATCCCGAAAATGATTAAGTACTACAAACAGAACAGTAAGTAAGCTATGGCTAATTTTTATACCGAAGTTCCTGAATTGAAGTTCCAACTGAACAACCCGATGATGGAACGTATCTGCGAGCTGAAAGAGCGCGGATACGAAGATAAAGACAAATTTGACTACGCTCCGCAGGACTACTCGGATGCGATGGACTCTTATGATAAGGTGCTTGAAATCACCGGAGAAATCACTGGAGAAATTATTAACCCGAACGCTGAAGGCGTGGACGAAGAAGGTCCTCACTGTGCCGACGGTCGCGTAGAATATGCCAGCGGTACGAGACAAAACCTCGATGCCATGGTGAAAGCCGGCCTGAACGGCATGACTATGCCCCGCCGCTTCGGTGGATTGAACTTCCCGATCACTCCGTATACCATGTGTGCTGAAATCGTGGCTGCTGCCGATGCCGGTTTTGGTAATATCTGGTCTTTGCAGGATTGTATCGAAACACTGTATGAATTCGGTAACGAAGATCAACACAGCCGTTTCATTCCACGTATCTGCGCCGGAGAAACCATGTCTATGGACTTGACAGAGCCTGATGCCGGTTCTGATTTACAGAGCGTAATGCTGAAAGCTACATTTGATGAGAAAGAAAATTGCTGGCGCCTGAATGGTGTAAAACGTTTCATCACAAATGGTGACGCTGACCTGCACCTCGTACTAGCCCGTTCGGAAGAAGGAACCAGAGATGGCCGTGGACTTTCCATGTTCATCTATGACAAGCGCGAAGGTGGTGTAGATGTACGCCGTATCGAGAATAAGTTGGGTATCCACGGTTCTCCTACTTGTGAACTTGTTTATAAGAACGCAAAGGCTGAACTTTGCGGTGATCGTAAACTCGGTTTGATCAAGTATGTAATGGCATTGATGAACGGTGCCCGTCTGGGTATCGCTGCACAGTCGGTAGGTTTGTCACAAGCTGCCTATAATGAAGGTCTGGCATATGCAAAGGATCGTAAACAGTTCAATAAAGCTATTATTGAATTCCCGGCTGTATATGACATGCTGGCTATCATGAAAGCTAAGTTGGATGCGGGTCGTGCTTTGTTGTACCAAACTTCTCGCTATGTGGACATTTACAAAGCTTTGGATGATATCTCCCGCGAACGTAAACTGACTCCGGAAGAACGTCAGGAACAAAAGAAGTATTCCAAACTTGCTGATGCCTTTACTCCGCTGGCCAAAGGTATGAATTCCGAATATGCCAACCAGAATGCTTACGACTGTATTCAGATTCACGGTGGTTCCGGTTTTATGTTGGAATACGCCTGTCAACGTATCTACCGAGATGCCCGTATCACCAGCATCTACGAAGGTACAACTCAATTGCAGACTGTAGCTGCCATCCGTTATGTAACAAACGGTTCGTATGCCGCTACTCTCCGCGATTACGAAACAATTCCTTGCAGCGAAGAAATGCAACCGTTGATGGATCGCTTGAAAGAGATGACGAATAAGTTTGAAGCTGCCACCAATGCAACGAAAGAAGCTGCCAACCAAGAACTGTTGGATTTCGTAGCCCGTCGTCTTTACGAAATGGCTGCTGTATGCGTGATGTCTCACCTTCTCATTCAGGACGCTACCAAAGCTCCTGAGTTGTTCGCGAAATCAGCTGTTGTTTATCTGAACTATGCTGAAGCTGAAGTAGAAAAGCACTTCAATTTCATCCGCAAGTTCAAGGCTGAGGAGCTGGAAAGCTATCGCAAGTAATTGACTGACGAATAAGATAAAGAAAGCTGTCTCCACCAAAGAGACAGCTTTCTTAGTTTATACAAGTCAGAGACTTATCTTTCCATAGGTTTCGAATCACATTTCTGTCCTATAAAGAACACATAACCAAAAAACTCTTTATACCGCTGATAGACCAGAATATCCTTCTTCATCAGAGCAACGAACTTCTGTGCCGCTATGCTGTTATCATTCTCTTACAGAAAGTCCCGCATACGGGTTTCCATCTGGGCATAATAGTTGACCACCCAGCAATATTCGGAAACAGCGATATAACCTCCGCCCGGAAATGATTTCTTTAGCCAGAAGGTATTCAGCCGGATAAATTTCGTGACCGATGCCATACAGGTGAGATGGCTTATAGCCGAATCTCTGATAATAATCGGGTTCACCCAACAGGAAAGCCGCCCCGTAGCCTGACGCTTCGGCAATGCGGAAACCTTCTTTCATCAGGGCAGAGCCAACACCTGCATTGCGGTATTCCAATAACACAGATAGTGGAGCCACCATCAGGGTATCATACTTGCTGCCGTCCGGTTGGGCGACATACGTTTTTGTAAACATGACGTGCCCTATCAGTTGCCCGTCAAGTTCTGCCACTAAAGTATGCAAACGAATAAATAATCAAAAAAATAATGCTGCATGTCTGTGAATCAGTTTTTTTCGTGTACATTTGTCAAAGCTAAAATTAGACAGCTATGATAGAAATTCCTGAATCTACTACCATTAGCCGCCAGGCAACAGACGTATTGAAAGGCAAGATTGTTGCCGATGTAATGAACGCCACCAGTCCGCACCGCTTTGCCTGGTTCAATGGAGACGCAACGAAATATCCGGAACTCTTGATAGGAAAGACCATAGAATCCGTCAATGGTTACGGCTCTTTCATTGACATCTGTTTCAATGAAGATACCCATCTGGCCATCGGTGACGGCACCCATATGAAATATTATACCGCCACAGAGAAATGCCCTACTAAATTTCAGTTACTCATCGCTTTTGAAGATGACACGTATCTCGTCTTTACAGTAGCCATGTATGGTGCCATCTATGCTTTTAAAGGAGAATTTGATAATATCTACTACCGTGGCGGCATAGAAAAAGTTTCCCCGATGGAAGACCGTTTCGACTTTCCTTTCTTTGAAAGCATGATTGCAGGCATCGGAAAAGACATTTCGGTGAAAGCATTGCTGGCTACGGAACAACGCATTCCGGGACTGGGTAACGGTGTATTGCAGGACATTCTGTACAATGCCCGCATCCATCCCAAACGAAAAATCAGCACCTTGTCCGCTGAAGATAAAGAACAGCTTTTCTATGCCGTCAAAGACACGCTGGCGGATATGATTGAGAAAGGAGTGCGTGATATGGAAAAAGACTTCTACGGAATCCCCGGCAAGTACATAACCCGGCTTTCCAAGAATACATATACGAAGCCCTGCCCGCAGTGCGGTTCACGAATCATAAAAGAGGCTTATCTGGGCGGCAGTGTTTACTATTGTCCATGCTGCCAGCAATAAAACAAGCGTACTTTAATACACAATCCAATGAAGCTATTTACTATTCTACTATTATTATCATGCTTCATCTCATGCGGTCTGCGCCCCCAAAAGAGCATAGACGACCGCATCAATGAAGCCATCGAGCTGCAAAAGAACAAGCAACCGGAAAAAGCCATGGCAATCTACTACCAGGTACTTCCAGAGGTGGAAGACCTGAGCAAACGCTCCGTGATATGCTATAATTTAGGAGTAATGTACCTGTGGGACCGCGTATTCGACAAAGCATACGATATGCTTCATCAGGCTTACGTCTGCGACTCGATCCTGAAAGATACCTCCGCCATGAGTAGCCGGCTCAACTGTATGGGAAGTGCCCTGAATCACATGCAGGACTCCTTAAATGGAGAACGGCTGCAAAGAAAAGCCCTGTGCCTGGCACATGCCGTAAACGACTCCGCCATGCTCTACGAACTATACAGCCACTTTGAATATATGCACCAGCGCCTGAGGCAATGGGATTCGGTAGCCCACTACATACAACTTGCCATCCGCTATACCCCCGCAGGCCAGTCTCCATCGAAACAATATGCCGTTCTGGGCGAGGTATACCGCATGAAAGGCGACGCAGACTCCGCCCGTTATTATTATAAGAAAGGAATGGCTTGCCCGGAGATAGACGCACGGCTGCCGGCTTATTTTTATAGCGCCCAGTTGGAATCGCACCTCGACAACCATCAGAAAGCCTACGAACACCTGCTTGCCTACACCATGAGTGCTGATACCATCTACGCCCAACAAAAAACCACCGAGCTGGAAAAACTGGCTTACCAACATGAAGCCGAAATGAAAGTGCGCATAGTAAAAGAAAAACAACATCTGTACATCGGCTTAGGCATTTTAGTGCTTGTAACCGCCACCTTCATCTTCCTGCTTTTTGTGCAAACTCTCCGGAAACGGAAACGTATCATCCGGCTGGAATACGAGAACGAACTGAAAAATCTCCGCGAGAAAATAACTTTGCTGAAAGAGAACTTACACTCCGAAAGCCACGAAAAAGAACATATGCTGCAACAAATGGAAGAACAAATCAGCCAGTTGCGCAGCATTTCCTTCCGTCGCACTCCCATCTCCCGCCGCCTCGACACTCTTGCCGCCCAAAACAGCAAGGAAAAGAAGAACATCAAAGTGATGACCGAAAAGGAACAGACCGAGTTGAAACAAGTCATTTTCGAAATCTACGGAGATTACATCTGTCAACTGCAAAACCAATATCCCAAACTGACGGAAGCGGATTTGCTTTATTCCTGTCTCGCTTCTACCGGATTAAGCACTTTCGCCATCGCTCTTTGCTTCGGTAACACCGACACCGGCATCGTTGCCCAACGCAAACGCCGGTTGAAGCTAAAAATGGAGACGGAAGAGGCAAACGAAGAGTAAAATGTCATAACCGACCATAGTATTTCACTCATTTACAACGGATTGATTTTTTAGAATGTCATCCGTTTTTTTTCTTTTCCAGCCCGCACAGGCCTAACTTTGTTGCATCAAAACATATAACTAAACGTATGCAGCAAAGACACGAAAACAGAAAGACTTACTTTCAGGAACTGGCAACGACCAGTGAACTTCATTTCCTTCCCTACATTCACCGATTCACCTCCGTCACTCCCCAAAGCCGGATTCTTGAAATCAGTTGTGGCGAAGGTGGAAATCTGATACAATCATGAGGAAGCGCATTCAGGAGCTGGACTATCTGAAATGCCTGTTTATCATACTCATGGTCATTTTCCACCTGAGCTATATAGGAGGTAAGTATCCGTACGTCAAAAGCATCGTATATACTTTCCATATGCCCGCCTTTCTGTTGATTTCGGGTTATCTGATTAATGTGCATAAAAAGCCGAAAGTTTTTCTGAAAGCGATGGCATGGATATTCATTCCATACGCCATTATGGAAATCAGTTATGCCTGCATGTCTACGCTGTTTCCCGTTTGGGACGGGATAAAAGAAATCAGCGCCTCAGTTCTATTCAGCAAAGTGCTGCTTGATCCCATTGGGCCTTACTGGTATCTACACACATTCATATTATGTGGCACAACCCATTATTTCGTACATACTTATCTCCGGGCAAATCCATTTATCCGTCTGTTGGCAACAGGCAGTCTTCTTCTACTTTTCTCCTACGTCTTTCATTTGCTGACATTTGCCAATGCTTTCTATTTCATGGCAGGCACCGCTATCCATCTAGGCAAACGTTCGTTCCTGTCTTGTTTTCCCTCTTCTTTTCTTGCCATTATCCCTCTGATCTTTCTGTGTAGTCAGCCGGAGAATCTGAACAGAGGCACTTTAGGAGGAATATTAATCACCGGACTGGTCATCAGCTTCTCGCTGTACATCTACAAACATCTCCCCTATACAGTGAAACAGGCTTCCCTGTTCATCGGAAAGAACACATTGCCTATTCTTCTTTTCTCCCCTGTCTTTACCGCACTGTCCAAACTCTTTCTGCCTTTCTTTTCATTCGACCCGACAGGGATATGCTTTCTCTGCACCGCCACAGCCACTACCCTGTACGGTAGCATTTTCATGGCATTCTGTCTGGATAAAGCACGCCTCTCTCCTTTCTTCTTCGGGAAAAAGATGCTCATATAAAAAATTGGCATTTCAATAGAATTAAATTCATTACCGCTCCGAAATGAGTGAAGTGTTTTCGTTTATTTATCTAAATTTATTACCAACCTAACAACAAGACGTAACCATTTGATTATGAGTGCATATAAATAGGGGGTATCTCAGTCGTATACTTAGGATACCTCAGTCGTATACTGAGATACCCTAAGTATACGACTGAGGTACCCTAAATATACGACCCGAGGTGAGTATCTGCTTTTTGTAAAATAATATTCTCTTCAGATATTATCTGAACAGCCTCAACTGACTGCGCAACTCATGAAGTTCCCGTTGCATCTCTTCCATACGCTGCAACAGATGATGAATGGCATCGATCCCTTCCATATTGATGGACAAGTCATAATACATGCGGCTATAACGTTCCACGTCCGGCAGTTGGGTAAACGTCAGATAGCGTTCACCACCTTCGGTTGTTACATCTATCAGACCACCTTCCTGCAACAAGTCAATAAACGACGGTTCGATGTGGCATTTGCGACAATATTCGCTGACTATGATTAATTCGTTCTGCATGGTACTACCTCCTTTTAGTTCATACTTTGAAGTTTACGGAACAGCTCTTTCTGTTCTTCCGTCAAGTTCGTCGGCAGTTTCACGGAATAAGTCACAATGAGGTCACCGAACTGTCCTTCTTTCTTATATACAGGGAACCCCTTACCTTTCAGACGGGCCTTCGTGCCATTCTGGGTTTCGGGTTTCACTTTCAGTTTCACCTGTCCGTTCAAAGTGTCCACCAACTGGTCGCCACCCAAAAGAGCGGTATAAAGATTGATGGGCACGTCTACGTACAAGTCATCGCCCAAACGTTTGAATACCGGGTCGTCCGCAATCACAAACGTAATGTACAAGTCACCGGCAGGGCCACCGTTCACACCTTCGCCGCCGTAACCTTTCAGCTTGATAACTTGTCCGTTCGCCACTCCGGCAGGAATGGTGATACGCACATTCTTTCCGTTCACGGTCAGAACCTGCTTATGGGTTTGTGCCGCATCGCGGAGAGACAGACTTAAATCTGCATGATAATCCTGTCCGCGGAAACCGGCATTAGCGCCTCCACTACGTCCCCGATGTCCGAACATAGACTCGAAAAAGTCAGAGAAACCGCCACCGGCACTTCCGGAAAACTCCTGCCCGTCGGATGAATACCAGTAACTGCCGTTGCCATCCGAGCCATATCCTGCACCCGAACCACCGAAGCCGCCACCTCCAAATCCGCCGAAACCACCGGCACCTGCCTCCTGTCGGGCTCGCTTCTGAGCTTCAAACTCATCGGCATGCTTCCAGTGCTCGCCGTACTCATCGTACTTCTTACGCTTTTCAGGATCGCTCAGCACTTCGTTCGCTTCATTAATTGCCTGAAACTTATCCTTGGCAGTAGAGTCATTCGGATTCAGGTCAGGATGATACTTGCGTGCCAACTTGCGGAACGCTTTCTTTATATCATCCTGACTTGCCTTTTTGTCCACCCCAAGGACTTGATAATAATCTATATAAGCCATAGTCTATAATTTTAGTTTTTTCTTATATACCTTATCACAAATAACGCACCAAGCCCACCTTTTGAATACTAAAATACGTAAACGAAAATTAAAAAGAAGTATTACAGACTACAATACAAAGATACACAACTAATTAACCCTTCTATACAATCCTTATTAACACTATTCGAATTTTAAAATAATGTAAACGACACATAACATCAATTAATTATCTCTACTAAAAGTTCCTAAAATAAGCGGAAAACACTTTATTTGTATTTGAATAATGCAGTTACGGAGAGCAGATTTCCCCCCAACCTTAATATATTGACTTATTATGAAAAGTAACCATTGGCTACTTACGGTAGCACTCACCTTCATCGTCCTGCAAGTAAAAGCAGATGCATGGATACGTATTAACCAACTTGGCTACTTGCCGCAAGCTGTAAAAGTGGCAGTGTTCATGAGCGAAGAACCGGCTGACATACAAGAGTATGCACTAGTAGACGCTTTCACCGGACAAACTGTCCGCACCTTCACCTCCACCAAAGCAACCGGAAAGATGGGCCTCATGCAAAGTACCTATCGTCTGAATTTCAGCGACTTCAATCAGCCGGGAACTTACTACCTGAAAGCAGGCAAAACTGTTTCTCCCAATTTCCCCATCAACAACCACGTGTACAACGGCACCGCCGACTTCCTGCTGAACTACATGCGCCAGCAGCGTTGCGGCTACAACCCTTTCCTGAAAGACAGTTGCCATGTGCACGACGGCTATATCCTGTATCACCCCACCAAGACAGGACAGCACATCGACGTCCGCGGTGGCTGGCACGATGCCACCGACTATCTGCAATACACCACTACTTCCGCAAATACCATCTACCAGATGATGTTTGCCTATCAGGAAAACCCGGAAGCTTTCGGTGACTTCTACGATGCAGCCGGACTGCCAGGCGCCAACGGTATCCCCGACATCGTAGACGAAATAAAGTGGGGTCTCGACTGGCTGAACCGCATGAACCCGGCCCCCGGCGAATTGTACAACCAGATTGCTGACGACCGCGACCATGCCGGTATGCGTCTGCCCAACAAAGACGAGGTGGATTACGGTTACGGTCCGGGCAAGGGACGCCCCGTTTATTTCTGTAGCGGCGAGCCTCAGGTACGCGGCCAGTTCATGAACGCAACCACGGGTGTAGCCAGCACAGCAGGCAAGTTTGCTTCCTGCTTCGCTCTCGGTGCCCGTCTTCTGAAAGATTTCTATCCTGAATTTGCGGCCGAAATCGGTGCAAAGGCCGATGCTGCCTATCAGGAAGGCGTAAAGAAACCGGGTGCTTGCCAGACGGCATCTGTCAAATCTCCCTATATCTACGAAGAAGATAACTGGGTGGATGATATGGAACTCGGTGCCATGGAACTTTTCAAAAGCACCGGAGACTTGAAATATCTGGAACAAGCCGTTGAATACGGACGCCGCGAACCCGTCACCCCGTGGATGGGCGCCGACAGTGCACGCCATTATCAATGGTATCCGTTTATGAACATGGGGCACTATCACCTGGCAACCGTAAACAATGACCGTCTCAGTAAAGAATTTATCCGCAATATGCGTGCAGGCATCGTTCGTACTTACGAAAAAGCTGTCGAAAGCCCCTTTATGCACGGTATCCCCTATACTTGGTGTTCAAACAATCTGACTACTGCCATGCTGACGCAATGCCGTCTATATCGTGAAACAACAGGTGACGACAGTTACAAGGAAATGGAAGCCGCCATGCTCGACTGGCTATTCGGTTGTAACCCCTGGGGTACCAGTATGATTGTGGAATTTCCTCTTTACGGAGATTATCCCTCTCAACCGCACTCTTCCCTACTCAATGCAGGTGTAGGCAATACCACAGGCGGCGTAGTGGACGGTCCCGTTTACCGTACCATCTTCGAAAGCCTGCGTGGAGTAAATATGACGGGTATTCCCGGCACTCCCGGTCAGGATTACGAACGTTTCCAGCCCGACCTGATGGTTTATCATGATGCCATCCACGATTACTCCACGAATGAACCGACCATGGACGGAACTGCTTGTCTCACTTATTATCTCTCTGCCATGCAGAAAGAGGGTATGAAGCAAGCAGGCATCCAGAGCGACAAGAATGTATACGTGAACGGAGGTATCATCCGTACCGACCCGTCAAAGAAACAAATAACCCTCGTTTTCACTGCCGCTGATAAAGCCGACGGCGCAGATGCTATCATCAGTACGCTGAAAAAGCATGGCATCAAAGGCGGTTTCTTCTTCACCGGTGAATTTTATGAGCTGTATCCTGATGTGGTAAAGCGCCTGCGTGCAGAAGGTCATCTGGTAGGCAGTCACAGTTACGGACATTTATTGTATATGCCGTGGGAAAACCGTGACTCACTGTTAGTGACTCGCGAGGAGTTTGAACAGGATATGCTGAAAAGTTACGAAGGTCTGCGCAAAGCAGGCATCGAGTATAAAGACGCTCCTGTCTATATCCCGCCCTACGAATATTATAATAAGGAAATTGCCGCATGGGCAAAGAATATGGGTATACAACTTATCAATTATACACCCGGCACGATGAGCAATGCGGACTATACCACTCCAGACATGGGTGCCAAATACCGTAGCAGTAAGTTCATCTATGACAAAATCATGGAGGTAGAGAAAAAAGAAGGATTAAACGGACACCTGATGTTGATACACTTCGGTACAGACGACCGCCGTACAGATAAGTTCTACAATGGTTATCTGGACAAAATGATTAAAACGCTGAAACGGAAAGGTTATACTTTCGTACCTGTCCTTGAAGCAACAGGAATATAGTTCATACCCATAGTTATTATAAAAAGGTTAGTTAAAGGTTATCATGCAAAGGTATTTAAGGTAATATTCAATCGGTTTGTTTTCAGTAGACTTTTTCCCACCCCCAAGGGAAAAAGTCGCAAACCAAAGCTCCATGCCTGCGAAGGTCCGGAGCTTTTTCTATTGTCAGATTTAAATAAATGCGTGATAACGAAGAATCAGAAACTATCCTTCACTGCCTGCAACAAAGACAGAATATCTTCTTCTGTCGTATCAAAAGAGGTCACAAAACGAATTTCATTTTCAGCTTCATTCCAGAAATAAAAGAAATAAGACTTCATCAATCTATCAATAACCGGACGAGGCATAGTTAGGAACAACTGATTACTCTCCATCTTTTGTGTGAATTGTACATCCGGCAATGTTTGCAACCCTTCATATAGTTTACGTGCCATCGCATTGGCATGTGCAGCATTCTTTTTCCACAAATCATCCGTAAGATACGCTGTGAACTGACAAGAAAGGTAACGCAATTTAGAAGCTAACTGAGCCGATTGTTTCCGTACATAGAGCGCTTCCTTTTTCAGGTCCGGATTGAAGATTATTACACTTTCACCTAACATCAATCCATTCTTCGTTCCACCGAAACTAAGAATATCAATGCCACAATCCACTGTCAGTTCCTTGAAACTGAGATTCAACGCAACACAAGCATTCGCTAAACGTGCCCCATCCATATGCACATACATACCATATTCATGCGCCAGGGTAGTCAGCGCTTTCAATTCTTCCGGAGTATAGACAGTACCTAATTCCGAACATTGAGAAATATAAATAGCACCCGGTTGAGAATGATGCTGTTCCCCGAAGTTCTTCAGATAAGGACGTATCAACTCCGGCGTCAGTTTACCATCCGGCGTTGCAATAGGACGTATCTGGCATCCTGTCATACGGGCAGGTGCACCACATTCATCTACGTAAATATGTGCAGTCTCCGCACAAAGAATTAAATTATAAGGGCGGGTAGCCAACTGCAAAGCTACTGCATTACTTCCTGTTCCATTGAAGACAAACAGTGGCTCACAATCAGGCGAAAATGTCTCTTTGATTTTGCGAACGGCTTCCTTAGTCCAAGGATCGTCACCGTAGCCAACTGCGTGATTTTGGTTTGCCCGGTTCAGCGCCTCCATCACCAATGGATGTACACCGGAATTGTTGTCTGAAGCAAAACTTCTCATAGTTATATTGATTTTATCGATAAATAGTTATAGCGTATAAATAATCCTTTAGCTCTAAAGGATATGCAAAGGAACGAAATAATTCGTTAGTAGAAAAAAAGAAGCGTGGATTTTACAATCCACGCTTTCGTTTAGGTTTTCAATCGGTTTTTTCGTTCTTACCCGATATAAACATTCACGCCCAAAAAAATGTAGAGCTCTCCGTCCTCCTGGTGCAATACGATCTTGTCTTCACAAGCTAACCATCCCAGGGCCGCTCCCAGTTCTTTGTCCTTCAGCCCGGACTTTCTCTTCAAAGTCCCATAGTCCCACTTGGCATAATTGCTAAGCAACCTCCAAATTTTGCCTGCGTTCAGGCCGATGTCGCTTTTGTTCATCTCTTTTCGTCATTAAAAAGGTTAAATAATTGATTGGTGATTTGTTTAGGTTATCCTATTATCAGCCTAAAGGTATCACTTTTTATTTATAAAACATAAAAAACGAACAAAAGATATTCTTTTTAATCAAAATTGTAACAGTTTCGTAATAATATACAGGTAATATAAGAAAAAACAGGCCAAAAAAGAGAAAAAAAGACCACAGCACCTTCAGAGAGATGCTGTGGTCATTTATTATAATTATGAATTCAGGGAAAAACGGGTATTACATCATTCCACCCATACCGCCCATGCCGGGAGCACCCATTGGCATTTCAGGTTTGTCTTCCTTCTTCTCAACGATTACACATTCAGTAGTCAGGAACATACCTGCAATAGAGGCAGCGTTTTCCAAAGCTACGCGAGCTACTTTTGCAGGATCAACTACACCGGCAGCATGCAGATTTTCATATACATCAGTACGAGCATTGTAACCGTAGTCACCTTTACCTTCGCGTACTTTCTGTACAACTACAGCACCTTCTTTACCTGCATTGGCAACAATCTGACGCAACGGCTCTTCAATAGCACGTTTAATAATGTCAACACCTGTAGTCTCATCAATGTTATCACCTTTGAAACCTTCCAATGCATCGAGTGCACGGATGTAAGCTACACCACCACCCGGTACGATACCTTCTTCAATAGCAGCACGTGTTGCACGTAAAGCATCGTCTACACGATCTTTCTTCTCCTTCATTTCAACTTCAGAAGCAGCACCTACGTAAAGAACAGCAACACCACCAGACAATTTAGCCAGACGTTCTTGCAATTTTTCTTTGTCATAATCAGATTTAGTAGCAGCAATCTGAGCTTTGATCTGTTCGCAACGTTCCTTGATATTTTGTTTGTCACCGGCACCGTTTACGATGGTAGTGTTATCTTTAGAAACTGTGATCTTATCAGCAGTACCCAACATTTCGATGGTAGCTTGTTCCAGTTTCAGACCCTTTTCCTCGCTGATCACTACACCACCAGTCAATACGGCGATATCTTCCAGCATTTCTTTACGACGGTCACCGAAGCCCGGAGCTTTCACAGCACAAATCTTCAACTGAGAACGCAGACGGTTTACAACCAACGTAGTCAAAGCTTCACTGTCCACATCTTCTGCGATTACCAACAGAGGACGTCCGGTTTGTACAGCAGGTTCCAAGATAGGCAAGAAATCTTTCAGGTTAGAAATCTTCTTGTCGTAGATCAGGATGTATGGTTTTTCCATTTCGCACTCCATCTTCTCCGTATTAGTAACGAAGTAAGCGGAAAGATAACCACGATCGAACTGCATACCTTCTACCACACCAATAGTAGTATCAGTACCCTTAGCTTCTTCGATAGTAATTACACCGTCTTTAGAAACCTTACGCATAGCATCAGCGATCAACTTACCGATAACCGGATCATTGTTAGCAGAAACAGTAGCAACCTGCTCAATCTTGTCATAGTTGTCACCCACTTTCTCTGCCTGGTGTTTAATAGAATCAACCACTTTGGCAACCGCCTTATCGATACCACGTTTAATATCCATAGGGCTTGCACCGGCAGTTACATTCTTCAGACCCTCAGCAATAATAGCCTGAGCCAAAACAGTTGCAGTAGTTGTACCGTCACCGGCATCATCACCTGTTTTAGAAGCCACTTCTTTCACCAACTGTGCACCGGTATTCTGGTAAGCATCTGTCAGTTCAATTTCTTTTGCTACAGTCACACCATCTTTAGTAATGTGAGGAGCACCGAATTTCTTTTCAATAATCACATTACGTCCTTTCGGGCCTAGTGTTACTTTTACTGCATTAGCCAAAGCATCAACACCTTTTTTCAATTGATCGCGAGCTTCGATATTGAATAATATTTCTTTTGCCATAACGATTTTACTATTTAATTAATTGATTAGACACTACGTTTATTAACCCAAAACAGCGAGAACATCGCTCTGACGCATAATGAGGTATTTTGTACCTTCTACTTCAAGTTCCGTTCCAGCATACTTTCCATAAAGAACAGTATCGCCTGCCTTTAATACCATTTCTTCGTCTTTCGTACCGTGACCAACTGCCACAACTTCACCCTTCAAAGGTTTTTCTTTTGCTGTATCAGGAATAATGATACCACCAATTGTTTTTTCTTCTGCAGGTGCAGGGAGTATCAGCACTCTGTCTGCTAATGGTTTAATGTTCATAGTTCTTTTGTTTTTTATATGTTATACATTTATTATAGTAATGTCTTGTCTCGTTATTAGTGAGACGCAGAACAAATTGCGAAAATCGTGCCAAACGGTAAAGCGAAATTTCTGTCAGTATAAAAACTGACAAATTGGCATCTCAGCATAACTTTTTCATGCAAGCATGAAAATTATGCTTTCGATTTGCATTATCTTTGCACCCTCAAAAAACGTTTTTAGAACATGAATGCAGTCTGGATTGTTTTGCCTATTCTCACATTATTAATGTTTGAGTTGGGACTAACACTTGAAATTAAAGATTTTAAATTATTTCGTCAACGTCCCTATCCTGTTTTTGCAGGATTGATAGGGCAGATAGTCCTTTTACCAATATTGGCTTTTGCATTGGGTTATCTATTTCATTTGGAACCTCTGTTCTTTATCGGACTTGTGCTCATTGCTTGTTCTCCGGGTGGGAGTTCTTCCAATATATTCTCTATGATAGCCAAAGGTGATGTCGCACTTTCCGTATCACTGACTGCACTCAGCAGTATTATTACTTTGTTTACTATTCCTGTCATTATGGAGTTTGCCACGCAAATTGCAGGAGACAATAGTGGAATAACTATACATTTACCTATCGGCAGCCTCATTATCCAGAATCTACTGCTCATGTTGCTTCCTATTGCAATAGGCGTTTTAACCAAACACTTTTGTCCTAAAGCAGCCGAACGGATACACAAAGTATTATCCAAGATAGCCTTCCCTGCCTTGATTTTATTAGCTACTGTTTTCTTCATACAACATCACGAAACGATAGCTGCACAGATCGGCCGATTAGGCTTGTGCATCACACTAATGATATTATTGGCTATGGGTGGAGGATATTTAATCTCCCGGTCAATGAAATTGAACAGGAAAGAACAGCGTACGCTTATCATTGAAATAGGTATGCAAAATGCAGCCCAAAGTATTGCTATTGCAAGTAGCCCGTTTATTTTCAATAATGACATAATTGCCATACCGGCTATAATTTATGCACTGATGATGAATATAATTCTATTAGTATATGTAGGAATAGTGAAGCGGAAATAACACCGTAGCCAGTCATGGTACCCCAAAATCCCCCATACAAGAAGTTAAGACTTTGCATACAAAAAGTTAACTTCTTGTCAACAGGGAGTTAAGTTCTTGTCAACAAGCTGTTGACGACTGATAAATAACAAGACTAAGACAGTTTAGTCAATATCCAAGTCTGTATCACAACTCAATTCAGTCGAATATCCCTGCCAGAAGCTCTTGGTAGAATGTACTAAAGCACTCCCCATCAAGAAAAGGAATATTACGGCTATTAATGTCATCACCATACCGATGGCTGCGTAATACTTCGGTTCTAAAACATCCATAATAGTTATCTTTGTTAGGTTAGTACTACAAAGATAACCAAGATGGATTACAAAGAGCTTACTCTTTTATGAAGTTTTTATTTCTTTAAAGTTTGTATCAATTCTTCGGCCGAAACCAGAGTCTGTTCACCAGTCTCCATATTCTTGAGTGTCACCTTATTTTCGTTCATTTCATTCTCTCCTACAAGAGCTACAAACGGAATATTTTTGGCATTGGCATAGCCCATCTGTTTTTTCATTTTAGATGAATCCGGGAAGATTTCCGCACGAATACCTTCTGCACGTACTTTGGCAAGTACATTCAAGGAAAAAGCTGCTTCTTTCTCACCAAAGTTGATAAATAGAAGTTGTGTACCGTTTACAGCTTCTTTAGGATAAAGATCAAGCTGGTTCAGCACATCAAAGATACGATCCGCACCAAAGGAGATGCCTACACCGGAAACTCCTGCCATACCGAATACACCGGTAAGATTATCATAGCGACCACCGCCTGTAATACTACCGATTTGTACATCCAATGCTTTCACTTCAAAAATGGCACCGGTATAGTAATTCAACCCACGGGCTAGTGTCAAATCAAGTTCCAATTCATTCTTCAGACCGAAAGCCGATAGAGTTTTCAAGATAAATTCGCTTTCTTCCACTCCTTTCTGACCTGTTTCACTTCCGGAAAGTACTTCTTTCAGGGTAGCCAGTTTCTCCTCGTTGGTGCCGCTCAGTAGAATGATAGGTTGTAATTTGGCAATAGCCTCATCGCTGATACCTTTTTCTTTCAACTCGGCATTCACATTGTCCAGACCGATTTTATCCAGTTTATCAATAGCCACAGTAATATCCACGATCTTATCAGCCTCACCGATAATCTCCGCAATGCCCGTCAAAATCTTACGGTTATTGATCTTGATGCAAACACGGATACCAAAGCGAGTAAATACAGTATCGACAATCTGCATTAATTCCACCTCGTTCAGTAAAGAATCACTACCTACCACGTCAGCATCACATTGATAGAACTCACGATAACGGCCTTTTTGCGGACGATCGGCACGCCACACAGGTTGTATCTGATAGCGTTTGAAAGGGAAAGTTATTTCATCACGGTGCATCACCACGTAGCGGGCAAATGGCACTGTGAGATCATAACGCAAACCTTTTTCACAGAATTTACTTGCGAGTTTGGTTGCATTACGGCTCAGCAATTCCTCATCGGTTAGTCCGGAGAAATAATCACCTGAGTTCTGTATTTTAAACAGAAGTTTATCACCTTCTTCACCATATTTCCCCATCAGTGTGGAAAGCATTTCCATTGCAGGCGTTTCAATCTGTTGGAAACCATAGAGATGATATACATCGCGAATGGTATTGAATATATAGTTACGCTTCGCCATTTCTACCGGCGAAAAGTCACGGGTTCCTTTAGGAATACTGGGTTTTGCTGCCATAATTGTTTCAATTACTATTAAAATCGGAGGGCAAAGTTACAGGTTTTTATCGAGATAAGAAAAGAGATAAGCCGGTTTTATGCAAAACAACAATTAAGCTTGTAATACACTCAAGTGTTTACATTTGATTAAAACATTCATATCTACCGGACAAAACATTCGAGCTATTAAAATTCCCGCATGCTGACTATAGAATAAGATTTCGAGTTCTTTTTATGGAACTTTTACATGCGCTCATGAAAAGAAGTCGTATTTTTGAGACGAAATTACCAGATTTAAAAGAAGGATTATATGAATTCAGTTATCAGGGAAGTCAGGCTGTGTTTACAAGACAATATAGATGAAAAAGTGTTGAAAACTTCGGGACACTTCTTCAATTTGTGAGTTGAAGGAATGGGCGACATCCGAAAGCCGCTGGATGAAGCGTGGTGAGGTATGCTATTGAGAAAATGCCACAGGAATTGAGGAAAGAAGCTATGAAAAAGGAGTAAGTATGAATATTGAAGAATACCGGGAATATTGTTTAAGTATCAAGGGAGTAACAGAGAGTTTCCCCTTTGACGAGCATACACTTGTCTATAAAATCATGGATAAGATGTTTACCTTTGCTCCGTTGAATCCTAAAGAGGGGCGTTTTTGGGCGGATACGAAATGCGACACTACCAAATCAACGGAACTGATGGAGCAGTATAGCGGCATTTCATTCGGCCCCTACTCCGATAAGAAATACTGGATTACCATCTATCTGGAAAGTGATGTGCCAGACAGTCTTATAAAGGAATTAATCAATCATTCCATAGAGGAGGTGGTTAAGAAACTGCCAAAGAAGAAGCAGGAAGAATATTATGCCGCATTAAGATAATGTAAAAGATCAGATACGTTTATTCCAATCCCGATTCTTCAAATAGAAATAGGAAAGAAGCAACAACATACCTCCATAAATATACTCGCTAGTCCAGGCTACTGCCACATCTACCTTGAAGTACATAACCATGATGACGACATAAACGACATAAACAGCAATCGTCATCAACATGATTCTCATGGACTGGTTCGTGTTTCCTGTTCCTGAAACCGCATTGAACAGGACTAAGCCGGGGGCCGAAAGGAAATATCCCACCAACATGACGTAGGTAGTAGGCAAAGCTGCCTGCACCAGTTCCTCATTGTTCGTATAAATCTGCAACAGGACAGATGGAAATAAGGCGGACAGCAGCAAGAACGGGATACCAATCAGATAAGTCAGCTTTATCGCCCGCCTGCATGCAAGGCGGATTTCACTTTTATCTTTGCCACTTCCCAAGAGATTGCTGACCATAGAACTGGCCGTATCGGCAAATGCAAAAATCACCATAAAGAAGCAGGTGTTGATGCTGCGCATGATATTGGCTATCGCCAGAGAACGCTCACCCAAATGCTCTATAGCGATGAAAAACAGAAACCATTGCGATGGGAATAGTATGGATTGAAGCATCGTCCAACAAGAAATACTCCAAATCCGTTTGAACTCCGACAGCCGGAAAGCGAACCGCTGAAACAAGGCATATTTCTTTTTGTCCACCTTCAACCAGGTATATACTACGTAAAACAGCAAAGATACCAATTCCGCCAGTGATGAACCAATAGCTGCCCCCGCAATGCCTAGTGCCGGAAAACCGAACTTTCCGAATATAAGAATATAATTGAAAACAACGTTACTGAGCACCATCACAACAGAGTTAAGCGTCAGCGTGCGTGTTTCGGTAATACCGATGTAGAAAGCGCGAAACAGGATAGCGATAAAAGAGAAGAAAAGCCCGTATCTTCTACATTCCAGATAAGAAGCTGCGGCAGCATAAACCTGGTCGGAAGAAATCAGTCGGCCGAGAATATGCGTTGTGATATAGTCGCACAAGAAAAACATGACAGTGGCCAATGCCAACAGGAAGAATGCACCTTGCATGAATATTCCGCCAATTTCACCATACTTCTGTTCACCATTTCTACGCGCTATCAGTATCTGAACCCCAATGCTAAATCCAAACCCAAGCATATAAATAGCCATATAGAGCACACCCGCCAGCGCAGATGCCCCCAACTCCACTTCGCCTACATGACCTAAGAATGCCGTATCCGTAACATTTATCATGTGTTCCATCAGCAAGCTGATGAGAATGGGATACGCTATTAACCAGATTTGCTTATAGCTGAAATTCATATATATAAGAGCGGATTACCGCCTGTCTTTTCCCGTTATTTTGCCACCATAGTGGCAAGTTATTGCCATCGTATTGGCAAGACTTTGCCATAGGCATGGCAGGACTTTGCCATAGGCATGGCAGGACTTTGCCATCGCATTGGCACAAACGTGCCAAGCCTATGGCAATATCTTGGCACACTTATGGCAAAAAGTTCAGAGGATATCCCCCTTGTGGAGCATATCCTCTGTTGATATCAGAAATCAAACTTTTCGAGCTTCATGGAAGCCAATCCCTGTATTTTGGGAACCAACGTCACGAAATGTTCCGCTTTCTCATGGGCGGACAATGATTCTGCATCCTGCCATGTTTCGCAAATCATCAGGACATCATTACGGGTAGCGCTTTCAAAAACATCATAGGCAATGCAGCCTTTGTCCTTCAAAGAAGATGCCACCAACTCTTTTGCAGCTTCCAACACCGCAGCACGGTTACTTTCGTTTACTTGAATAAAAACATTCAGTCTAATCATATTTGTAGAATTTTAAAAGTACGCTGCAAATGTAAACAGAAAAGTCGGAACTCTGATTCACTTGTCTGCATAAATACCGATGCGGTTGCCTTCCGAATCGGCAAATACTGCAAAATAGCCTTTGCCATCGGCTTCTATCTTCGTGCAGGGAATGAGCACTTTCCCACCCTTCTGCACCACACGTTCAAGGGTAGTCGCTATATTATCCGTATTGAAATGGATAAGTATACCCTTCTCAGAAGGCTGAAAATCGGGCAGGAGGTCAAAAGATTGTGAGATGGCTCCTACAGTCTCACCGTCTTCGGTGAAGCATGCCATCTTCTCCTGTTCACACTCAAAGACCGGAAGTTTCATGTTCAGTACAGTTTCATAAAAATCTACAGCCCGACGGAAGTCTGTAGCGGGAATCTCAAAAAATGCAATCAACTTTTTCATTTTGGTTTCTTTTTAGGGTTATTACTATGCCTTTGCAAAGACATTGCAAAAGTAGGGCAAGACGGGAAACCTCCATAGAAGAAAACGGACATCTTTAGAGAGAAGAAAAAAGGTGTTTTTAGAGGGTGGAGAAATAATCGGAAACGGGAGCACATACGGACAGGTATTCCGCAGGGGTGTAACCGGAGAAGAGTTTAAACTCCTTAATCATGTGCGACTGGTCGGAGAAGCCGCATTCATAGGCCACTTGCGCGAAAGGTAAACCGGGGTTTTGTTGCAGGACGTACAAGGCACGCTGCATACGCACGATGCGAAGAAATTCTTTTGGGGTAGTACCGATATAATCGGTAAAGACACGGCTGAACTGCTTGGTGCTGAGACAAGCTACATCGGAAAGTTGCAAGGTGTTTATCTGCGGATGAAGATTGATTTCGTCCAAAACTGTTGATAACCGTTTCAGGTTATATTCAGAACCGGAGGCCAGACGGCGGAAAAAGAATTGTTCAATCAGCCGGATGCACCGGTCGTTATCCGGAGTATCTGTTATCCGGCAGGATAAATCGAAAAGCTCCCTGTCTTCCACTTCGTCCGTGGAAACATTCTGCCCGTTGAAAAGATGCAGGGGAATTTGCAGAAAGACTTTTGCCGCATAGGGCTGAAAGACGACCGTTATCATTTCTATAATTCCTGTCGACACAACATCGGAGAAACCGAAAGTTTGTCCGCTAATAAAGGATTGCGGCTGCAACTGCGAATCTTGCAGGCACATCAAGCGCTTGCCTTTATGAAACACCAATTGCACACAGCCGACGGGTAGAGTCCGTTCCGATACCGGCATAGCCGCATCATCCCGCAATATCCAGTAATAACGGATATAGGGAGACAATGCAGGAGCTGGTTTTACGATACGGAAAGTTTGCATAGTGCAAATATACGGGATTTGATTATTGCGGCAAAGGTAGGCAAAGGGTTTTAGGGGGAATAGTAAAAATGGGACATTCTTCTGAGAGAATTTATCAGTCTCCCCACCTCTTATGGTATGCCCTATAGCGTTCATAAATATCCAATGAATATTTATCTCCGGATATAAATCCGCTTGAGAAAAATTCGTCTTCTACCTCTGCATAGTTACCGCAGCAGAACCGATCTACCAAGCCGGTAGTATACATGGCTTTTATCTCCGGCAACAATTCCTCAGCCCTGATATCCAGCAAATCACTAACCAACATTCCTGCCAAAGTGCCATCGCAATAGATATTGTCTGCAAGGTTTTTTGTAAAAAAGGTGAGAACCTGACGGAACCATTCAATGACTTCCTCCCTGCGTTCGGGCTGCAAGCGGGCAATGAGTGCCACCGCCGGAGCCACATGGCAACGGGCAAAGGTATATAGTCCCGGCTCCTTCATAAACTCCAGCAGCTGCGGCAAACGATTTTGACCTAATAAATAGAGAGTGGGAACAAATACCTCGTCACCCGTATCTCCGAAATAATAATCAAAGAATTCCTCTCTTTGTCTCAGCAGTTCAAGTATAACTGCCAGACTATCTTCCGCTCTCAATTCTGCCAGAAAGAAGGATGCATGCAGCAAAATATTAGGAAAACGCTCTTCACGACGTTCTTCTGATATTTCGTCACAAGTACAGCCTGTTTCAAACAATGCCATTTGTTCCAAATCACGAATCAAGGATTCGCGAGGCAGTGATAATATATCACGGATGGTTGCATCAGGAAGCAGGCAACTGTCATTATTATAAAGCAACGTAATCAGTTGCTTATTCTGAACATCCAGTACTGCGGGATAGGCTAAGTGGACATAAGAATAAGGAGTAATTGGTATCATTTGTTGTTCTTCCGCTATTGTTTGAATCCGGCCCAGTGCTTCCAGTATATCCTTGACAGCATCACTATCCAAGGGGTCTTCATCATAATCTTCATATTCATCATATTCCTCCTCCTCTTCATCTTCTTTTCTTAACACATACGAAAAATTATCTCCCAGATTCTTCTTCATCAACGGAAGCAACGTGTTGACTTGAAAGCGGCTTGTTGCCACCAAAAAGTGCTTTCCGTCTTTCCCGAATTCATATTCTATAAGAGGTATCTCCTCCGTATCTTCCTCCAGAATATACTGTGTCAACTTAAAAGAAGAATGCGGACTGAGCCCGGCTTCTTCAGCAAAAGCTATAACCCCGTAAACCAGGTTATGCACTTCCTCATAGCTAATCGAGTCCATTTCCAAGAAAGTACGGCTCTCCTCTAATATCTCTTTATATTCATATTCCGACACATTGAAGTAATATAAGGAATCGGTCAATCCACAACAGAAAGTATCGAACATATAAACGCCCAATGTATAGTTACCATTTTTATGCTGTCGGGCTACAATTACCGTCCCGGAACCAAATTTATCCCAACCATTCGTTATCCAACACTCGGCTATCGGTAGCAAACGCGCCTTTTCCTTGATGTATCGTTCCGGTGATAAAGTCCGTTGTTGTGGTGCCTTTTTTTTCTTTGCCATATTCTTCCGTTCATTAGTAGTTTTATAATATGAGACAAAGATAATTTTAATATCACATTTTACTGGCTTTTCATCAAATAATATATGTTTCATCACCATAAAACAACTAACTTTGCAAGCTCAAACTTATTATTTAGAAAACAAACGACACTATTATGTAATTATGTGTAAAACAAGCAGCGAACTTAAAAAGCAGATAGAAGAGCTTATTGAAGACCACAAAGAACAGAATCAGGTTCACTATAGTGACAACCACCCGCCACTATTTATTATTCACCCCATACCCAAATAAAGCGAAGTCTCCGAAACACGGATCATCCGGAAAGACTTCCGCCAATGCGGCAGTTATCCTTTGCGCGTTCTTCAAAGAAAAAGTTTCCGTTTCGGTCAGTTCCAGCAAGCAGGCTACGCGACAGACATGCGTATCCAAAGGAATGATTAAATCCCGGCAATCAAAACTTTCCCAAATACCGAAATCAACTTCCGATCCTTTCCGTATCATCCAGCGCAGGAACATATTCAGTTTCTTCTGAGGACTTTTGTACGAAACTTCCAGAAACCGGCAAAGCTTCTCCATCGGTTTTCCCGGATATACCTGCAATGCATCTTCCAGACTGTCATAATCCGAATAAGCCGTATGCAAGCGTTCAAAATAAGAATGGAAGTCCGCATACGAAAGCATCCGGTAAAAACTGCGCCGCTCTTCCACAGGAAAATCTTTCTCCCAACGACGCGAAAGTACATATTGATAAGGAGAAGTCCCCATACAATCGTGTAATTCATCGGCCTTCTTCAGAATCTGCTTGCGATTGCCGAAACTCATAATAGCAGTCAGCAGACCGCTGATTTCTATATCCTGTTTCTGCTGGTAACGATGCGGGAATTGTACCGGATCATTTTGAATAAAATCCGCACAATGATAGGTCTTTGCCCACTCCTGTAGTTTCTTTTTTATATCTTTGGTCATTTCTTTAAAATCATGGGGGGTACAAAGATAATGCAAATCGAATGCAGAACTTTCATGCTTGCATTAAAAAGTTATGCTGAGATGCAGCTTATCTTATCCAAAGATATTGAATTTATAGCAACTTTGGACAAGTCCCCTATTCTATTTACCCTTATTTTTGCATCGTGAAATTCAAAAAAGAACTTATGGAACATAGCAAGAAGACCACGCGTGAAGAGTATCAGAAATGCGTAAATGCAGTAGTAGATTACATCAACCTCCATCTTGGAGAAGAGATTGATCTGAAATCGTTGGCCAAGATTTCTCATTTCTCTCCGTTCTACTTCCATCGCATCATGAAAGCATTTCTGGGCGAGCCAATCGGGACGTTCATAGTCCGGACACGAACAGAATCTGCCGCCCGCCTGTTGCGTTACTCGGACCTACCTATAGCAGATATCGCTTATCGCATCGGGTATTCCTCACCATCGTCACTGTCGAAAGTATTCAAGCAGTTCTATGGAATTTCACCTAATGAGTATCGTAACAATAAAAACTTTGTAATTATGAAACCAGCAATTATCAGACCCGATTTAGAGTTAAAGAAAGAAATAAGAGAAGTGCCTGCCAGAAATGTAATTTATATCCGCCTGTTCGGAGACTATAAAATGAATGATTACGGAGGCACATGGATGCGTTTGTTCCAATTTATCAAAGAAGAAAAACTGCCGATAGGTGACATGGCCCCTTATTGCATGTACCACGATGATCCCAAAGTGACGCCTGCCGACAAGTTGCGTACCGATGTTTGCATGGTGATGCCTGTAACCGTAACTCCCAAAGGGGATGTCGGCTTCAAGCAATTGCCTGCCGGACGTTATGCAGTGTTTACCTACAAAGGATCTTATGAGTATCTGCAAAGTGTATACGACACGATTTACGGAAAGTTCATTCCCGAAATGGAATGTACAATGAGAGACGAATCGAGTGCCGAACGCTATCTGAATGATCCGTGCAATACGAAACCGGAGGATTTGTTGACAGAAATCTTCATTCCGGTAGAATAATCATCTTAATATATTGTGGGCAAAGACTATTTGCCCGCAATATATAACTATTACTTTATCTCTCTTTTCATCGGCACATACTTCAGTCCATTCGTAATCTGTGGTTCCTGTACCTGCTCAAATCCCAGACTTTTATAGAAAGGCACTGCATACGTAGAGGAATTTACAGTCATTTCAGGCACAGAAGTCTCTTCGATAAAAGCATCGAATAATCTTCTGCCTATGCCCTTCCGGTGATATTCTTTCCGTATGAAAAACAGAGAAATATGTTTCCCTTCATTTTTGCTCCCCATCACACCCACAAGTTTTGCCTCATCAAACGCACCATAAATGACCAAGCTGTTTATTATCGCCTCATCATTGACGAAGCTTTTGAAAGTTTCCAACCCTTGTTCATCAAAATCTTCTTCACCCGTCTGAAGATATATTTCCAGAGAAAGAGACGCGGCTTCTTTATATTCGGATAAGTCTAATCTTCGAACGCTTATCCCCGGGGTTAAAGTCAGAGTATTCATAATAGTTAAGTTACAGTTCGCAACAAAGATATCAATTTTCTGGAAATGATGATTAAGACATTCCCATTATTCCATCCAGAAACACTATCTTTGTACAGGACATTTAACTAACCCAACTTTATTCAAAGATATGGAAAGACTTATCGACAAATATCTTCCGGCAGATTATCATGATACATTCGTTTTGAAATCCAGAAAGCCTGCAGAACAGATAATTCCCAAAGAACTGATCAAAAAAATATTCAACCACTCCCCGGCGTGGCTCAATTTTTTAATGAAAGTCAGGAATATTCTGGTAAAGCCTTTGGGGCTTGAAACCGGAAAAGTGTTGAAAACAGAAGATTGTATAATAGAAGATACGGAAAATGAGGCTATCATGAAGAAAGATGATAAGCACTTATTGTTTTATGTCTCCATTGCCAAGATAGGAAACGACCTGATAGATATAACAACCGTGGTTCAATATCACAATGCATTAGGAAAGGCTTATTTCTTCTTTATTAAGCCTTTCCATAAAATGATTGTGCCACGTGTAGCGAAAGAACTTATATAATGCCTAATCCGTAGCTACTGATCTCCTCAAAGTCCTCATCAGCATATGAGTTCTTCTGACGGGCATCTTGTACTATTTTCAGAAATCCTTCTGTTTTAGACAGGAAATCCTTGAATTTCTCTGATTCTTCCTCATGTCCTTTTACTACCGGCAGTTTCTCTGCCGCATCCAGTTGAAGTCGCAGTTCCATAATCTTTAAATCCAGGCGGGATTTATCTTCAACATGCTTACGGGCATACAAATTGATGATACTCTGCATAGTCGTACTCATGCTTTTCATCGCAATGATCTGCTCTTTCACAGGATTTTCTGCCAGAAGAACCCGCTGGGCATTTAAAGCAATCGGGCTCAATATATCAAATATATTCTGCTTACATTCAGACATTACCACGCTCAATTCATAGTTATCATTCAGCAAATCAGTCATCCCTTCGGTCTTTTTTTCTTTCAAGAGAGACAAGTATTTATTGAAATTAGCATAGAATTGATTTCTCGACTGAAAAAGCTCCGCATAATTCTGTATCAGGTTCTGTCTGACATCTTCACCGAGGTATTCACCCGGCAGCATCACGGCCGCGGAATCTTTCTTCGAAACGATGGGAGACATGATGTATGAGAACATGGGTACTTCCGTTTTTTGTTCCATATAACCCAATACAGCATTTACATCCCTCTCTTTTACCACATTTTTCAACAGAGCCAATGAGGTGTCATAGTATTTCATCACCTGCCCTGCATCTGCTATTTCTTCAGGGGTATAAGTCACTGTTTCTTTCCTGCCGCCTGTACATGAGGCAAGCATCAGGACGCTTACGAATGCGCCCAGAATTAATAAATTCTTTCCCATAACAATTTCGTTTTATAAATAGTTAATTCAGTTAAGCCAGACAGATAGAATGGCGTTGCTGTAATAACAAAAAAATTGCCTTTTGGGTCAGTAAGAGAGAAAAAAAGATAGAAGTAGAGAAACAGAATAAATTTGAGAACTTACTTGCTCTTCTTATAATCAGTGATGAAACCTTCCATCATCCACTTCGCCAATGCCTGACGATTGGAACTCATAACAAACCGGCGTTGGTCGAAAGTATTCTGAATATTGCCCAACTCTACAAACACTCCGGCAGGACTGGAATTGGCCAGCACATACAAATTGCGTGGGCTGACAGTTCCCGAAAAGCCGCGGTTAGGTTGGTGGCGGTCATATTTAGATTCGAAAGTATTCTTCATTGTAGTTGCCAATCGTTTACCATTGACACTTTTGGGAGCATGATAGAAGAATACATCCGTCTGGTGACTCTTACTACGGCTATCCACATGCAAGAAGATGGAACGGCAATACGTATAACTCTTGCGGTCTTTCTGATAGAGCGCATTTATTTTCTCAGAGCGCTGGCGAAGGCGGGCAACCTGGTTCAGAGGAATAGGATCACCCATACAAGTTTCACGCTTACTGTTATTAAGGTATTGATCGTCACGGATACCGTCTTTGGCATCCTGAATAATAATATAAACCTTAGCGCCTTCCTCCATCAGATTCCGGGCAAGACGGAGAGCGACATCATAAGCATATTCATCCTCATGCAGTTCCACGCTTCCTATCCTGCCAATAGCACCGGGATCAGGGCCGCCATGCCCACTCACCACGTAGAAACACGCACCTTGGAGGCGGTTTCCCGTCACTTTAACTTCAGCAAGGCTTTTTCCGAAAAGAGGTTCACGAATTGTTTTGTTGCCGGAACGGGCAGAAGAGTTTGAAGCAGATGAATTGGATGAAGCAGCCGTATTGCCACTCCCCTTTTTCAGAGGTGGAAGCAAATATTTCACTCCCAGCCGCAATTCTTCTTTACCTCGCAATTGTTTCTTATTCAGTTTCAGGAACTCCTGATAGTACGCTTTTCCGGTACGCCCGTTACGTTGCAAGAAAGCCGAAATACCTTCACCAGACCTCGGTGCAGCCCTTTCCTCCTGCGCCGAAACATGGAAAGGAGTGAGAAACAGGAAAGAAGATATAAACAACAAAAATAATATCCGAACCATAATTACCTGCTTTTAGCAAACATACTTCAACTGTTGCGGACAAAAATACAATTATTTTCCCTACTTTTGCGCCCATAAATGCGTTAATTGATAAGAAACTATAAAAATAGATAGCATTATGGCAAAACAATTAAAACCGGAGACACTCTGCGTACAAGCCGGATGGACTCCAAAGAAGGGTGAACCCCGCGTGCTCCCCATCTACCAAAGTACAACCTTCAAGTATGAAACCAGCGAGCAAATGGCACGCCTTTTTGACCTTGAAGAGAACGGCTACTTCTACACCCGCCTGCAAAACCCTACGAATGACGCCGTTGCCGCCAAGATAGCGGCCCTCGAAGGTGGTGTGGCCGCCATGCTGACATCCAGCGGACAATCTGCCAACTTCTACGCTATTTTTAATATCTGTCAGGCAGGCGACCACTTCGTCTGTTCATCCACCATCTACGGTGGAACCTTCAATCTCTTCGGTGTGACAATGAAGAAGTTGGGCATCGAAGTTACTTTCGTCAACCCGGATGCACCGGAAGAAGAAATCTCAGCCGCTTTCCGCCCGAACACCAAGGCACTGTTTGGTGAGACCATCTCCAACCCGACGCTGGAAGTGCTCGATATCGAAAAGTTCGCCCGCATCGCCCACAGCCACGGCGTGCCTTTGATTGTAGACAATACCTTCCCGACTCCTATTAACTGCCGCCCGTTCGAATGGGGCGCTGATATCGTGGTACATTCCACCACCAAATATATGGACGGCCACGCCACCAGCGTAGGCGGTGCCATTGTGGATAGCGGAAACTTCAATTGGGATGCCTATGTCGACAAATTCCCCGGATTGTGTACGCCCGACGAATCTTATCACGGCCTGACTTATACAAAAGCTTTCGGCAAAATGGCTTATATCACCAAAGCTACCGCACAGTTGATGCGTGACCTTGGCAGCATTCAGTCTCCGCAGAATGCATTCCTGCTGAATATCGGTCTTGAAACGCTCCATCTGCGTATGCCGCAACATTGCAAGAATGCACAGGCAGTTGCCGAATATCTTTCCAAGAACGATAAGGTGGCATGGGTTAATTACTGTGGCTTGCCCGGAGACAAATATCACGAACTGGCACAAAAGTATATGCCGAACGGTTCGTGCGGTGTTGTCACCTTCGGCTTGAAAGGAGGTCGCGAAGTAGCCATCAAATTTATGGACTCACTGAAACTGGCAGCTATCGTCACCCACGTAGCCGATGCCCGCACCTGCGTGCTGCACCCCGCCAGCCATACGCACCGTCAGCTTTCGGACGAACAATTGATGGAAGCCGGTGTACGTCCCGACCTGATCCGTTTCTCGGTTGGTATCGAGAATGCGGATGATATCATTGCAGATATTGAACAGGCGCTGAATGCATAAGAGCAGATTCTTATAATCAATAGTACTAACGAGCCACATTATCCACATTTACGTATATATAAGAAATGGGGTATGTGGCTCTTTTTAAAAAAAGGTATCTCATCCTGCAAAAAAGACATCTAATTCTGAGAACTTCTTTGGTGCATTGTCTGGTGCATGGGAAGACGGTACTTCAGTGGAAGAAGAAATGAAATACCTTTATTCGGCGATATTAAAGCCGATTTAAGAAGAGAAGGAAAACTAATTGATGATTTTGATATATTAATTGTACCGCTATCCTTAATCATTGAATGATGGTTACGGATAATGTTAAATATTTAGGCAGACTGCCTAGTATCATCATTGAAAACTAGATGGATCGCTCCGCTTAAATGCGACTGCCAACGTATTATTCCCATAAGATTATCCCCGACTCCCCAACCGGAGTACGGGGATAATTGTTATCTTTGGTAAGCAGTTAATAAAGTGATAAATAAAATGACTACAAATGACTTGTAATTCAACATTTTCACCTTACCTTTGTTAGCATGAAAACAAAACAAGAGAAAGGAGACGAACTGATGGCAAGTAATTATATTCGTTTCGATTGGGCTATGAAGCGCTTATTGCGCAATAAAGCCAATTTCCAAATACTTGAAGGGTTCCTGTCCATCTTATTTAATGAAGCTATTACCATTTTAGATATTTTTGAAACCAAACGAAATGCAGACGATGATATCTGTGAAAGGTTTCGAATCAATCTGTTAATTCAGAATACAAAAGGACAACAGATATTAGTCGAAATACAGAATAATAATGAATATGCTTATTATCAACGAATTATTTTTGGGTTATCTAAAACATTGACCGAATACATCAATTGAGGAGAAGGCTATGACAAGGTACGAAAAGTATATAGCGTCAACATAGTATACTTCTCCTTAGGCAACGGAAAAGATATCGTATATCATGGTAAAACCGAATTTCGCGGTATTCACGAAGGTGACATTTTGGAACTAACTCCTTTCCAAAAACAAACCTTCAAGGTGAGCCAAGTAAGTCAACTTTATCCCGAATATTATATTCTAAAAGTAAATGATTTTAATCAGGTAGCTAAAAGCCCTCTGGAAGAGTGGATTTATTACCTGAATACAGGAGATATTCCGGACAATGCCACAGCTCCGGGGCTACATGAAGCACGCGAACGTTTGAAACTGGACCGAATGAAAAAAGAAGAACTCGCAGCATATTACCGTCACTTAGATAATATCGTCATTCTCCGTGACAATATATATACGGAGCGTGCAGAAGGAAGAGAAGAAGGGCGTGCTGAGGGACGTGCAGAAGGAAGAGAAGAAGAACGCTATTCTATCGCACGAAATTTAAAACAGCTTGGCGCTTCAGAAGAAGTGATAATCAAAGCTACCGGATTATCTTCCGAAGAGATTAACAAGCTATAGCCCCACCTTCATCAACACATATTTACATTTACTCATTTATCCCCCACTCAGGCGAAAGACCGAAAAGTCTTTCGCCTTTTTCGTTTCGTGCCCTCCTACTTCCGCTATTTTTCATAAACCATGCCGTTCACTTGCCTTGTCACGGCAAAATTACACTACCTGTCCATCAAACTGTCCATAGACAAAGTGCGGTGGTTACACAGATAAGCCCTATCTTGAACTCGTAAGTTTTGCTGATTGGCAAAGCATGTACTGACAAACAAGAATATTGACAATGGATATAAACACCGCACTACTCACCATGGCCGCCTTTATGGGCGGATGTGCCCTTGCCATCATGGCACAGCAATGGTTGCAAACACACCGATGGCCCCGAATGCGCCGACGCATAGACACCCTGATAAAGCTGCGCGTAGAACAGCAGTTGCACCGCCACGAGGCAGAATGCCCCATGGCACAGATGCACGCCCAGCGAAACACCCTTTACAGCCCGCCCGCCGTGAAGAGTCAAAGCCACCAGATGCTGGTGGGCTTCATGATGACCTACTACCCCGACTTCCTGAAGCAACTGACAGCACACACCGACGGCCGCCTTTCCGACAGCGAAGAGCACACCTGTTTCCTCATCAAGCTGGGTTTGCGAAACAAACAGATAGCCCAAAGCATGGGCATCACGCCCAACAGCGTGATAAAGACCAAGCAACGCCTGCGCCAGAAACTGAAAGGCCTGCCCGCCGACGAAGACCTGACACGATGGCTCCAGCTACTGGGCGAACCGCTGGACAAACTGCCGCCCGGATACATGATGTTCCTTGGAGAACACTCCGCCGAAGACAAAGAAACAAAAATCAGATAATGACAACATTTTTATTAACCCTTAAAAAACAATTGATTATGAGTACAGAACAAATGAAACAGTGCCAAGCCCCGGCCACACATGCCCCGGCCGGCAACAAGATGACCTACACGCCGCCGCAAATGGAAGTGATTAAGATGGACCTGGAAGGCAGCGTGATGAGTGCCAGCCTTACGGGTTTCGAGAGTGGTGGCAGTTGGGGAAGCCCTTCCCGAAGCAGCAACGCCTGCCGCAGCTACAACTCCGCATCGGGCAGCGAACTGGAAGACCTGATAAACGACATCCTCACCGTGGAGCAATAACAAAAACAAGTAATCATCCTAAAAGAAAAGAAACAAAACCATGAAACGTATATATAATAAGGTGTATAAAGCAGCCATAGCAGCCCTCATGCTGACCGCCGCCACAGCCTGCACCAGCGAAATGCCTTTGCCGGACAACGCACAAGAACCGGACACCAAGCCCGAAACCGGCACACTGACCACCGTAACCGTATCGCAAGACGCAGGCGCGCAGACAAGGTTGAACTACCAGGAAAATGACAGTAAGATGGACGTAACCTGGAAGACGGGGGACGAAATATACATAGGCGTACCGCCTGCCCAAGGAACGACAGAGAGCAGAAAAACCCTTGAGCAGGCCGGCTTCAAGAAATACACCTGCACCGAAGCCAATGGAACCCAAGCTACATTTACATCCACAGACGGACTTACCGGCGTCGCCTCGGGAACAAAACTCTTTGCCTTCCACGTAAATCCCAAGAATGCAATCATATACGACGATGGAGATAGTTTTCGAGCTTGTATCAGCTATCTCACAAAGAAGCCGGAAAATTCCACTTCTACTGCACAAAAAGAACCGGATTCATTCGTTGAGCAACGGCAGACCAACAACAACAGCACCGCCCACATCTTCGATTACGATTTCATGTACGCCACCGCTAATTACGCCGACGAAGGTCAAACTCATTTTTCCTTTAAACATCACGTATCACTGATGAAGTTCACCCTGCAGCTACCTGATGATTCAAAGAATAAGAATGTGAAGAAACTGGAATTAACCGCTACCGGTGGTGACAGCAGTTATGTGCTCTCACTCTACCGTAGTGTTAATCTGAAGTCTGGGTATGCCGGAGGGCAAAGTATCGAAGATGCTCGTCTAATTCTCCACTTGGGAGAGGATGAAAATGGTTTCCAGTGTACTGACGGAAAGCTGATAGCCTACTTAGTGCGTGGCGGTGCAGTGGAAGGGGGAATCATCATCACAGTGACGGATACCGAGAACCAAGAATACACCGTAACGCTGAGCGGTGGCGCGATATCTTCGGGTAAATACTACACCGTAACGGCAAACCTCACAAAGAAGGTTGCCAACTAAACCTGCCCCGCCGAAATGCGGCGTGCAGAAAGAAGGAAATACAGACTGCCATCCCGGGCCATACGTCCCTGCCCGGACGGCAGCCTCACCCACACAAAAAAGGACGAAACACCCTAATCCGCCTGCATCAGGAAAGGAGGAAGACATCGCAGGAGAGGTCACACACAGAAAAGACTTCCCAAGCCGCCGGGGAATACAGTCGGCGGCACGCTGTCTCACCCTCACTCTCGTTTTTTTGCCATTCTTCCCTGCCGGGAAAGCTGCGAAGAGGAAGAGAGAGGGAAACACAGATAAAAACAAATTCATTATGAAAAGAGAAATTATACTATCAGGAGCAGAAAAAGGCTATGCCTTGTCATGGAGTGCTTTTACACGCGCCAGCCGCGCAATCACCGTCAGCATGACGGACGAAACGGGTCATCGATATTTCACCCTCAACAAAGCCGACGAAGGCACAGGTCACTACGCCTACAAGTTCCTGGGCGAAGGCTCGGACACCTGCGCCGGCAACCAACTGAAGGTGAGTATTGAGAACTCCTATCCCGAAGAACTCCAGACCGTGGTCAGCGCCACCCAGATATACGGCAGCGACGGACGTCTGAAAGGCATCTCCTACACCGTGTGTGCCGAAGACTATACGGATGCTAACTTCAGCGACTTCTGCCTCAACGTAGTGGCCTGGCTGAAGTAACCGGAGAAAAGCACTTCTGATACGTCCCCCTTGATTGACGAATATTAAGATAAATCCTGACAACAAATGCAGACTTAGCGGAATACGGCTTCACCTCGCTGACACTTAGCACAAGTATCCCCGACACTTAGCACAGGTGTCCATGACACTTAGCACAAGCATCGCTGACACTTAGCACAAGTGTCAGCACCCCTTAAAAACCGCTCCACAAGCCCTCTGCACAAGGCTCAGGCAGATGTTTCACTTAAAAAACCATAGAATATGGCATTTTTCAAACCTATTTACAAAAAGTTGTCCAAGAAGTGGCATCCCCAAGCCGTGAGCGTGGGCAAACCCATCGAAATGGACGAGCTTTGCAAGCAGATAGCGCTCATCTCCACCGTGAGCAGCGCCGACACCAAAGCTACCCTCGAAGCCCTCGGCCTTGTGCTGGGGACATGTATGAACACCGGTCGCACGGTACACGTGGAGGGTCTGGGAACCTTCTACTACACCTGCATCTCCACAGGCAAAGGCGTGGACACGGCCGAAAAGGTGAACGCCAACCAAATCTCCGGCACCCGCGTACGTTTCGTGCCCGAGTCGCATCGGCAAGGTACCACCATCACCCGCGGCCTCATCGGCGAAAACGTGACGTGGGCAAATATCAACTCCATCAGCCAGTTGGACGGCACAGGCAGTGGCGGCAGCAGCGAAGGTGGCGGTGAGGGAGGTCTTGACGAAAACCCGTTGGGATAACCTGCGAGGAGCAAAGAAAAAAGGCGGCTGCCCGGAAGAGAGAAAGAAAGTTTCTCACTTTCCGAGGCAGCCGCCTACTATATTATAATTTCGTAGTGACAAACTTCTTCTTATGCCGGAAAGTTTCAGGGCGCAACAGTGAAAACAGCGTTGTAGCGTCCGCTACGCACTCTTTTTTACGAAGCTTACCCCGGCATCTGTTATTATGGCACGTGAATAATCGGTCATTTTTAAGAGTTTATGTGCAGGGGGTAACACTTTTTTCTTTATCTTTGTTTCACGAAAAAAGTATCCTAAAAAATAAAGAAGAATACAATAACCTCATGACATTGCAGATGGAAAATAAATAAAATTACAGTATAAACCTGAAAACAACCACCATGCATAAAATACCACAACCGATACTGCTGCTACTGTTACTACCACTGTGCCTCATCGCCTGTCATACCGGCAACGGAAGTGAAACCATCACCGGAAATGCAGCCGCCCCTCTCCGTTCTTCCCGCTACCACGCCGACAGCCTGCGTTTCCTCGCCGCCACAGAGCCCCTCTACGACCAAAGGCGGGAGCGTGAAACCATCCCCTATCTCGACTCCATCTTCCTGCTGCCCGCCAGCTTCAATCCCGACGCCCCGCAGCACTCCGACACCCTCAGCACCGGCGAAGGCCGCCTGCTCTGCAACCGTGCCTTGCGCTACCTGATGGTAAGCTACAACCTGCTAATAGACTTTGAAGGCGGCTACCGCCACCTCGACAGCCTCCAACGCCTGCACCTCCCCTTTCTGGAACGCTACTGCCTGCGAGGCCTCCTCACCGCCAAAGCCCAGATGCTGA
>OHBD01000099.1_pt1 | contig 55073 bp, 48 predicted proteins | sample 1577291 | NCBI WGS metagenome assembly OHBD01 (sample SAMEA3879572, study PRJEB24766) | human gut metagenome | biome: human-associated habitat; feature: feces | place: USA | collected 1985/1987
CGAAGCCACAGGCGGTCGAACCATCTACAGCCAGCAGAACATTGATATTCATTTCAATTTCATTGGCAACTATTACCCGCCTGTTGAGACTGTTTCCGAGGAAGAACGTATTGCCGTCATCGAAGCCGAACAACTGACTGCCATGCCAGGCCGCCCCTTTGCTTTACCCCGCTGCCAATGTTCCTGTCAGCAAAAGGAGCTGGAAAGAGAACTGCAGGAAAAAGAACGCGTCCAAAAAGAACTTCGTATCTCTCATAGAAGAGAATTGGGGTTGCCTTCTCAATCTCTGCAGCACTATACTTTTTCGCAGGATAATGGCCAGAATCCCTTAATGCGTAAGGCCAGCGCCTTTATGAAGCATTGGGAAAAGCCTATCGGACTCATACGGGACTGCTGTTGTTTGGAAATGTCGGAACGGGAAAATCCTTTTTTTGCCGGTTGCATCGCCAACGCCCTGCTGGACAAAGACATTCCTGTACTGATGACCAACTTTCCTACTTTACTGAACAGCTTGACAGGTCTTTCAGGAGAAGTAAAGAAGCGCGATGATTGCCGGACTGGATGATTATGCTCTGCTCATTTTGGATGATTTGGGAGTGGAACGAAATACAGAGTTTGTGCTGGAACAAATGTTTCAGATCATTGATGGACGGTATCGCTGCTGTAAGCCCCTGATCGTAACCACGAATCTTCGACTGGAAGAAATCAAGCATCCTGTCGATTTGGCTCATGCCCGCATTTATGGACGAATTTTGGAACGCTGCGTTCCCGTCCTGTTTGATGGAAGGAATCAGCGGGATGAAAAAACGGAACAGGCCAAGGAGAACGCCAGAAAAATCGTTTTCTGGACAAAGGATTAAATCGAAAGAAATATTTTATGAGCAGAACCACAGAGAGCGCTTCCATCCATCCTGATTTAGTGAGAAAAATTGGGAAAACCACTTATCTGGTCAGAGTTCATTTTAGTAACACCAGCAACGAAACATAAGAAGCAGCCTTTACGTACGCCTGAAACGGGGTGCCATCAGGATTCAGCGCGGCGGAGATTAACACGTTGGTATCAATCAAAACCCTCATGCCTGTTGATCATCATTTCTCAATTCCTTAACAAGATCCATGATATCTTCGTCCGTGTTCAAGAACGCCTTTTTGGCTTCACCGGTCATTTCCTTTTGCAGCATTTGCATTGCGTAGACTGCGGAATTGACGATTTGGACGTTATTCCCTTCCACAATAAAGGTTACGCGGTCTCCGCTGGCGACGCCCAGCACCTCCCGGATATCCTTGGGAATGGTGATTTGTCCCTTTGCCATCACTTTGGCGTTATCTACAAAAGCGTTTGCAAACATTGTTTGCACCTCCTTAAAAGCAAAAGTAGGGATTTTCCTACTTTTATTATACGCAAGGGCATCAAAAAAATCAACTCAAAATATTGGAAATTGCTTTGAAGGAGCCCTCGACAAATCGTTTCTGGAAAAGCACTCTGCCTGACAAAACAACTTCGGAATAAGCGCTTTTGGCTTTATCAAAATCGTCTCGTTGCTCTCGGAAAGCGCAATCGCCGTTTCCGTTAAGATGCGTATTGCTTTTTTATCTCAAAAAGACGGGCGTGTTTGACGGTCTCACGCTCATTTCTCGTCAGCATTTCATATAATTCGTAAACTTGATCGTCTCCGTCCTATAATGAGAAATAGAATACTCTACCGGTTTGTTTTGCTCATCAAAAGCCAGGTTGCAGACGATGAAAATTGCTTTTCCTTTGGCAATACCAAGCATGCCGGCATCTGCTTGACCAGCGTTGGTGGCGCTGATTTCCCGACGGAGCATATTCACATGCGTATGATATAGTTCGTTCAGAGTAGCATAAAGCCTTTTCTGGGAAAAATCCTGCTTCAGCAGACCTGGAAATCTTGAAGCCTGAAGATAGGATTCGCAGTACAGCATCGGTTTTTCGTCCGCCATACACAGTCTGCGTAGAAAATACAGACGCTCCTCGGGTCCTATTTGCAGCATTTTGTTAATTTCCTCCACCGGGCTGATTTCTTCAAAGGTTAAAACTCTGGTGCGGGGCGTATAGCCATGGTTGCTGATGATTTCATGGAAACTTTCGTGACGGGCAATATAATTCAGCTCGATTCTGGGTTGAGCAACAAAAGTGCCTTTTCCTTTTTCGCGTATCAGATAATTTTCGTTCACCAGCTCCTGCATGCACTGGCGAATGGTAGGGCGGCTGATGTCCAGTGCTGCGCTGAGTTCTTCTTCCGTAGGAACCGGATTTCCACTTTTGAACTTGCCCTCATCAATATACTGTTTGATAATCAGCTTTAGCTGATAATACAGCGGGGTGGGAATTGTCCGATCCATCTGCCCTTTCCAGTCGTTCAAAATAGCGGGATCAAAAGGTTTGCGGTTTCTCATTCTGTATGCTCCTCAAACTGACAAGCATTGTTTTGTGCTATATTGTCATGTCATTATAGCATGTTTGCTTTTTGTTTTCAAGAAAAATTTGGACAACGGTAAAAATGGAATAGCCAGGCGCTGTCCCATCTTTTTGGTTTCAAATTATGGATATACCACGTTTATCTTTTGCATTACGTTATAAACGCTGCCTATAACGGAAGCACCGTCACTTTTTCTACAGTTTCATAATTTGGCCCATTTGCCCAAATAAATAAAAAAAGAGCTAAATGACTATTGACAAATGAAGTTTTTGCGCCTATAATGTAATTACATTAATACGTAATCACAAGATGATTGCGCATTAGAAACGTTCCAAAACCCCAAACAACAAAGGAGGACTATGTCAATGAAGAAAACCCTGTCTCTGCTGACCAGTCTGATTCTGCTGGCGACGTTGGCGTTAAGTTGTGTTCCCGCTTTCGCCGAGGAGCTGAACCTAACCGTGTACTATGGCGCGACATTGGAACAGATGAGTCCGGTGCTGGAAGCTTTCCAGGCAAAGTACCCAAACATCAACGTCAAAAGCTATCGCGCAGCAAACGAAGAACTGGCCGCCACCATGGAAATGGAAGTTCGCTCCGGCAACCCGCAGTTCGACGTAATCATTCAAGGCAACAGCCCCGTGATGACATTGCAGCGGAAGTACGAATGTTTTCAACCTTTCACCTGTGATTCTATGGATGCCATTCAGCAGAGCCTTCTGGATGCAAATGGTGTGATGACCCCTGTAGGTACTGGCTTTTATGTCATCATTTACAACACCAATCAGGTCAGTGCCGAGGAATCCCCCAAAAGTTTTAAGGATCTGTTGGATCCCAAGTGGGAAAGTGCCATCGCTATGGCAGATCCCACCAGTTCTTCTTCCGTTTATACTTTCATTTGGATGATTACTCAGTATCTGGATTCCAACGAATACGGCTGGGATTACTTCCAAAAATTGCAGGATCTGAACGTCAACTACGTTGCCAGCCATGGCACCATCGGTGAACTGGTTTCCATGGGCGAACGTAAAATTGGCATTCAGGTAATGGCTACAGCCGGTACATCCCTGAAGAAAGGCGATCCGATCGCCATCAATTATCCTGCCGAAGGCGTTCCCAGCGAAGTCAATGTAGCCGCTATTCGCAAGGATACGCCTAATCAAGAAGCCGCTGAGCTGTTTGTTAACTTTATTTTGTCTGAAGAAGGCCAGAAACTGGTGGGAGACAATCTGGGCTGGATTCCCGTCCGTACCGACCTGAGCGATTATACGCTGGCCGACGGCACACCGCTGTCTGATATCACGATGATCGCCCGCGATGTCACCTGGGTCAACGAGCAGAAGAACATGATTCTGGACAAGTTCGCTGAAATCCGCGATTAATCTTTCACCTTCCAAATGCTGTGCCGGTTGTTGGAAACGGTCGGCACGGCATTTTATTCATCATCCCAGACGGCAGAAAGGAAACGCAAGCATGACGGACAGCAAATTGGAAATCAGAAATCTTGTAAAGCAGTACGGGAATGTTACCGCCGTAAATGGAATCAATCTTTCCATTCCGAAGGGAAAACTGGTTTCGTTTCTTGGACCAAGCGGCTGTGGAAAAACGACGACCCTACGTATGATCGCCGGACTGGAAACCCCCACTTCCGGAGAAATTCTCGTAGACGGAAAGGTACTGTCGGACAGTCATACCGTGACTCTGCCGGAAAAAAGAAATATGAGCATGGTTTTCCAAAGTTATGCCGTATGGCCTCATATGACCGTATTCGATAACGTGGGGTACGGTCTTAAAATCCGCAAAATGAATAAAAGTGCCATTACCGCCAAAGTAAATGAGGTTCTGGGACTGGTTGGCCTGAAAGAATATGGTTCACGCTTCCCCACGCAGCTCTCCGGCGGCCAGCAGCAGCGCGTGGCTCTGGCGCGTGCCCTGGCCAATGAACCTTCTATTCTTTTGCTGGACGAACCCCTGTGCAATCTGGATGCCAAACTGCGGGAAAACATGCGTTTTGAAATTCGTTCCCTGCAGCAGCGTCTCGGCATCACCGCCGTATATGTCACTCATTCTCAGGATGAAGCGCTGGCCGTATCGGATGAAATTGTCATTATGCGCAGCGGTCAGATTTTGCAAAAGGGAGCTCCGGAAGAAATATATTCTCGCCCCAATTGCAGCTTCGTAGCCGACTTCATCGGCCTCGCCAACAATCTGAATACCGAAATTATCGCTGTTAACAGCGACAGCTATCAGATCCGACTGGACAACGGCCAAACACTGACCGCTGCACTAGACGGAAAGGGCTGGAAGGTGGGAGATGTCTGCCGCCTGCTGATTCGACCGGAAAACATTGTTTTTGACGCTTGGAATAAAGAGCTGTTCTATAACGAGCTGCCCGTCAGCATCGACAACGTCAGTTTTACAGGGAGCATTGTGAATTATTTCGTCCATGCCAACGGCATTGAAGGCAGCTATCGCATTCAGTCCACGCCGCCCCTGCGCTACTCCGCTGGAAGTCAGACGACCTGCTTCTTCACACCTGACACCTGTATTTTAACCAAAGACTGATGGAACGAAAGGACAAAGGCCCGCTATGAAGATTACCGATATCAAAACCAGACTTCTGCATGTTCCAGTGGAAAGTGCGCTGGTAAATCAAACCAAGTCCGTTGCCTATATGGAAGTTATTACGGTTGAAATTTTTACGGACGAAGGGCTCAGCGGCTGTGGTTATACCTATACGGACGGGTTTGGAGGACACGCCATTAAAGCGTTGATTGATACGGATATCCGTACTCTATTGCTGCAGAAGGATCCCCTTCAGGTACGGGAGTTGAGCCGCTTTTTGCTGTGGGAACTCCGACAGGCCGGTTTTGCCGGCATTACGGTGCTGGGAGCCGCCGGTGTTGATCTTGCACTTTGGGATTTATACAGTCAGGCCATCGGACAGCCCATTGTCAGCATTCTGGGCCAGTACCGGGATCATATTCCCATGTATGCCAGCGTAGCGGGCTGGATTGGTCTACCGATGGAGGAAATGGTGTCCCGTGCCCGGGAGCTTGTCAAAGAAAAGGAAATGTTAGGGGTTAAAATTCAGGTCGGTCGCGCGCCGTTGGACGTGGATGCCAAGCGTCTGCAAATGCTGCGGGAGGCACTGGGAGCGGAAGCCAAGCTTTTTATCGATGCCAACACCATTCTGGACATTCCAACGGCAAAGCGAATGGCGGATCGCCTGAAAGAATTTGATATTTTCTGGCTGGAAGAGCCACTGCCTCTTCGGGATACCACGGGGCATGGTCTCCTTAGCAGGCAGATTTCCATTCCTTTGGCTACCGGCGAAAACTTTTTTGGTATCCGCGACTGTGATGAGTATATCCGAGATCGGCTGGTCAGCTACATGCAGGCCGATGTCATCAGGGTAGGCGGTATTACAGAATGGATGCGAATCGCTTCATATTGCGATGCTCAGGGAATGAAAATCTCGCCTCACTTCGTTATGGAAGTAACCACGCATGTACAGTGCTGCGTACCCAATAGTCTATTTGTAGAATATATTCCCTGGTTCCAAAAGCTGTTTGCCGAGCCCATCCGAACGGAACACGGCTGCGCTCTGCCGCGTACCGTTCCGGGCCTGGGACTCCGTTTCACCGAGGAAGCAATTGCCCGGTACGCGATTGATCAATAAGGAGGAAACCATGAACGGAGTGAAGGAAAACAAGGCCAGACGATCTTTTCAGGCAAGTTCCATCCTGTTTGTAGTCGTGATTGCCGTTATCATGATGCTGGTGCTGGTTCCCATCGGTTACATGCTGTACGAGAGCTGCACCAACGATATGGGTGCGTTTACGCTGGAAAACTTTGTCAGATATTTCAAACGGAAAAGCATTCGGGAGTCTTTGCGGAACACACTGCTGGTTTCCGCAGGCATCGGTGGTTTCGGCACACTGTTGGGCGTTACGCTGGCATTCGGCGTCAGCCGCACAAACATGCGTTTCAAAACGCTGGTCAAAAGTACTATTATCATTGCCATCATGACGCCTCCCTTCCTGATTACGCTGGCATATATCATTCTGGCAGGCCCAAACGTGGGTTTTGTTAACCGGGTACTGCGCTGGCTTTTCAAGCTGGATACCTCCTATGGTCCCGTCAATATCTACTCTATCTGGTCGTTGGTCATTCTTGGTTTGCCCCAGGGAATCGCCACCATTTTTATGATGGTGTTTCCTGCTATGGAAAATATGGATCCCTATCTGGAAGAAGCAGCAAGAATGTCCGGGGCCAGTGCACGCCGCGCTTCTCTGAACATTACCATTCCGTTGGTGCGACCCGCATTACTGTCCGGCCTGATTCTTTCTTTCGGACAGTCTCTGGCTCTCTATGGAGTTCCTCGTATGCTGAACATTAATGTGCTCACCACCAAAATCCGGGAATCTGTTACGGTGATGGATTTCAAAATGGGTGCGGTGTTGTCCGTAACGGTTACGGTTCTTTCTTTGCTGGCGGTATTTTTGTACCGGCGTACGGTTCGCTCTAGCAAAAAATACTCTACGATTTCGGCCAAAGGCTTCCGCCCCAGTGTCATGAAGCTAGGCAAATCGCGCCATCTCTTCTCCGCTCTGGGCCTTGTGTATGCTCTGTTCGGTTTTCTTATTCCTTACTGCACGCTGCTGATGGCTTCATTTATGCGCTCGGTCGGCAACGGCTTCGAGGTCAGCAACTGGACTTTAAGCAACTATGCCTCGCTTATTAATAGTGCCGTAGCGAAAACAGCCCTGAAAAACAGTGTTTTTTTGGGAATTATGACCGCCACCTGCGTCGTGTTGCTTGGTTTAATGGCTGCCTTCATTATTGTACGGCTGAAGATCCGTGGTCGGGGCGCACTGGAATATCTGTGCAATATGCCCTCTGGCATTTCTGGAACCGCACTTGCCATGGGTTTGATTTTCATGTACTTGAGCAAGCCGCTAAACAGCTTCCATCTCTACGGTACCATTTGGCTTTTGCTAATTGCTTATGTAACCCGTATGCTGCCCTCTGGTGTGCGCTATTGCCAGTCGGCATTGATCCAGATTAACACCGAACTGGAGGAGGCAAGTCGGATTTCCGGCGCATCCTGGGGGCAGACCACTCGCAAGGTTACGGTTCCTCTGGCTAGAACCGGCATGGTTTATGCGTGGATTCTGACGTTTGTCATGGCCTTCCCAGAGCTTTCCAGTTCCGTCATGCTGCGCAACGCCGGAACCGACGTAGTGGCCACTGCCATTCTGGATTTATGGGACGGCGCAGGTGGTCTGCCTCAGGCTGCAGCCTTCGGTACGGTAGTATTCCTGTTGGTTACGCTGCTGGTCATTCTGGCCCAGAAGGTAACTGGGCATTCCATGATTGATCGTTCATAAGGAGGAAAAAATGGGACTTGTTAATAATCAAAAGGCTTACGATCAATATCTGATCTGGCCGGGTGAAAACGGAAATTTCTCCATAGGCGATTATGTGCCAGGATTTCGTTTTCAGCTTCGTATGCCCAATTTCCGCGGCAATTATCTTTCCTGTATTGAAGAACTGCGTTTTACGCTGGACGGCGAAGAAATTCAGCCAAACAACGTGGAAATTTTGCTGAATGGAAAACGCTTTCGTATCCACGAACTTTCTGAAATGTATAAAGAATACTGGGACGTAAACGAATGCGCCGTTATCGAAATATCCAGAGAAGGAGGCCTCTGCGGGCAGCATAGAATTGGTGCGGTCATGCGGCTGCGCTACGGTTATTCTGCCTATTTCGGCACCTGCAAGGTGGTCACCTCCCGTTGCGAACGCACGCTTGTCTTTTAACGCAAAGGAGCGAAAGCATATGAATCAACCGATTAAACTAGGCGTTTCTTTGTTTTCCTATTCCAGTGAATACTATCTGAAAAAGCTTTCGCTGGATGAAATTCTTATCAAAGCCCGGGAGGCGGGTGCAGAAGCCATTGAAATCGTCGCCTCTCAGATGATGCCCGGTTTTCCTTATCCCGATGCCCAATGGCTGCATTCGCTGCGAGAACGCTGTGAAAAACTGGAGATGGATCCCTTTTGCTACAGCGCTCATCTGGACAGTGGCCTGCGCAGCGATCGCTGGCTCACAGATGATGAGAAGGTTATGAGTACGCTGAACGACATCCGAAATGCTTATGAATTGGGCGCCAGCGTCGTCCGCACACAGTTTTCTATCAGTCCTGAGCTTTTGTACCGCGTGGCTCCTTATGCGGAAAAATACCGCGTCAAGGTCGGTGTAGAGATTCATCCGCCGCACAGACTGGATACGGAAATCTGGCAGCGCTTCCTGTCCGTGTTTCATGATCTGGATACTCCTTACATCGGTATGTGCGTAGATACGGGAATCTATCAGGAATACCCCTACGACGGTTGGCTGAATGTATACTATCAGCACGGCGTCTCCCGAGAGCTTGCGGCCGGCTTGCTGAAGATCCTGGCGAAGGGTGGCGCTCCTGACGAAGCAAACGCCTTTCTGGAAAGCCGCGCTGATGTCAACAACTTTGCCCGAGAAATGGCTTCGGAACTTTTTTCGCTTTACCGGCCCTATGAGAAGGATGCTCTGGCGGAGAATATTCAGTACGTTACTCACTTTCATACCAAGTTCTATCACATGGAAAATGGAGAAGAAAAAACGATTCCCTATGCTACGCTGCTGGATGTTATCCGCAAAGCAGGATATCAAGGTTATCTCATCAGTGAATACGAAGGTCACTATTGCTATGACTCTAGTGAATACCCCGCAGCGGATCAGGTGCTGGCGCATATTGCCATGGAGCGCCGCCTTTTGAATCAATAAAATCAGCAGGGAGGAAAAGACAATGGCCAAGCGGATCACCAGTCACGATCAGAACGGGGATGATATTCTGAATCTTTTCAAAAAGGATCAGGATGGAGCAACTTCCATTGATGTAAATCATCGGGTACGGGTAGGCATTATCGGCACCGGCTGGATTGCTGCCGCTCACATCAAGAGCTACCTGAAAATGCCGGACGTAGATATTGTCGCAGGTGCCGATTTGATTCCCGGAAAAGCGGAAACATTTTTCAAGAATCAGGGTGTAGAAAATGTCCATTGCTATGAAAATCACCGGGAGATGCTGGAAAAGGAGCAGCTGGATGCTGTCAGCATCTGTACCTATAACCGCACTCACGCCGAGTGTGCTATCGACGCACTAAATGCCGGCGTACATGTGCTGCTGGAAAAGCCCATGTGCGTCACGCTGGAAGAAGCGGTCGCTATCTGCCGTGCCGAAAAGAAGAATGGCAAGGTGCTTTCCATTGGCTTCCAGCCCCGTTTTGACCCTAATATGCGAAAGATTAAGGAAATTGTGCAATCCGGCGAGCTGGGCGAAATTTACTATATTCAGACCGGTGGTGGTCGCCGCCGCGGGATTCCAGTTCCTTTCGGCACCAGCTTTATTGAAAATGAAACTGCCGGTATTGGCGCTGTTGGCGATATCGGCTGCTACTCGCTGGACATGGTTCTTAATGCTGTCGGTTATCCCAAGCCCCTTACTGTAACCGGTGTCCGGGGCGCCTATTTCGGCAACAAACCGGAATACTATCGCAAGCATCCCGAATACGCCTCCAAATTTGGCGTGGATGATTTTGCCGCCGCCTTTATCCGTCTTGAGGGCGGTATCACGTTGGATTTCCGGATTGCCTGGGCCATGAATATGGATACCCCCGGCGATACGCTGCTTTTCGGCACCCGGGCGGGGCTGAGAATCCCCTCTACCGAGTGCTGGAACGGCACGGTAGGCGGACCTATGAAAGTTTACATGCAGTTTGGCGGCATGGAAACCAACTTGGAAATTCCCATTATCGAAAGCGAAGGGCTTGATCTGTTCGACTGCAAAATTCGTTCTTTCCTGGATGCGGCCAAAAACGGCGGCGAAGCGCCTGTTCCCAGCAGTCAAATTCTGTATAATCAGGCGATTATTGACGGTATTGTCCGTTCCAGTGAACTGGGGCACGAAATCGAAATCATTATTCCCGAAATTTGATGGCTCTGCAAAAGACAGTATAGTCCGAAGAAGGAGGTTGCCATGTTCCTGTTGAAAGAAGGCATTTATCCCGCGCTGGTCGTTCCCTTTGACTGTCAGGAAAACCTGAATGAAACGGCCGTTGGTGATATGGTTGAATCGCTGCTGAAACAGGGCGTTTCCGGCTTTTATGTAGGTGGAAGCACTGGGGAATATCTGTTGATGACTCCGGAAGAACGGATGAGAATGCTGGAATGTGTCTGTGAAAGCGCTTGTGGACGCTGTCACATCATTGTCCATATCGGGCAGCAGCGTCCCCGGGATTCAATCCGGCTGGCGAAGCACGCGGCAGGCATGGGCGTACAGGCCGTTTCCTCTCTTCCACCGCTCTATTATAAATATACGCAACAGGAAATTGCAGCGTTCTATCTGGAAATTGCCAACGCGGCTGGAGTTCCGCTGATTATCTACAACGCTCCCGCCCTTTCCGGTTTTTCCTTTACACCGGATAACATTGCGCCACTATTTGCCAGTGACCGGATTGCAGGCATTAAATATACCTCCTATGATTTATTCGGTATGGAGCGTATAATGAGCCGCTATCCCTCCAAGCTGATGATCAACGGGCATGATGAATTGTTCCTGAGTACACTGATCCTGGGCGTTCGTCATGCCATCGGAAGCACGTTCAATTTTATGCCGCAGGAATTTCTGGCACTGCGTCATGCTTTCGACCGGCACGATCAGCGCGGCGCACAGAGGAAACAGGCAAAAATTAATCAAATTATCGAAGGCCTATTGCAGATAGGCGTATTCCGAGGCGTAAAGGGAATGATGAACCTTCTGGGCATGAACGCGGGTTCCTGCCGGGCCCCGTTCGCTCCTCTCTCTAAAGAAGAAAATGAGCAGTTGGAAAAGCTGGCACAGCTGCTGGAAAATGAGTGCTGAAGCTTACCCGTCAAAAGAGCAGACAGACACAGGGGGTCTTGTGTCTGCCTGCTTTTTCTCTTCTTTCATAACTGTCTGGGCTTAAAAGTTTTTTCCAGAAATGACCGAAACGTTTCCACAGCTTTACGGAACACGGGACATTGCTTTCACACAAGCGTGGTAAAATCTGATTTCCTATTTTCCAAATAGCGGCTCCAAACCTGCATCTCGTTTTCACCGCGATTGGCCCACGTATAGTAAGGGATAAATGTAAGAGGAGCTGAAACCAAAGCAGCGGGTATAGAAGAATAAAGAGCGGCGTTTTCGCTCGTGATTTCACGGTATCCTTCTGTAAAAACAGCCCTTTTGCCGTCAGGAGCAGAATCTGGTTCGCCCAGGCAGAGTGGCGCTCCGGGATCCACCAGACAGGCGTTCAAATGAGGGCCATTATCCTTCTCTTCCATACAGTAGACCAATGGCCCATATTCCACGCATACCTTCCCGTTTTCTGCACGAAGCAGAGGATTGGCATACGTCAGTCGCGGCATCAGCGAAAGCTCAAGTCGAAGCTCAGTTCCTTCCGTCCAGTTTCTTTCCAGATGCACATACCCCTGCCGAATGTTGAAATCCGTTACAGCCTGCCCATTGATAGAAAGCGTCCAGTGGTTCTTTGCCCAGGCTGGAATCCGGAGGGCGAGAGAGTAGCTTCCGCCTGTTGGGCGAATCAAAATAACGCCATCGGAAGGATATTCGGTCTCTATCCTCAGATTTGCAGTAGCATTTGCTAAAGGCAGTGTTGCTTCTCCATTGATATAAAGGTGGATATAAGCGGTATTTGCATGACGACCAAAGGCGTATTTTCCCAAGGAGAGAATCAGCCTGACAAGATTTGGAGGGCAGCATGCGCAGGCAAACCATTGGGGCCGAACAGGCAGAACATGACTCAGATCCTCTCGACGATGACAATCAGCGGGATTGACTTCCAGCGGATTGACGTAAAAGAAGCTTTTCCCATCCAGAGCCATTCCTGCAAGACAAGTGTTGTACAGAGCACGTTCCATCGCATCGCCATATTTTCCATTTGCGTTTATTTCCAGCATGGAACGAGCGAAAAAGCATAGTGCAATAGATGCACAGGTTTCGGTGTATGCTCTGTCGCCAGGCAGATCATAATCAAAGGTGAAAGCCTCACCGGCGCTGCTGGATCCAACGCCGCCGGTGATGTACATTTGTCGGGTGACCATGTTGTCAAAAAGTTGCTCGCACACCTTTAGCATTTTGGAATCCTTGGCATACATTCCATAATTTGCCATGGCGGTTGCCATATACAGCGCACGTACGGCGTGACCTACAAAACGCTTCTGCTCCAGGAGTGGCTGATGATTCTGATAATAGGACGGATCATGTTCTGATCCAAAAAAGTTTTCTTTTGGCCCTGCCAACGGATCTGGAGAGATGCCTCGGCGATAGAGAAAATATCCCGCCAGCTTGAGCAGCGATTCGTCCCCGGTGACCGTGTACATTCGGGTTAATGCCAGTTCAATTTCCTGATGGCCTGGGGCTACGTGTAATTTTCCCTCCTCGGGACCGATGTTTGCCTGAATATAATCCACCATGCGTTGCATGATATTCAGCAGTTTTCTTTTGCCAGTTGCCTGATAATAGGCAACTGCAGCTTCGATCATATGTCCTGTACAATATAGTTCATGGCAGTCGCGGAAATTTGTAAAGCGTTTATCAGGTTCTTTTACAGTAAAATAAGTGTTCAGATAACCGTCGGGCTGCTGGGCCGCTGCCACCAAATCAATGGCCCGGTCAGCCAAAGCTTCCAGTTCCGGGTCTGGCTCGATTTCCAACGCATAGGCTACCCCCTCCAACCATTTGGCCAAATCGCTGTCCTGAAAGACCATGCCGTGAAATTCGCCGTTCCATTGTCCTGCGGCGATTCGAAAGTTCTCAATACAATGGCTGGGTGCAGCGCCTTCCACCTGATCATTCAGGATCTTCCATTGATAGCGCAAAACGCTGCGACGGATCAGATTGACCTTATTTCCCCAAAAGCCGCCGCTGATATGAAACTTGCCGTACTGTTTTTTCTCGTTGCTCTGCGTCATGGCAAAAACCTCGTCAGTTCTTATCATTAAAGTGAAAATACATGGTATATATCTCGTCTTTCAGATCCCGGAGACGAATGAACGGAATGGCCTGCCCTTTGCAATACAGAATATATTGTGGTGGCTCACAACTCATAGTGTCCGGCCTAACGGGTCGTATCTTTTCCGCGGCGTTTTCTGGAGAAAACGGGAGGGAAGGCTCTTTTGTAAGGCCGATCAATACGTCATCCCCCAGCATAAATGCCCCAAGTTCGGAGTCATCATCCGTCATGACGGAACGTACTTGACAGGGGAAATGCATCAATAGTTTTTGGCGATGCCAGCTTTGCCTTAAATCAACCAGTCCTGCATTTCTTCCACGCCAGATCGTCTCGCCGTCTGCTTCGATGACGGCGTCATCGCTAAGCCATTCGGGAATTCTCAGCGTTAACGTAAAAAGTTCCGGCTCCGCAAAGTTCATTTCCAGCTCGTAGTTTTCTCCAGAAACGGAACGAAATCTGCAACCGGCGTTTTCACGCTCCGGTGCATAGTGCGTTGAAATACAACGTGGTCGAAGTGTTATTGTTCCCTGTTTATTCCAGCAAAGCACTCCTGGTTGATACTGGGCGATGAGCAGCCGCTGCTCCTGGCGGTAAGCCATATATGCCCCTTCGCTATTGTGTATCTGCACAAGCGTGCCATGGCAGCACCAAAAATGTCTGGTTGGGCTGCCCCATTTGGCAGTCGCACCGGGAACCATAGGCAGATAATAGGAGACCATTCCTGTTTCCCCATGCTGCTGTGCCAAGATGCCGTTGGTATAATTCCGGGCAATATAGTGTAAATATTTTGCATCGCCGGTGTGCCGGAATAGGAAATCTGCCAGACGGATCATATTGTAAACAACGCAATGTTCCTGATTGTCCGTGCCCAAATATTCGCTTTGATGAAACGGCGGTGTCCATACTTCGTTATAGGTCTGACTGCCGGTGACAAAGAAGCCCCTTTTCTCTACAGTCAGCTGCCAATATTTTTCTACAATTTCCAAATCCTTCGAATCGCCCAGAACTTCATAGGCTCTGGCATAGCCTAGGGCTTCCGGGATCGTTGTATTCGCATGCATCATAGTCAGCACGTCCTGACCGTTCAGAAGTGCCTCAAAAATTCTGGGCCTGCGGTATGCTTCTATCAGCTTTCGATAGCGTTCATCATGAGTGATGTCATACAGTTCCACCCACGCTTCCAGCATTCCGCCAGTTTCTACGTCCAAGATATCGTCCATTTCCTGACGGCTTTTTGAAGCCGTCCAGTTCAGAAACCATTCGGCTGCACCCAGAAGTACTTCCAGCGCGGCCTGACTGTGGGCGAGAACAACCATGTCCACTAAACCCATTAAGGTTTTGTGAATGGTATATTGAGGTGCCCAGACCGCTTTTCCTCGTTCCAGCCATTGTAAATAGTTTTCCGGAACGGAGAAGCACCAACCATCCCCGTTTTCCTGTTGACATTTGCGCAGGATTGAAACGATTCGTTCGCCTGCCCCACGCATGTCCTCATCACCGAAATATGCATAGTCCATAGCACAAGCGGACAAATAGTGACCGACAAAGTGCCCTTTCAACTGACAATTTGCGCTTTCCCACCCCGCATAATCCAACGGGTCGGCATCCATGACCTTAACCAGACCTGCCAGCATTTTATGATGTAGCAGCATTCGATCTGCTTCTAGAGTTCTCATATAGTGAAGATTCAGTTCGTGACGCGCGGCGATTTCTCCTTGCGGCTTCCAGTCGCCAGCAGTCAGATGAGTCCACTGTTCCATGGCTTTCCAACCTTTCCATCCCTTTACAAGGTTCAATATATCATGTTATACTGTGAATATAATTTTTGAGGTGATAAACGGTGCAGTGTTTTTTTACCAAGGGGAACACTCTGGCAGAATACCTTTCCTGCGGCTGTTTCGTCTCGGAGCTTCCCTTTTTGCATCCCAAACGGCAACTGGATCATTTTGTACTCTTTTACGGCCTTAAAGGGGAACTTCCCATTGTAGTAGGTGAGCAGGAATTTCGTCTGGAGCCGGATACGATGCTGCTATTACCGGCAGGAGCGGCACATTATGGAACACGCCCATCGACAGCAGCTGTTTCCTACTATTGGTGTCATTTTTCCTGCCATGAGCCATTTGCATTGCTGGAAAAAGGGGACCTTACCACTTCTGCTGAGCTGCCAGGCATTCTACTGCCCTTATTTGCAAAGGTAACGGATCCGGATCGTATTATTCTGATTTTTCAACAGATGATGCATATCGCGTATGTGCGCTATTCTACACCTCATGCAGCAGATTACAGTCTTATGTCGCTTTTAACGGAGTTCTGTGAACAAAGCACTCATCCAAATTCACTGGAAAACTGTAATCAGGTCAACCTGTCTGAAATCAGGGAATGGATTCGGATCAATTTAAGAGAACCGCTGACAGTACAAATGGTGGCAGACAAGTTCCAGTATTCTTCCGACTATCTTTCTTCTCTGTTCCGCAAGCATATGGGAACCAGCATCAGCCGATACATCCGCGATCAGCGGATCCAATATGCAAAAGAATTGCTGCTGCGTACGAATCTGCATGTTCAGGAAATTTCCAGCATGTGCGGGTACAGCGATGAAAAATATTTTATGCGTCAGTTTAAGGCAGTCGAAAGGGTCAGCCCGACCAACTTTCGACACGCCTATACGGAACGACACCTTAACAATCACTGAGCAGATTCTCGCCCTCAATTGCTGCTTTGCCGTTAATGAAAATGCTGCGTCCGGTTGCCGTAACTGTAATGGAACGCCGGTTTGCTTTTTCATAAACGGATCTGGTTTCAATTCTGACCTCTTGATCAGACACGGAGACGCTGATCAGCTCCTCCTGCATGGCTTCCACCCGAACGCCCTGAGTTGGGAAGACGGCAATATGGCCAACGCCGTCATTTATATAGGCGGTGAGGGCTCCGTTTGCTTCCGATACCCGACAGCCATAGCCCGTCCAACCGAAAATGGCATCCTTGACAACGTAAGCGCGAGCGCTCTTGAAATAGCCGTACATGCCCATATCCGTATCTAGGGAACGCATATCAAAATAGGAACGATCTGGCCACCAGGTAAACCACCCGTGTGCCACACCGCTGGAGCGAAGCGTGGTCAGAAAACTGGTCAGCCCCGCATAACCCCATTCCAGCATCTCCTTATCATTCAATGCGTCAAAACCATTGTACAAAACTCTGGTATTCAAGGGCGTGGCATACCATACGCAGACATTGCCGCGCTTTTCATTTCCATACTTATACCACGTGGGTTGCATTCCGGCTCGAAGCGCTTTTGTAATTTGCCAGACTTCTTTTTTCTTATCCGGATAATCGAAGTAAGCCATCAAAGCTTCCACCTGATTGTGAGAAGTCTGATCCACATACAATTCAGAGCCATAGGGATAAAGGGCATCGCTATTGATCTTGGCACACCTTTGTACCAACGGATAAAGTCTGGCGTATTCTTCAGGCATTTCATTTTGTAGCGCATCCAGCACTTCCGTGATCGTAGCTCCGGCGGGAGCACCGTTGTTTTTGTTCCGGCCCAGTTCATGCCACAGCAGTGCACAGCGATAGGCATAAGTCAGATAGTCCCTGCCTGTGTGACGTGTCGTAAGACCGTAGGCCTTATCAATTTGATACAGGGCGAAGAACACATCCATCAATAGAGGATAGTTGAACGTGCGAAGTTTGGAACGGCTGCGTTCGAAAGTCCATTTGTTTCCCTGGTCGGCATCTGCAGGCGTGTTCTCTTCCCAGTACATTCCGCGGATGACCTCGAAAGTTTCGGGGTTCTGTACATGGGAGCGCCACAGCCCTTCATCAACAAAGCGTTCCAAAACAGCAATTTCTTTGGGGTTGGGAAAATGCGCGTTCTTTTCTGCCAGGAACATGGCGATAGTGAAGCAGTATTCATCAGTACCGCCTACCTGCCAGCTTTCTTCACTATCCAGGAAAAGAGTATCCAGTTGATCGTCATAGGGCAGGAAAAGTCCATGCCGATTATACTGATCCGCAGGGTTGTCGTAGAATTGCCGCTTGGAAACAAAGGATGCATGATTCTTCAGAAGTTTGCCCGGTTCGTCAATAACGAAAAACAGCAGATTGGTTTCTCCGCCGGCAAATTGAACGTGGATCTTTTTTTGACCCGGTTCGGTTGATGTCAACGTATAACGGTAGTTGTCCCCTTCACAACCATTAAAGGTAATTTTGAGATTATTTGCTTCAGGTCGAAGCAAAGGGGTACCGCCTTTGCAGCTCAGTACAAACTGAATGGGCTGGGACAGCGGCGAAACCATACCCGGCACGGCATGAACAGACATCAGACCATCCTGAGTCAGTTTTTCGGAAACCTGAGCATAGGTTTCGATCGGGGCGATTCGGAAACGGAAGCATTTGCTTTCTCCTGGGGCAAGCACCAGAGAATGGTTGCCGTTAAACCAGTATCGGGAATATTCGTTAGGCTGAAGCCAACCGAATACCTGCCGCGGTGCCTTGCTGTACAGTGCCAGATAGTATGGTCCCTCGAAGCAGAGCCCCCAATGGGAACCGAGTCCCGGAACCATTTGATAGGCTGTGTCCACGCAGGTTCCATTTTCGGGATGAATGAGCAGCGCCGGGAAGTCTCCTCGAGGTCTCTGCAGGAAGGCATAACTGTTGCTGCCTGCCAGATGCAGGTGTTGGAAGACGCGCTTTTCATGCCAGTCTCGCTGTTTTGGCCCATGCCAATGATAGGGAATGTCCTCGTACATCTCCTCAAAAATGGAGTTAAAGTCCGTATTGGTCATTAACGCCATGGAAACCTCGCCGACATCCAGCGTTTCACCGGTAACGTTGCGCACTTCGGTTTCCCATACAAGATCCTTTCCATCCAACCGATATTCTTCCGTTACTTCCAGATGCTGAAGCGATTCGCTGCCTGTCTCTCCCACAGCGAAAGCAACGCGCACACTTTGATCCTTTACCTCAATTTGGCGGGAAGAAAAACAGGTACGTTCGGCGACCCATGACTTGGTTTCATGATCCCAAATGCGGAAAAGCCATTCACCCAGCCATTCCCGATTTCCCTTCATCTGAGGATAAAGCAGATTGGTCTGATTGGCGACAAATTCTGTATTGAGCGCATCCCCCTGAATCTTGATAGAGACAATATTCCCCGTGTCACAATCCACTTTGCAGCACAGCGCATCTCCATGAAGGCAGATTTGATCGTTCATGAAACGTTTCCTCCTTTAATGTATCGATTATGCTTTGACAGCACCCACGGTCAGACCGGATATAAGCCCCTTTTGGGCGAAAACAGTGAAAACAATGACCGGCACGGTATAGAGTGTCGCGTTTGTCATCAGTTCGCCCCAATAAATACGGAAAGCGCTGGTATAGGCCGCCATACCCATGGGCATAGTCCACAACTCCGGAGAGCGAACCATTGTCGTTGCCAGCAAATACTCGTTCCATGCCTGCAGAAAGGCAAACAGCACTGCTGTGGTAATGGAGGGCAGGGAGATTGGGACTACGACAGCAAAAATTTTGCGAAGCAGGGAAGCACCGTCAATGTCTGCCGCGTCCTCTAATTCTGTTGGCAAAGAAAGAAAAAAATTGCGCATCAGCCAGATGCTCATCAAAAGCTGACTGGGAATGTACATCACCAGCAAAGCCCAGTGAGTGTTATTCAATCGCAGGCTTCTCATGAGCATATAATATGGAATGCAGAAAGTGATGCCGGGGACCATACGCATGAAAATGATAAGACCGGTCACCAACTTGCTGCCATAGAAGCGGGTTCTGGCCAGCCCATAGGCTGCGGGAATAGCCAACAGTGTACTGATGCCTACCGTGAGCAGTGCAATGTAGATGCTGTTGCCAAAATAAGTGACAAAGGAGCCGTTTGTAAGCACCGTTTTATAATTGTTCAGGGTAAACGGCTCCGGAAGGACAATTGGAGGAATGGAAAACAATTGTACCTCTGACTTGAATGAGGTCAAAGCCATCCAGAATAAGGGGAAAATAATCAGGATCGAAACCACGATAAGGACTGAGTAGGTTCCTGCTCTGCTCAAAATGGAACGGAGTTTATGAGACAAGACCATCATCCTCCTTGTTCAACCGGTTTATGAGAAGGGAAACAATGACGATAAACACGGTGATGATGTATGAGCCAGCGGCGCTTTCGCCAAATTTGTAGGAGTCGAAGGAACGTCTGTAAATATATTCGCTGATGAATTGAGTCGCATTTGCGGGACCGCCGCCTGTCAGGACGTGAGGAATATCATACATTTTGACAGAGTCCATAACTCGAACCATCAAAATCATGACAATCGTAATCCGCAATTGTGGAAAAACGACCTTCCAATAGGTTTGAAACTCGCTGGCCCCATCAATGCGAGCGGCTTCAAACAAATCAGGAGAAATACCGGTTTCAGCAGCGTACAGCAACAGGATAGAAAATGGCGCGGCACCCCAAACGCTGACGATAACAATTGCCCAGCGGGCAGGGGTTGCGTAGGTCAACCACAGAGGGCCCTCTATACCGAAACAATTCAAAAAGTAATTGATAATACCATATCCGTCGGAAAACATCCACAGCCAACAGGAGGCAGCGGCTACAGAAGAAATCATCATGGGGGTAGTGATAGCGAGACTGGCAATTTTAGATCCCGGAGCATTTTTGGAAAGCTTGGCAGCCGTCAGCAGACCAAGCGCCAATTCAATACCAATGGTACATACACAGTAACACAAAGTGTTGATGATGGCGGAAGAAAAGGAGCTTGCCGTCAAAACAGAAACATAGTTTTCCAACCCCACAAAAAGAAAACGGTTTCCCATCACCGCTTTGTTATCAGAAAAGCTCATGATAAAAGCCCATCCCAGCGCATAGCCGGAAATGCAGAGAAGAATCAGAACGGCAGGAAGAACCAGAAGCATACCCTGCCTTCTTTTTTTTCTTTCAAGAGCGCCCACACGGGGGAGGATTGGGTTTGCGTTCTCCATAATATCCCTCCAGTTTGAGAAGAAGGGACGGAGCGTTGTCCGTCCCCCTTGAGTGACATCAAACCTGTGGCTTCTTACTTGATTGCTTCGCCCACGAGCTTTTCAATGTCCGCTGCGCATGCAGCCACTTCGCCGGCAAGGTCATTCGTTTGGAGACTGACAATACGGTTCAGCGTTTCGCCGATGCGAGTGCGGATTTCACTGTAGTTCGTGGTGAGCACAGGAGCCTTGCCCTGAGCCAGCATCTGGTTCAGCGCTTTGAATGTGTTGATACTGCTATCATCGGTCAGAGAGTTTAGAGCGATTTCGACAGAAGAAACGCGGGTAACGGGGTTACTGAACTCGGCACCCATAACACCCAGATTCTGGCTGTCCACAGTCCACTTCAGAAACTCATAGGCGGCTTCTTTATTCTGAGAATCGGAGGAAATGGCGTAACTCCAGCTCCACAACGCATTGGTAATCGGCTGCGCGGCAACGGCCACATTGCCAACAACCACACTGGTGTCGGGGTTCTGACACATGGACCACATATAAGGCCAGTTACATACCATGGCCGCTTTCCCCTGAAGGAAGAGGTTCTGCACATCGCCATTGTCGTAATTGATGCCGGCCTCAGGCAGGGTTTTATCCGTCCACTGCATATCCAGAATCCACTGGAACATATCGACAACTTCCTGACTGTTGAAAGCAACTTTATAGTCGGAGGTCAGCACGTCGCCGCCAAACTGATAAATTTTGTCGTGAAGCTGGGAAACAGCTTCGCCATTCTGTTTGCCTTCCACGATGAAGCCACAGATGCCGTTTTCAGGGTCGTTGAGCTTTTTGGCATATTCACGGATCTCGTCCAGCGTGGTGGGTGTAGCGGTCAAACCGGCTTTTTCAAACAGATCGGTACGGTAGTACAGAACGGGGCCATGTACCAGATAGGGAATGGCGTACAATTTGCCATTGTAGGAGCAGCTTTCAATGGCGCTGGGATAGAAGTCATCCAGATAGCCATCTTCCAAATATTCATCCAGCGGGACGATCCAGCCGTTTTCTGCAAATTCGGGGATGACCGGTCCGTCCATGTTGAACAAATCATAATAGCCGGAGTTGGACATTGCTTCCAGCGTAAAGGTATTGGTCAGTTCAGGTACTTCTTCAATGATAACCTTCATGCCGGTAGCTTCCTCAAATTCCGACACATGTTCTTTGTACCACAGCGAGTACAGACCGCCTTCCTCGGTGCCTACACGGATAGTAATGCCTTCATAGGGTTTTGCTTCGGATGCAAAGCTTACATTAGTGAATGCGAGTGACAGGGCCAGTACCAGGACCAGGAATAGAGTAACCTTGGGCTTCATGGGGATTCCTCCTTTTTGCTATTGGTCTCATTATACCGAAGATTATTCTTCGGCTAACAATCGTGATACAAAAAGCGGATTTGTCCACTTTTTACTGCTTTTTTCTTTCTGCAAAAAGCAAAAGTATTTTGTAAAATTTACAAGTTTCCAATTGATCTTTCATGTCCAATTATGCCATAATCATCCAAAATGTGCAAGGTGAACAAACCGAAATAAAGTGTATAAATCCGATAACGTTCAAAAAAGGTGAAAAACATTGACGAATCAACGTGTTACTGTTATAATCCTACAAAAATCGAAAGTCGAGGTGTTTACCCATGCATCCTCCTTTTCAATGGTCCGTTACGACCGATGGCGTTTTGCTTCAGAAAGGAAACCGCCATTATTCCGCATTGAAACCAGTGACTCTTCATTGGATCGATGGTCATCATAAACGGCAAACGCTCTTCAAAAATTATGATAATTATCGGTCGGATCAGGGCATTATTGTCGCCGCTTGCCGCATAACGCTTTCTTCCGGCACGGTTTTCGTTGTAGAAGACCGTTGGAGCCGTTCATCGGAAGAATCACAAGTACTTCTTGAAAGAAAGGTAGAAGTAGAAGCTGCATCCGGAAATGAACTTGGCTTTGCCACCGAGTTTACGCTGCGGCAGGAACAATGTGATACCTTGGAGAACTGCGACGTATGGATACCGGGCATATGGTATCGTCAGAACGAAGGCGTGGTTGCCAATGCGTTTGCTTCGGTTATGACAGACAAAGACTATCTTTTTCGAGAAACCCGTGCAGCGCTTCCTTATGTGCAGCTTTGCAGCCGTGATACATGGGACAGTGTGACCCTGTGTGCGTTAGCACCGGTTCCTTCTGCTGGAATCAAAGAGGATTGTGGAGATGAGCTGATCAGCCGCGAATTGCAGTATGGTTCTTTGGGTATCAACGCGGCAGGAAAACCAGGGGTACGTTTTTGTTTTCCTGGCAGCGAAGGCGAAAAGAACTATCTGGACCCCAAAAACGCATGGGCATATCGCTATCATCCTGTAGAAAAAGACGTGCCTCATCGCTACTGTCTTGCGCTGCATATGGCATGTTACCATGAACCTCACGCGGCGATGCAGCAAGAGTGGAGGCATTGGTTTGATTTTTTCCAGCCAATTCTGCATCGGGCAGATCTTCAAAAAGTATACGATATTGGGACAGATCTGCTGGATGTGTACTGCCAGCCTTATAATCATGCTATGGGATTGCCGTTTTGGTGTACCGTCCCGGAAGGGATCGTTTGCGACCTGAGCTTCCAAATGGGCTTTGTGGGTCAGCAAACCATGTGCGCCTATCACCTTTTGCGTAGCGGAATAGAAAACGCCCAAGAATCCCGTGTGGAAAAGGGAAAAGCCATTATCGATTTTTGGGTTAGTCGTTCCTGTGAAGACGGCGTGCTTCCCCGTGTCTGGTACGATGTTTTTCCTCCTCGGTTCAAGCAGGATTATCCCACCTACACTCGTACGGTAACGGATGGCATGGAAGGCGTTCTATTATGTTATCAATATCTGCGTCGGGAACGAGGAGAGACACCCCTAACGTGGCTTCGCTTCGTTACGGATTATGGGCAATGGCTGTGTGCGCATCAGAACGACGATGGTTCATTTTACCGAGCATACCAGCCTGACGGAACGCCAGTTCATAAGGGATGTTTTAACACATCCAATACCATTCGTCTTTTGTGCAACCTTTACTGGGAAACCGGGGAAGAAGCCTATCGCAAGGCAGCTCTTCAGGCGGGCGAATACTCCTATCAGGCTTCTTACGAACCCATTTCCTATATCGGCGGCACTGCGGATAACGATAATACGATTGATAAAGAAGCAGGAATGCTGGCGCTATATGCCTTCCTTGCACTGTATGACCTGACGGGCGATATGCGCTGGGTTCAGGCTGCACAAAGCGCAGCTGATTTCGCAGAAACGTGGACGTATTGCCGCGCTTTTGAAGTCCGGCCCGGAAAAGGGAACGCCGTCTTTGACCGGGTGGATATTACCGGTCTAAGTCTGATTGCCACAGGTCATTCTCACTGCGATGTGATGATGGGATACTGTGCCTTTGATTTCTATCGGCTATATCTGCTAACAGGCGATCAGCACAATCTGACATTTGCCCGTTTCCTTTTGCATAACACACGGCAAACTGTAGATTGGAGCGGAAAACTGGGGCATGTTTATCCCGGACTTGTGGAAGAAAGCGGAGAAGTGGCCCGACAGTTCCACAATGGTTTGGGCCGTTGGTTGCCCTGGTGTACGATTGCGGAGATCGAAACCCTTTCCAGACTGCAGGAATGGTTTGGAAACATGGATATTGATCAGCTGGAACTTCACCATGAAGAAATGCTTCGGCGCAATCATGTTCGCGGTTCTTCCTTCTTGGTACTATCCCCGACAAAATCCCACTGAAAAAGGGAGCCCCGTTTATGACAGCGGGGCGTCCTTTACCGATTTTCCTGTCAGAAGCAATGCCAGAAGGGCACCCAAAAGCCCGCCGACCAGCTTGGTCAAGAGCAGTGGAAGCAACATGCTTCTCTCAACCGTCACGGTAAAGCCAAGATGAGAGGCCAGCGCGGAAGCGCCGCAGACCAGAAAGGCGGCGTTCATAATTTTGCCCCGTTGATCCATTCCTTTAATCATACTGAGGGCCGGAGTGGCACTGACAAAACCGATCAGTAAGCCGGCGAAGCTGCCGTCATTCATTTTCATCTTTCTGCCCAGCCAGCCAAACGGTTTGGATAATCCGCGCCGGAGAAACTCTGCTGCAGGAAGACTGCCCAGCATGACGATCCCAATGGATGAAACTACCTGCATCGCCTCGTCCAGCGGCAGCAGCATTGGCAGCAGCTTTACATTTCCAATGTATTGAACTGCACCGATCATTAGTCCGATTAAAGAGAAGAACCGAATGAGTCTGGCAAACCAGCCAAAGAGTTTGAGACTTTTTTGAGGAGCAAAATGGAGGCAGAACATCAAAATTACGGCAAGCAGCAGAACAGGGATACTTTCTGTCATCAGAGAAAGAGGCTTCATTCCGCTTGCAAGGCCGCCCAGTATCTGCGCAACGGGCATAGGGCCGAGCCCAATCAGGATTCCTTTGGAAAAAGCCCCGGCATCTTTCGGCTCCAGCAGACCCATTCCCATCGGGATAGTAAATGCCAGCGTACATCCCAGTGTGGAGGAAACCAGAATCCCCGCATAGAGGCCAACCACAGGATTGGAAGCCATGTTGACAGCTGTTTGATAGCCGCCCATGTCAATCGGAAGTAAGCCGCCCAGCATGGCGGGATCCAAGCCTGCCGCTTTCCAAAGCGGAGCCAGCGCGCGGGAAAGTCCCATGGAAACGAGAGGCGAAAGACAGAGAATGCCCGCCATGGAGAAGGCAGTTGGGCCTAGCAGACGGAAACCTTCCTCAAAGCGTTCTCCCAGTCCCAGTTTGTTGCCGAAGAGACAATCCATTCCGCCCAAAAAAGCCCCGGCAGCCAGAATCCAAAGCAATACCTGCTCCATACGTCAGCAATGGCGGATTTCCGCTTCGATGTCGGCGATGGTGCGAGGAATACCGGCCGAGAGGTTTTCACAACCGTTTTCCGTCACCAGACAGTTGTCCTCCAGACGAAAGCCGATGCCCCATTCCTCGTGATATACGCCGATATCAACGCAGAAGGCCATATTGGGCGCGATGACAGCGGGCCGCTCTACCACGTCGTGTACATCATAACCGATATGATGAGAACCACCGTGCCACATCAACCTGCCGATCTCTTCAGCGTTCTTTAGAACACCCGCTTCTACCAGACGTTCCGCATTGTACCGACGGATGGCAGCGTCTACATCTTCCATGGGCATACCGGGCCGAATGAGAGAAAACATATGATCGGAGGTGGCCAGCACACATTCGTAAAGAATTCGCTGACGTTCCGAAAAACGCCCATTGCAGGGCCAGCCGCGAGATACATCGGTAATCATGTTGCCATACTGAGCACCCACATCGTTGAGGATCATATCTCCATCATGAGCCTGACCGGTGTAGCTGTAATAATGGATGCAGAAATTGTTTTTTCCAGCTGAAATGATGGAAGGAAAACCCGAACCCTCAGGACCGAATTGAGCCAGCGCGTAGTCGAAATCCGCCTTATACTGATATTCATACTTTCCGGGACGGGAAGCATGCATCATGGCAAGAATGCCTGCTTTGGTAATTTTCTCCGCTTCCCGCAACGCTTCAATCTCGCATGGCTGCTTAATCAGACGCAGTCTGCGGATCAGGATATTGGCATTTTCTAGATGCAGGAAGGGATATTCCCGCTGGACCATGCTGCGCCAGTGATGTGCCGGTCGCTCGAGGTCTGCGGAGGAGACGCGATAGAGATCCAGATAAAGTGCACCATAGTTCCCACTGTTTGCCATGGCGGCAAAATCTGTTTCTGCAATTCCCGTGAAACGTACGTCTTTGATGCCGGAAATCTGTTCTGCTTCCTGGGGCTTGATTCGCGTGCCCGTCCACCGCTCTGCGTGTGCATCCGGCGGCAGCAGGTACAGCCGTTCGGTGATGCAACCCTCGGCGTCTTTCTGGACCAGTAGCACAGCCTGTTTGCATTTTAAGCCCGTAAAGTAGACGAAATTCCGATCCGCAAAGAAGGGATAATATTCATCGTTCGTTTTCCGAATCTCTTCACCGGAAAAAAGCATTAACAGCGAGCCCGGCTTCAGCATGGCATAAAGCCGTTCGCGGTTTCCCTGATAATACGAAGCCTTCATGGTTTTTCCTCCTTAATTATGCCGTTTCGATTCCAGCCTGAATTGATCATTTTTATTATAAAGGCTTGACAGGAGCCTGAAAAGCACCGAAAATCAGATGCTATGGATAACAAATCCGAATGAAAGGAAGATTCCTGTGGATGCGAATATGATCAAATATATAGCATTTATAAAAACAGTAGAGTCCGGCAGTTTGACCAAGGCTGCGGAAGCGCTGGGATACTCTCAGCCCGGCATCAGCCGGATGATTCGCGATCTTGAAAGCTCATGGGGCTTTTTGTTGCTAGAACGCAGCCATGCGGGACTGCGCATGACCAGCGCTGGAACACGGCTTTATCCTTCCATTCGAAAACTTTGTGAGGATTATGAGGGTTTGGCGACAGCAGCTTTGGAGATCGGTGGCCTGCAGTCTGGCGTGATCCGAATTGGGACTTTTTCCAGCGTGGCAACTCACTGGCTTCCCAGAATGATTCAGGCTTTCCAAGCAGATTATCCCGGCATTGATTATGAACTTTTGATGGGCGACTATGATGAAATTGAAAATTGGATCGTCGAAGGCAGAGTTGACTTTGGATTTGTGTGCCTTCCGGTTCATCGTGAACTGGAAACGATCTTTTTGGAAAAAGATACATTCCTTGCTATCCTGCCGCCGAATCATCCTTTAACGGCCTTTGACCCGATTCCTGCTGCGAGCCTCTGCCGTGAGCCTTTTCTACTCCCCGAAAAAGGTGCCCGGAAGGCTGTGACAAAAATTTTTCGGCGATATGGTCTTTCTGTGCATACACATTTTACTACATGGGATGATTATGCCATTCTGTCTATGGTGGAGAGCGGCTTGGGCGTCAGTGTGCTGCCGGAATTGATTTTGAGAAGAAATTCCTATCAAGTAACGATTCGAAAATTGGACATTTCCGCTTTTCGAGAGATTGGCATCGCAATGCGAAGTCGTCGTGAACTTTCTCCTGCCGCCCGTTGCTTTCTGAAATATCTAAATTATCGGAACGAAGAAAAGACTTGCAATTCTCCTTTAAGAAAGGACCGAACGGACGAGGGTATGTCATCTTAAAGATTCTCCCTCCAAAACAAAAGTAGGGATTTCTCTACTTTTCTTGTCGCTTCAGCGCAGAAGAAAACCACCAGCAGAGCAGGTGAGAGGGAAAAGCTTAAGATACAAGAAGCGCCTCCTTTGCTATAATGGGAGCAGGTCTAGCAACCGCAGCAAAAGCAAGGAGGCGAGCCGTTTATGGCAAACGACAATGGTAGTTTATCACATACGAAGTGGAATTGGAAATACCATATCGTATTTGCAATGGTGTTTTCAATCACACATCACTGTGTGAATTTCACCAGGGCAAGCTGTTACTCCATTTAACAATACCTTTTGAAGAAAAGCCAAAGACTAATTTGCCGGGCGATAATCTAAGGTACTACCGTCATGACAACAAGGCAAATAGCAGAAAAGCTGGATATTGTACCAGCGACTGTTACGATGTATGAAAACGGAAAGCAGCCTATCCCTTATGATGTAGCTGGCAAACTGGCAGATATTTTGGAAATTGAAGCGTCCTTGCTCTATGATGATTTCTCCCGTTTCCTTGTCGTACCCTATACCGAAGTGCTAAAGAGCGTTAGAACGGCTCTGGGACTGTCGCAGAAGGCTTTTGCAGAGCAAATAGAGATTTTACTATAAGCTCGAAGGAGGCAATCGCAGACCGTCACGAAAGATTTATCAGAAGATATGCGCTATGCTCGAAGCCACTGGTCTACAAACTTCACTTTTATGGGGACATCCATTTTTATAAACCGAAAAAGCACTTGAAATGAGGCTTTTTGGCTATTTCGACACATACATTGATCTGCTGCGTGAAGAAGCCACAGCTGTTTTCTGCTTTATGGAGGTGTACCGCGAGTGCTACGGCAATCATTAAGCTTGTGGGTAATCATAGCTTTATGGGAATTCGTTAAATTACCGTTTCATGGTAATGATTTTATATTTCCACGTTGACATCTGCCTACTATATAGTTAAGCCTCAATAATGTGGACTATAAAGAACTTGCATGCTTGGGACCTCTTAAGCTGCCCGCTGCATACAAGTCCATTTAGTCTGATAATATTAGTTACAACATTTTCCGAGCAGCACCTCCAGCCCGTTTTTTCATTAACAGGCGTTCAGCGGAATAATGTCCGGCCTGTGATCATAATTAGATGCTTTACCAGCATGCACATTGTATACACGTATAGCAGTTTCCCGAACCGCGTCCGTGATTTCCCGATGCGGCATCTGGCAGATATCCACGAAGCCAATATTGTAGTTTTCTTGGTAGTTGCTGCATAGAACCGGTTGATCGCTGAACACAAAGTAAACAGAACCTACGAAATAGTCCGTTGAAGCGCCGCGTTCCACATAGTACCGATAGGCAACGCCGCGTTCTTCCTGCGTACGTACGCCGCGAATACCGGTTACCGGCAGGCCACGGTCCAGGGAACCGTGATGAAATTCGCTTACCATCACCGGCATATTTACAAGTGAACCAATCCAGTTAATGTATTCTTTGGAATCATAGCGATAATCGTTGATATCAAACACATCCAGATACTGATGCCCTGCCGTCTGGTTCGCATAAGCAATGTATGGATAGCGCATACCGAAATTCAGATGATTCGGATCCACTTCCTTGCATTTCAGTGCTGGTACCTTGATATATTGTTCAATCATGATATAGGAGAAAGCATCCAGATCACACCGAGCAGCTTTGGAAAGCTTGCGGGCTTCTGGAATCGGGGTAAGCAGATCGGCAAAGGAATCAATCTTCAGATTCCAGGCTTGACTGAACGCTTCAATATCGGCATAACGCCCCTGAATGAATTCAATGAAAACATCCTTGGTTACCAGATGCTCCGGATGAGCCAGTAGCATTTCCGAAATTTCCAAATTCTCAATGAAGGCCCATTCCGGCTCATTGGTCATAAAGTAACCTACAATGAAAGGAATGTCTTTGATTGGCTCGAGACATGCCGCAAATTTAGAAGATTCTTCCTCATACTCTTTGGAAAAAACATCCGGAAAATCGCGGAATACAGATACTTTGGTTCGGGGGTACACTCCGACAAAGTGAAAACATGGATATTGACAATATTTGCCCAAGGGTGAATTCATGATGCGTGTCAACGGCGACCCAGAAGCTCCCACATTATTGATACCCCACGCATTCAGACGGGAGATGGTTAAATCTGCCCATTTATGCTCCCATGCCTTCCCATAAGCGCGGATCAAATTGATTTTGGCAAAATCAACATCCTCTGAATATGCCACACGCCGTGCTTGATTCGGATCGCCATGCATTTCGCTCCATGCCTCTGCGTACTCGCCGTCCTTTTCTGGAAGCCATGTATAAGAATCACGCCATTCATTTACCACGCCGCTGCTTCCGGGCGCTACCATTTCAAGTCCCATTACAAAATAAGCATAGCCTTCCGGATCCACAATCCACTATTTGCCTTTTTCATCTTTGTAGGTAGCATAAAAGCCCGTGCCATCCGTCAGCTTCATATTCAGATTGCCACCCCATTTATTACGATGTTCAATTGGCGGAAGGGACGGTTTGCTCAACTCTTCATTCAAGGTTTGTACCATTTCTTTCACACTGTGCATTTTTCCAGGCCAATCCTTCTGCGTCCACTGGCCAAGCTCATCCACCATCTTCACCTGCGGCATGGGATAGTCCGGTTCTTCATCGCTCAGAAATAGGTTGCTCAACTCAATTACTTGCGGTACATGGCATGCGCGGGCTCCAATATAGAGGGCGGAAATTTCATCCGGCGTAATGGGCAAACCGGCTCATACAGTTTTCAGTTTTCCGGGCGTATGTGGTAAAAAGCCATTTTTGCACGCCAGTTCACTGAATCCCAGAGAAATTCTGGTCTTGTAATTAGAGTTTGCTCCGCAACCACCAAAACATAAGAAAACCAACATGTGAACGGCCCGTATGGTATTATACAAGTGCAAGGAAAAGCGTGAAGAACCCACAAAAAGCTTGCACAGGAGTGAGGGCGGATGTACAAGGAGGAGACACAGCTGGCATTCGAGGACTTTGTTTTTCCGTTCGGGGAACTGGATTCGGAAAATGAATGGGTCAAACTGGCGGGCCTGATTCCCTGGGACACGGTGGAGCGAGCGTACGCGAAGCAGTTTGTGGACAACGGGCGTCCGGCGCATTCGGCGCGAATCGCGCTGGGGGCACTCATCATCAAACAGCGGCTGAGATGCAGCGACGAGTGGACGGTACGCCATGTGAGCGAGAACCCCTATCTCCAGTTCTTTCTCGGGATGAAGGCGTACAGCTCAAAGGCTCCCTTTGGAGCATCCACCATCGTCAATTCCGAAGACTCTTCCAATGTGATCAATGATATCCATCATGCCAACCCGCATCCTGCTTGCAGTCAGCAAAGGAGTCGGTAAATTTGAGACTTTTTCTCCGCTTGGCCGTTTCGGACGGGTAGGAACCACCTGGTTCTGGCCAAGTGGGATTTTGCCGATGATCTTGCTGGAGAGAACCACATTGTATTTCTTTTCGGGATCGTACCTGGTCTGACGTTCGATAACGTAGATATCTCCGTTCTTCTGGCGCTGCCGGATGATGCGGGTAACGGTCTCCTCGGAATGCTTTCTGGCCATGGTGCAAATCCTCCTATTGAGTATATATTGTTGTATCACATACTCAATAGGAAAGCAAAAGAAAATTCAATAAAATCAATGTTTCCAAGGCATTTTCAGTGTAAAATCACCAGCGATTGAGTGGTTTGAGTGCGCATTATCCGACTTTTAGGTTCATATAAAAGATCTTTCCACCAACAGTTCGCACTTCCACGGGCCGGAGGCGGTGTCCGCGTCAATGAGCCGTTCGCGGATCAGGCCGGAAAGGACAAAGCCGGGGACGGAGACGGAGGCCGCAAGGCCCACGGACCAGCCGGAAAGGATGACCGGAAGGATTACGGCGCCGGTTGCCTCGTGCGGCGTATCCGTAAGATCATCCGGGCCTATGGTGACTGTTTTGACGGAGGCCGAAGCGGTGTCAAGGGATTCGGCGGACGTGACGGGGGCGGAGGAGGAGACGGAGGGGACCATCGCTATTCCGGCATCGGTCAGGTATGCCTCGGAGCCGCAGTCCCGAAGGACGCGGGAAACAGCGTCCGCGGCGCGGCAGAAGAACGACTGGCCCCGGGGATAGAGGACGTCTTTGCCGCGGAAGGACAGGAGGATTGGGTTGGAAGAAGCTGAGATGTAAGAAGCTGAGGAGGAACCGGACGAGGCAGCGGCGGTAGAACCGGATGGGGCGGCGGATGAAACGGAGTAGCCGGGAAGGGCTGCCGCGGATAATATCATGGGCAGAATCTCGGACGCTTTCCGCCCTCCCTCAACGGAGAGGGAGACGGAGGAGTTCCAGAAGGACAGGCCTCTGCCGAAGGTGACGGTGGTTTGCGTTCCGTCATCCGTGGTGCGGAGGGCCACGTCCGCGATCTCTCCGGAGGCTATCACCGCGTCGAGATGTCGGACCTCAATGAAGGAGGAGCGCATAAGCAGGCGGCGGGAGGAATCGGAAAGATCGTAAATGGTCAGGGTGAACATATCCGGGTAGAGGCTGAGGGTCTCACGGCCCCGGAGCTGAAGCCGGCAGCCTGACGCAGTCTCCTGCCCGTCGGCGAAAACCCGCAGGGCGCGGGATGGATCCCTGTATCCGGTCATGAGTATGTGTCTCCCCAGAGGACCTGAAACTGGAGCAGGTTGCCTTTAGACGGATCGGGAGTGGATGGAGCGTCTTCGTCCTTCAGGCAGAAGAGGGAGCCAAGTCCCCTGCCCTCCCTTTTGTGCCGGAATGGGAACAGGAGATCGTTTATCTGGCCATATGAGCAGATGAGGGGGAGCTGGTTTGCCAGAAGCTCGCCGGAGGATTCGTCCCAGATGGAGACGGCCCAGAAATCCGGGGCAGGAAAATAGCGGACCTCAACCCTCGCCTGCAGAGGGATTCCGTCCGGGGAGACGGATAAAGAAAAAACCTGACGGGGATCTTCCGTCAGGGGGAGAATTGTATATGTCATTTGATTCCAGCTTTCGAGAGGGTCTGCGCGGCGGCGGAGTCGGAGACGGTTTTCGCCGCGGCGCTGCCGGTGTTTGTGACGGTGGAGGAATTGCTGTTCGTGTCTGTGCCCGCGACCGGGGCGTGGTAGTCCGGATTCCAGGTGACATACTGCGCCTGAGTGAAGGTGAGGGTGCCGGTCCAGCCGGTCGGGTTCGTCTCGTCCTGCGTGGCGGAGATGTCCGTGAGGAGCATGTTGTCGTAGCTGCGGGCGGCGGTGTAGACCTGGCAGAGGGCCCGGGACTGCTTGACCGACTCGAGGGCACGGATCATTCCGGCGGAGCGGCCGTACTGGCCCGTGTCCGTCTCCACCACGGAGAGGGTGACCTTGTTGGGCTGGTTCTTTGCGCCGTTGACGAAGCCCGTCTCCCGGGAGGCGTCGTAGGTGGACGCCACCTGCAGGGAGAAGGAGTGTTTGACCGAGGTCACGCCCGTGAACCAGTAGCGGTAGTCATAGGCCTTGACGCGGATGTAGGCGGAGGATTTCATTTTGGCTCCTTTTGGAGAGAAAATATGGGTAGATTACATTTAAAAATGTAATGGTTTTGAAGAAGAAATCGTTATTTTTCAACGGGGTGAGGGGTGCGGGAGGGCTGAACCCAAAAAATTTTGTAACGGACCGGCTGTCTGTTTGTCAGCTGAATACGCCTTTTAATGTCCTCAGTTGATAGCGCTGAGCGATGTCGTAGACGGAGCGGCCAAGGGACTCGGGGTCGGAGCCGGTGGCGGTGACGTTTATGGTGACGGGGGCGTCAACGGTGTTGTTGGTGGTCTGGGATACGGACAGGGCTGAGGCTGTGGGGGCTGAGAGCGCGTCGGTCAGGGAGAGGGACAGAGCGGACAGGTTCGGGATGGAGGTTGCATGTGCGCTGAGGGGCGCTCCGGGGAGGTTGGAGAGGTCTGCCGCGGAGGGCCGGGAAGTGGAGGCTGAGGCTGTGGGGTTGCGGGAGGACGCGCCGAGGATCGACTCCCGTGCCTGGGATGAGAGCTCGGAAAGAAGGTTTTTCAGGAGCGGGACCGCTATGGCTTTCTTTTTAAAGGGGATGATGTATTCAGGGTCGCCGTCTTCGGCGACCTGGACGTCGGTCGGGGTTGAGAACCGACCGCCGGTTGACTGAGGGAGGCGGATGTTTGTGCCGGACTTTGAGGCGTCGGTGTCGGTGCCTACCTTGGTCTTTACGTTCAGTGTGGTTGAGCTGAACATGCTGCGGATGCGGTCAAGCGCTGAGGATGCGGCTGAGACCACTCCTGAGGCGTCAGCGGTAAGTCTGAAGCGGGAGGAGGCGTTGGCCATGAAGGCCGAGATGGCGGCGTTGGCCCAGGTGAGGTCAAGGTTGACCGCCATTGAGGCTGAGCCTATGGAGCCGCCGGTGGTGAGGCCGGAACCGGAGGAGGGGCCTCCTCCTCCGCTTCCCTCGCCTCCTGTGGCGCCGCCCGCTATGCGGCTGACGGCAGCGGAGATGGAGCTGAGATAGCTCGCGTTTTCTCCGGTGCGGCGTCCGGTCTCGTTGCGGTCCGTGCCGGCAGCTGTCGTGCCGGTTGTGGTGAGGTAGGTCTGCAGGCTGGTCTTCATGTCCGAGAGGTTTTTCATTCCCTCGGAAAAGAGGTTTGAGGACAGGGCTGTGCCGGAAGGGGCCGCGGATGCTGTGCCGGCTGCCTGTGAGGAGGCGGAGGTGCCCCGGGAGGCGGATGCCGGCTCGCCGGATGAGGCGCCGAAGGAAAGGGACCGCAGGTTCTCCGCCAGGGAGGTGAAGCCGGAGGAGAACAGGCGCGAGATGGCAGTGTCCGCGCCGGAAAAGGCGTCTGCCACCTGCTTTGCCTTGTCGCGGTTGTCGTCGAGGATCTTCTGGAGGCGGGCTACGCCCGTCTCGTCGATGTCTACTGCGTAGGACGCGAGAAATTCCTGATTGAAGACCACCTCCAAATAATGAATTGGCATCTGTTCGACGCCTGAATTCATTATATGGACGGCCTGAGGCCTGCTCAATGAACGCCGGAAGCTATGCTCAGTTATTACCGGAACGGCTGCTCAACAGTTTCCGGAACCCCTGCTCAATGAGAACCGGACCGGATGCTCAACAGGGGGCAGATTCTCCACCGGACTTGCCTGTGGAAAACCGGATTTTTTGTTCCGGCTTCAGCTTTCCATGATCCGGATATCCGCCTGGATCTCAGGCTGGCGGATCCGGATGGCCGCAAGCTTGTTCTGCCGGATCACCACGTCCATCACGCCGCATTTGCATATGCAGACGTTGGCTGTTCCTTCCGAGGTAACCGTCGGGATGGTATCCAGTACTTTCAGCGGCGTACCGCAGAAGGGGCAGTAGACCGTCGGTGAAGTAACCGTGTCCCTCAACTCCTTTCTTTTTCGCCGGGTGGAATTCCCTGTTTCGTGTGCTTTTATCCTTGCAAGCACAATTATATTGTGCTTTTTGAAAAAACAAGAGGTATTTTGTGTACCTGTTCCCTTTTTGGCAGGAGAGGGGAAGCGATGAAGTAGTTCTTTTCCTTATTTCATCGGGAAAGCCTGGAAACTATTCGCAGGATGTATAAAAAGAGACTTGCAGTCATCGCTGCAAGTCTGAGAGATAGAACGTTTCAGTGTTTATATGTATTCTGTTTCAAACTTGTGCCTGATTCGATTCTTTATTTCATGTCGCTTAAAAGTTTCTCTATCTTGCGTTTATGTTCTTCTGATAATTCACCAAGGGGCTTGCGCGGAAGGCCAACGTCCAGCCCCTGTACCGTTAATGTGTATTTACAGATTTCCTGCCAGTGCGGTTTGCCATTCACCTTATCATTGAAGAAATAATCGATATAAGGTTGAATATTATATTGGGCAGCGACAGCCTTGTCTACATCTTTCGTGTGTGCTGCATCCCAGATAGCTCTGCATTGCCGGGGAAGAACTGCCGGAAAACCGGACAGCCAGCCGTCGGCTCCACACAGGATTGCTTCGGGAGCACAATAGTCATGACCGTAGAATACCTGCAGTTTATTACCGCAATAAAATTTAAGCTTGTGAACTCTGTCCGGATCTCCGTGAGCCGCTTTGATTGATGTGATAACACCTTCATCGACCAGTGTTTTTATTTCATCACAGGTGAGTTCATAGCCGGCAAACCACGGATTGTTATAGATCATGATATTGCAGTCAATGGCCTGCCTCAGATCCCTGAATGCGTTCATTACAGCTTCTTTGTATGGTGTAAGATAATAGGGCAGAATGACCATAACGCCATCCGCACCGTGCTGCTGTGCGAATAGGCTCATTTCAATAGTGTGTTTTGTGGCATAGCGGCCAGTTCCGACAAAAACAGGCACCTGATGATCAATAAAACTAAGAACATGAGCGACAATCTCCCGTTGTTCTTCCATATTCATGGCAATATTTTCACCTGTGCTGCCACAGATTGAGAGAGACTGAGCACCGTTGTCAATCAGCCATGTCAGATATTTCTCCATACCTGCCTTGTCATAGCTCTGATCCTTTTTCCATATGGTCATACAGGCCGGAGTTATTCCGAAACATTCGCGATATTTATCCATTATTTCTGTGACCTCCTTATCTCTTATAAATCTTCAAGTTTGCCAAACATTATGCGTTGCTTGTACATTGCGTGAGGTGTCGAATCTGTATCACCTTGGGTAACGGTCAACCATATGGAGCCGTTGTATTCATGGAAAGTCGGATACTGAAAAGAATGCTCTGATTCAAAATGATATTTTCTTTCCCAGTTTACACAGTCTTTCGATACTTCAATGTTGAATATCGATCTACATACATTATTCAATCGGGTTCGTTCCTGCCAGCCGAGGTAATAGATACCGTTGAATCTGTCGAAAGTAGGCTTTGATTGATCGCCGCCCTGTATGAAAGGGCGCTCTTCTGCTTCTGCCCAGGTGCGGCCGTCTTCACTTGTGGTAAAGCAATAGTTGCCGCCTGCTGTTTCACTTCGGCAGATTGCGCACCACCTGCCATCCGGCAGCTTGTTCACTGCTGATTCACTAAGGTTCCTCCAATAAGGCTTGTCAAAGTGCCCCAGAATCTCAAATGTTTCATAATCATCATGAAGTATGGCCAGCGCATTTAATTGCGCAAAGAAATTGTTGACAACCACATAAGTTTTTCCATCAAATGCTTTAAAAGAGTCTACAAGGAATAAACCGAAATCAAGAGGTTTCTTTCCCTCCTGTTCAATCCTGGCATCCCTGAAAAAATATTGGGGCTGGAAATCAAATATGCCTTCATCTGTCTGTATCTTTGCCCGATAAATATTATCGCTGAATTGTTGCTTACTGATGCTGAAATCACGGTACCACATCTGAGATTGCCGTTTTCCGGGATTTTCACTGACAAAAAAGCACCTGATGGTATCCTCATCTTTTCGGATTATCCGTGGGACTGTACAGGTTCCTTCAGGGAGTACTGTATTGGCAAATGTTTGCCCGCCTTTTGCGAAATCAATAATTTTTTCTGTTTCCATTGTGTTAATATTGACAATGGATAATGTTGAATACAGATCAAGCCAGAATGGATTTTCCCCAGGCCTTGCATTATTGGCGAGTGAAACAATATAGGCATAATCACCATTAAAGACAAACTCGCCATCATGTGCTCCCTTGACATACGGCGCAGATATATTAACCAGCTTCTTCAATATCTTGTCAGCTTCTAACTTTGGGTCCCAGGAAACAGGTAATATATGATTTGACATAACCAACACTCCTTATCCTTAATGGCTGCGGGAATGATACATGATCATTCCCGCAGCCGGTTCATTGATTAATCCACGCTATTCCAGCGATCGTATGCTGCCTGTTTGATTTCAACCATTCTATCCAGATTCATATTCTTCAAAGTGGAGATATAGTTATCCCAGCCGTCCTCAATGGAAATTTCGCCTGTGATGAACTGTGCGTCCATCTGCGCCACATAGTTGTCCATGTCAATAAATGCGCTGAGTTCGGCGATTTCATCTTCACTGTAACTGACTGCCGGATAAGCGAATCTTGCGCAGGCAACGTTATTGCTCTTTTCAATCTGTTCCGAGAACCATGTATTCTTTGCGTCGCCGGCAACAGTGATGAACATTACATCTTCACCGCAGAAATAAGGCAGATTAAGCGGAGTCTGTGTAGCCCGGAAATTCCAGAAGCTTGTATAATCACCGGTGTGAAGTTTAATCTCAGTATCACTGAGGATTTCCCATCCACCGTCACCATCCCATGTTCCGTATTCCGGACCACCGCGAACCATGCGGCTTCCTTCCTGTGAATAGAAGAAATCGCACAGTCTTACTGCCGCTTCCGGATACTTGCATTTGTCTGTAACAATCATGGCCGGAGACTCATAGTTGGAATTCCGCGGTCCCATGGGGGTCTGGTTAGCATCGCTTGTAATGGCGGGAATAATAGTATACTGACGCCAGATATTCTCATCTGCAATTGTCATGTGAGGCTGCGTGGCGCCCATTCCTACGAGACCCGATGCTGTTTTGGCACTGAGTTGTTCTGCTGTCTGAGTAAAGTATTCAGGATCCAGAATCTTTTCATTGTATAGTTTGTTCATGAATGTCAGGTATTCTTTGTATTCTTCCTGAGCGGGAACATAAACATATTTTCCGTCAATTACATCATCGCGTGTATTGACATAGCCAAGTGCTGAAAGAATGAAAGTATCAAATTCGGTACCATATCTTGTAGAAACAGGGATTTCATCGTTTTCGCCGTTTCCGTTCGGGTCTCCGGATTTCATTGCCTTTAATACTTCATAAAGTTCATCCAGGTTTTTGGGCATTTCATATCCGAGATTGGTTACCCATTGCTCGTTGATATACACATTATTTGCTGTTACGTATCTGTATACATCAATGAAGCCAGGCATGGCATACAGGCTGCCGTCCGGGAATGTAAAGGTTTTCCGGACTTCAGAATACTTTTCAAACATGGCTTTGGCGTTTGGAGCATATTCTTCGATATAAGGAGCCAGGTTAACAAAGATTCCCTGTGGACCGTAGATCGCTTCATCACTTCTTGTGATTCCGTTGAAGAACAGATCCGGATAATCTCCTGATGCGAGCACCAGGTTCTTCTTTTCATCGAACCCTTCAGAATCAACTCCGATAAATTCCAGATGAATGTTTGTTTTTTCTTCGATGGCTTTAACAAACCACATCTGATCAAAGTCGCCGTGTACAGGCAGACGGGGGAACAGAACTGTCAGCGTGATTTTCTCGCTTGTAATCGGGAAACCTGTTTTGTTGACTGTCACTTCAGCTGAAGACCATGTAAAACTGAACAGAATTGACAGTGCCAGCATTGCGCATATAAGCAGCCGATAATACCTTTTCACTTTTAATTCCTCCTGTTTTCTTTGTTGTCTTTCTTTGCTTCTATCATTTTGCCTTACCCGGTTTCATGCTGTAAATATTGTATAATCCTCCTTTCCTGCATGCCGGTATGCATGTTACCCTTTAACCGCGCCAATCATGAGGCCTTTAACAAAGTATCTCTGAAGAAATGGATATATTAAAATGATTGGCAGGGAAGAGAGAACAATTATTCCGTATTTCATTGATTCCTTTAATTCCATTCTTCTGATCAGCTGCTCTATCATTTCAGCATCAGCACCCAGCATTTCTGACATCTGATCCAATATCAGAATGCTTCTGAGATAAAGTTGTAAAGGATACAGTTTAACGTCTGACAAATAGATCAGCGCGTTAAAATAGGAATTCCAGTAACTCACGGCATAAAACAGGCCGAGAACTGCAATAATCGGTTTGGACAAGGGAAGTACTATAGTTGCCAGAGACTGTATGTCGGAACAACCGTCGATAAAGGCCGCTTCCTGAATTTCATAAGGTATACTGTTCTCAAAATAAGTTCTGCAGATCATTACGTTGTATACTGATATAGCAACCGGCAGCCACATGGACCAGACGGTATTTAATATCCCAATCTGTTTTACAACCAGATAAGTTGGAATCAGTCCGCCGTTGAAAAACATTGTGAACATGAATATGACTGAAAAGAATTTGCGCGGACGGAAATCTTTACGTGATAGAACATAGGCACAAGTAACAGTACCGAAAATATTAATCAGTGTTCCCACCGTTGTGTAGAAGATCGTATTGCGGTAACCAATCCAGATTGGTTTATATTCAAGTATCTTTTCGTAACCTTCAAAAGTGATCTGCTTTGGCAAAAGTATCAGTTTACCTGTTGTAACCAGGCGAGGCTCACTGATAGATGCGCTGAGGACATAAACAAGCGGATAAAGAACAAGAACCAGGATGATAAAGGTGATAAAGTATATCAATGAATCCACGAACACATCTTCCCGGGTTCTCTTTCTCTTGCTTGTCTGTTGTTTGTGTAAAGTCATCATAGCGGCCCACTCCTTTCACCACAAACTTGTCTCTGCCATTTTCCGCGTAATCATATTGACTGTAGATAACAGAATCAGATTAATCACAGAATTAAACATGCCGACTGCTGCAGAAAAACTGAATTGAACCTGCTGGAGGCCTGCTTTATAGACATATGTGGTTATCACCTCAGAAGTTGCGAGGTTTAACGGATTCTGCATCAGATATATTTTTTCGAATCCGATTGACATAAAACTGCCGACCTGCAGAATAAACATAATTACTGCTGTAGGAATGATTCCCGGGATATTTACATGCCATATTCTCTGAAATCTTGATGCTCCGTCGATCATTGCAGATTCATGCAATCCAGGATCGATACCGGCAAGTGCAGAAAGATATATGATGCTGTTCCATCCTGCATTTTGCCATATACCGGACCATACATATACGCTGCGGAACAGTCCGGAATCTGACATAAATGAAATCGTTTTTCCACCAAGGGATGTAATTGTCCGGTTTATGATTCCTTCGGGCCCGAGGAAGATATAGAGCATGCTTACCATAACGATGGCGGAAATAAAATGCGGAGCGTAAGTGATTGTTTGGAAAAATTTCTTATATCTGGTGGATCTTATTTCGTTAATAATCAGAGCAAGAATAATCGGCATCGGGAAGCCTGCAATCAGGGTATATAGACTTATGCTCAATGAATTGATTATCAGGCTCCAAAAGCTTGGTGCTCTGAAAAACCTCTGAAAGTGTTTCAGCCCAACCCATTTGCTGCCCCATATTCCGAGTCTTGCGGTAAAATCCTTAAAAGCAATTTGTACGCCGTACATCGGCCAGTAACAGAAAACTGCAAAGAATAGAATAGCTGGCAGCAGAAGAAGATACAGTTGGTAATGTTTTCTGAAATGATAACTTAATCTTCTGATCCTGGTATTTCCGTTTGTCAGCATACAATCACTACCTTTCATTATCTTCAAAGCAGAGACGGGGATTGTTTACAATCGCCACATGTCAGAGTGTCCTCAATTGATTATTATATTAACAAATGCCATTTTTCTTGTAAATCTGCCGTTTTTGCTGCCGGAATGCTTTATCCTGTTTTTCGATATGTCAAATTTGCAATATCAGTTTTACGCCAATGTGCATTTTTATATTGAATCATCTGTTTTTGCATGAACCGCCTGAGTACATGCGGGAATATTAGTAATATCAAGGCTTCTCGCGTTTTATAGGCTGAAGTGCCGGGTATAGCTTCTCAATTGACTTTCTGTCCTGATTATGAATACAATTATTTCAGATATAATTCGCATTCCGTTTTTTCAGAACCTTAATAGCTGGCGCCAGTATTTGTCATAAAACACAAAGCCTGTGTCAATAGGAGTTCGCAAAAAAGTTTCCGGTACGCTGGGCAAGTGAACCTTGGTCCGAGTAACTAGCCCCGCACCCGGCAGCCGCACGGGCGTGTAGGCGGCCGTCCGAGGAACGAGGACGTGCTAGCCTGCCGCCCGGTTGCGGCTGCCAGGAAGGGGCAATATAACTCCCGATAACCTTCTGCTCGTTCGAAGGGTCGGAGCAGGAAATTTTCTGGCGTGGGATTTACGTTGGGAGGTCGGTGTGGTAGCCTTGCCGTAGGCGCCAGCCTCCAAAGGCGCCTATACGGATGGCGCCTGCGGGAGATGGCCCTTAAGGCTGGCTATCTGCGCCGACAGGGCCCCGACGTCAACCCCCGGAGGAAAATTTCCGGGGCTATGCAGCCTCAGTCCCACAATCTTTACCTTCCAGCATCTGCTTGAGCGATGTTGGGCTCAAATAAACCCTCTCATATGCCCAGTCCTCAGCATATTCCAGAATGTAACTGCAGACCAGACGCTCATAGGATGCTTCATTCGGAAAGATACCTACCACGCGTATTCGACGGCGGATTTCCTTGTTGAGCCGCCCAATCATATTGGAGGAAGCGATTTTCCGCGGATCAATCATCGGATAAGTGTAGAATGTAAGGGAATCCTCCAGCCCTTTTTCCAGACATTCCACTGCCTTGGCGTACTTGTTACGATACTTCTCGCCTAAAGCTGCTGCAAGAGCCCGAGCTTCAGCCGCATCCTTTGCCAGCCAGATTTGCTTCAGCTCTTTGGCAAAGGAGTCCTTTGACTTCTGAGGAATATGTGCCAGGATGTTCCTCATGAAATGCACCTTACACCGCTGCCATGAGGCCCCAGGAAATCCCTGCTGAATGGCACTGACCAGACCTGTGTGCGCATCAGAGATGATCAACTTTGGAACTTCAAGCCCCCTGGATCGCATGTCTCTAAACAGCGCCAGGTAGGAATCCGTTGATTCTTCTGCCATCGGTTCAATGGCCAGCACTTCCCGGTGACCATCCGTGCTTACGCCGCAAACGATCTCTATGGCCATGCTGACCACCCGGCTGTCTACCCGCACCTTCTCATAGATGGCATCTACCCACAGAATCGGATACTGCTTCCCAGTGAAGTCCTGCTTCCGGAACGCAGTCACCTGATCATCCAGCTTCTTGGCCATCTTGCTTACTTCAGCGGCGGAAATCCCTTCTATTCCCATACTCTCCGCCAGCACCTTGACCTTCCGGGTTGACACGCCCATCACATAGATATCGTGGATTGTGGTGATCAGCGCCTGCTCGCTACGCTGCCACCTCTCCATAAAGAATGGAACATACCCCCCGTTACGTACCTTTGGAACATCCAGATTCAACGTTCCCAGCCTTGTGTCCATCCTCCGTTCCCGGTATCCGCTCCGATACCCGGTTCGTCCCTCTGTCCGCTGACTTCGATCCGCGTTGAGTTGCTGGTTGACCTCCAGTTCCATCATCTCCTGGCAGATCATCCGCAGCATCGTCAGCAGCGGATTCCCCGATTCGGAAATTTCCTGTAGCACCTCCGCAAATCCTGTGGTATCATGGATCTGGGCCATCTAGGATCCTCCTCTACAATAGTTGTTTGAGCACTTCCATTCTATCGGAATCCCGGGTGGCTTTCTACCACCTTTTTGCGAACTCTATTTTACACCATCAACACAAAAACGGGGGGACTTATGGCTAAAAAAGGACGAATCCGGAGGAACAGTTATTTTAATACTCTGTTCTGGCCGAATATCTTGATTATTGCTGTTGTCATCAGTGTGCTTTTCTGTACTTTTTATATTATGCTCAGCAATAACATACGAAATGAGATTATTGCGTATAACATGCAGTATGTTGAGCATTCAAGAGCTAATTTTGAAAGCAGACTGAAAGAATGCAGGAATATAGCCGCTCAGATTTCCAATAATTCCAAGCTGAGATCTACAAATATGAAGAAGCCGTATGGCGCTATTGAAGGTATCAATGAATTGATAAAATATATGGCCGGCAACAGCTTTTTCAGTGATCTTTTTATTCTGTATAAAGATGATGAATTGTTATACAGCGCCTATGGAACGACATTGTTTGATGTTGTTCTCAGAGACAAATATCATCTTTCAGAAGAGGATATAACGGCTTTCCGTGATTATGTCAGAAGTGGAAGGAATCTGACTAAATTCTTCGGTTTTTACAGCTCGGATAGCTGGATAGACAATAATGCTCCGGAAGTACTCTTCTATATTTCGCCTATCCTCGTAGATGGTTCGTTTCAGAATGGCATCTCGATTTTTGTAATAGACAAAAAGACGGCATGTACTGAAATGAATTCGGAGAATTATAGCTTTGGCGGTTATTCTTTTATCATTGATGATAACCATATTCTTGTGGCTTCTGACTCAAATGGTAATGTGTGTAATGCCGGTATCTTTTATCCCTCTGTTCTCCAGACTATAAACGGATATTCAGTTATGATTCTGGAAGGGAAAGAGTATTCTGTATTAATGTCACAATCTGATACATCCACATTACAGTATGTTACTGCGGTACAGAGCAATCTTCTCCTGTCAAGGGTCATTTCGATCAGGACGATTATCATTTCCGTATCTGTTTCTGTGCTTCTGCTTGGCATTATTCTTGCTTACTGGATCGCATCGCATACATACAGACCGATTGATGTTCTGAATCAGATGATCAAGGATAACAGGCTGGAATCGATTGATAATAATTCCAACGAGATAGAGAATATAAGGCATGCTGTGCAGCATACATTAACTGCAAACCAGAGTCTGATCGATAAGCTTGAATATGAAAAGGAACAGTTAAGAGGTCATCTTCTGATGATGCTTCTGAAGACTTCTACCAATAGTACAGAATACATCAGCAAACTCGCCAATGAAGCGGAAATGGATCTTCATGGCCCTTTGTTTGCAGTACTTGCAATCGGTATAGATGATGAGAACGTTTCTCGCTATAACAATCTGTGTATGGATTTTATTATTTCGGAATACTCGGGTAAGGGTATTGGTTATGCGATTGAGATGATGAATGAAGGCGTTATAGCCATTGTTGTCAATCTCGATGAAAACGGGGAGCGGGAAATACCGCTGCATATTTCGGAACAGATAAAGTCTTTGTATCTGGAAAGATTTGGGATCAATATCCGGATCGGCATAGGAAAACCATATAAGGAAATCATTCATATTTGCAATTCATTTGCTGAAGCGTTGATAGCAGTAACATATAAATCTGATTCAGAACTGGATCCAAGCAGTTTCTTCTCGGATCTGATAACTATCAACTGTATAAATCCCATTTCGTCATTGGACAGCGCATTTATAACAAGTCTGATTATGCAGGGCAATTATGAACTGGTAAAGAAATCGCTGGCTGACAGTGTTTTTGCTGTCCGGCAGAAGTCATCTGATAATTCTTCAACAAGGTTTTACTGCTATCGGATTCTGGATTCTGTTATGAAAGCCACAGATTTCTCTGAAACAGCAGCTGCTGATCAGGAGTCCTTAAAATCAATCGCTGGTCTTTTCACTAAGGCAATGAATTGTCCTGACCTGGAGAGCTTTGAGGAAATCATTCTAAAACTTGCTTATGAGATCTGTGAACTTAATAACCGGGAAATAGATTTGAAAGAAGAAAAATTTAAAAGCCATGTAATCAATTTTATCGAATCTGAGTTCAGGACTCCCAATTTTTCTCTTGAAAGCCTGACAGAAAAATTTGGTTTTTCCGTTTATTACTGGAGCAGATTTTTCAAAGAAAAAATCAAATGCCTTTTCTCTGATTATCTTTGGTCATTACGGTCTTCCGAGGCAAAAAAACTGCTGAAGGAGACAGATTTGTCTGTTAAGGATATTGTCAGTTCAGTAGGCTATTTTGATACCACAGCTTTTATAAGACGATTCAAGTCATGCGAAGGTATTACTCCAGGACAATACAGGAAAATATACAGGAATGGTGCTGCTGATACTGTGAAACCTTAATAAGTGCTATGACTGATATTGATAAATACAGGATTAATATATACCGGCTGAGGACTGGAAGCTTAAATCTTGATCTGTTGGAGGTGTGAACAGTATGAAAATCCTGAATTACGGGTCCATCAACCTGGACCATGTTTATTCCGTTCCGCACTTTGTCAGTCCGGGAGAAACGATGCTTGCCCTGGAAAACAGGCTGTTCTGCGGCGGCAAGGGGCTGAACCAGTCCCTGGCGGTGGCGAAGGCCGGCGGCGCGGTGTACCACGCGGGAATTGTCGGGGAGGACGGCGGGATCCTGCTGGAGGCCCTGCAAAAGGAAGGCGTGGACATCAGCCTGATCCGGAAAGCCTCCGGACCTTCCTCCCATACCGTCAGCCAGGTGGCTCCGGACGGACAGAACAGCATCATCGTCTTCAGCGGGGAAAACATGCGCCTGTCTGAACAGGACATGGACGGGATCCTGGCCGGCTTCGGTGCCGGAGACCTGATCATGCTCCAGAATGAGCTCTACGGTTCCCCGGTGATCGCGGAGAAAGCCGCGGCAAAAGGCATGGCGGTTGTCCTGAATCCCTCTCCCGCGGATGACAGCATCCGGAAATATCCGCTGGAAAAAGTCAGCTGTTTTATACTTCATCAGAGATTGCCGATACGCCATGTCTTGTGTTATACTCTTGCTCATAAGGGATATGGTCTCCTTTCGTAAAGTTGTTGTGTGGTAACTCAACTTTAGCATATGAGACCCTATCTCTCTTTCCTTTTTTGTGTTTGTCCAAGATGTATTGTAGTCCTACACTGATTCGTGAAGAACCGAATAAAACAGATTGAAAAAAGAATGTCGATGTGTTATAATATCCTTATCTATTTTGTAGGCTGTATATAGGAAAACAATGAACCGAAGGAAAGGGAGAAAGTTATGAACAGGAAAATTTGGAAGGCGCTGGGCATAGCGGTCTGTATGCTGGCGCTGGCGGCGCCGCGCGCCATGGCGGAGACGATTATACATATGGTCACGGCTGATACTGATTTTGCCAAAGTGGTTAAAAATATTAACGCATCCGGCGTTGATGATGAAAACGTGATCGAATTGTGTGCGGATATCACCTTGACAGTCAACCATACATTGAAGCGCAACACGACCATCAAGAGCAAGGACGAAGATCGTAAGATTTCCATTGAAGGTTCAAACGCAGGAATTACGGTGGCAAGAGAAGGAACTGTCCTGAATTTGGGCGCGAAAGGTTACGACAAAAAGCTGACGATTGAAGGAGATGGAGAGGCAAAAATACAGGCTGCCTTTGTAACTGTATCAGAAGGGGCAACCGCGAATATGTACGAGAATGTGACGCTGCAAAATAGGAAGTCTACGGGCAACGCCTGCATAGTGATTATGGGTTCGAAGTCAGTTTTTAACATGCGTGGCGGCGTAACTGAAAACTGTAGTCGCGCAGCAATTGCTGATTCGGGGGCGACATTCCATATGTTCGATGGCGAGATTAAAGATTGTAAGGTAAATGGTGACGGCGTCATCTTAGTTAATGGCGAATCAAAATTTATCATGGATGGCGGCACGATCAGCGGATGTGAGGCAGATGCGGGCGGCGGTTTGTATGCGGACAATTCAACCGTCACCATCAACAACGGCACAATCAGCGAATGTACGGCAGCGATAAAAGAGGGCGGTGGTTTGTATGCAACAAATGGTTCAACCATCAATATCAACAGCGGCACAATCAGCAAATGCACGGCACAGGCAGATAATGGCGGCGGTTTGTATGCGGACAATTCAACCGTCACCATCAGCGGCGGCACAATCAGCGGATGCAAGGGAGTATGGGGCGGCGGTTTGTATGCAGAAAATTCTTCAACCATCGAAATCAGCGGCGGCACAATCAGTGGATGTACGGTAGGTGCGGGCGGCGGTTTGTTTGTGGATAGTTCAACCGTCAGAATCAGCGGCGGCATAATCAGCAAATGTATTACGTCAGATACAGGTAATGGCGGTGGTTTATATGCATATAATTCAACCCTCAACATCACCGGCGGCACAATCAAAGACAACAAAGCAGCACATGGCGGCGGCGTGGCGCTGATCGGCAAAACAACGTTTGAAAAACCAATAACAAACTGGACGGTTATTGGCAATGAAGCGTATGCAACCGGCGGTGTCGGCGGCGGTATTAAGTTGGAAAATGGGTCGATGGATGTTTCCGCCGGATCAAACCGGATTTACAACAATACGGCAGACGGACACGGCGCGGATATTTTTCTGCTTAATGATAGTTCTACAATCAAACTGCCCAACGCTGCGGGCATGGGCGCGAAATATCACGACAGCGGCATAAAAATTGACAACTGGTATAACGACAACCCGCGATATACGCCCTCTGAAAACGGCGAGGTGGTGGGTGCAGGTGTGGAGCTAAAGGGCGGATTGTCGCTTGTCGCTTCGTATAAAGCAAGCCCGGTGCGCATCGAAATCGACGCGAACGGCGGCGTAGGCGGAAGCGGGAGCCAAACGGTGCAAAAGGGCACGAACGTCACCCTCGAAGCGCCCACAAAGGAAGGGCATCTGTTCAAGGGCTGGAAGGACGAGAAGGGGAACAGCTATCCGGCCGGAGAAGACGGAAAAGTCAACATCACCGTCAATGAAGATATGAAACTCACGGCTGTTTGGGAAGCCCGGACGTTCACGGTCACATATGTTCTGCTGAACGGCGAAACGCGGACGGAAAAGGTGGATTACGGCCAAATGGTGACGCTTAGCGAAGAACCGCGAACCGGCTATACCTTCGTCGGCTGGAAGGACGGCGAGAAGATGTACCACGCGGGCGAAACGATCACCGTCACGGGAGATATGACGCTCACGGCGGAGTGGAAAAAGCTCCCCAGCGCGGAAAATCTGCCGAAGACGGGCGACGAAAGCCCCGTTCTGCTTTGGGGCGCGGCGCTGGCGGTTTCCGCGGCGGCCTGCTTCATGCTCAGACGCAGAAAATAAATCAAAATAAGAGCGGACATGCGGTGAACGAACCCCATGTCCGTTTTTTTGATGCTTCGCGGACTTCGGCGGAAGCAAAAAAAAGAAAGTCGGCTGACCTTTCGGCACTTTTGTAGGAGTACAATACATCTTGGACAGTCGAAAAAAAGGAATGAGAGATAGGGTCTCATGTGCTAAAGTTGAGTTACCACACAACAACTTGGCGAAAGGAGACCATATACACAGCTTGAAAAAACGCCTTTCCTGTATGCACTCTGCCAGCATAAGCTGCTGTCCAGACGCGGCTACAGGAAGGCGTTCATCCGGGGCTATCTGCTGATCTATCGAGTCGATGAGGTGCAGGGCGTCGTTTACATTGAGCGCTTTTCCAGCGACATGGAAGATTTTGAACAGAAATTATGAAGAATCACATGCGCATCAATGGTCAGCTGTTTCAGACGAATAAAAAGTGGAGCCACCTGAAGGAAAAACAGAAGACCTAGATCATGGAAACCGCGTAGCAGGAGTACGACCGTTTTGCACATGAGCGCGGAAAGCTGCCGGTGCACGGCTCTAAACAGCAGCTGATCGAGCATATCTACGAGGTGATTGAGGCAAAAGGCGGAATCCCCTACGGCGAAGTCAAGCGGGTGCTGTACGCGCGGATCGCCCATCGGAACCGGCAGGCAGGCATGGCCGCTGTTTTGGACAAACTCGAAATACCTGCATCTCCGACTCTGGAAAACCAGCGGTAACGTGGCAAACGATGAGCGCAAGAGCGCGAAAAACCCCTGATCCATCATATCATTTCCTATCGACACTGGCGTTTTGGCATTGAGCTGAAGCGCCCTTTTCCATGCTCTTTTGGAGTCAGAAAGGATAGCAGTGCCATGAAAAATCCATTTACTCAGCTGTTCCGCGCGCGGAACAAGCCCGGCGCGACTGATTCGGTCAGTTCAGCGTCCACGTTCTATTTCGGCTCCAGCGCGGCGGGCAAATCTGTCACGGCGAGCACTGCCATTCAGATGAGCACGGTTTACGCCTGTGTTCGAGTGATCGCGGAAACCATCGCCAGCTTGACGCTGGATGTGTATCAGGATCAGGGCGAAGGCAGCGCCAAGGCAATGTATCATCTCCACTGTATCCGGTTCTGCATGACGAACCTCAACAGCGAGATGACCTCCTTTGTGTTGCGGGAAACGCTGCTTGCGCATCTGCTGCTGTGGGGCAACGCCTACTGTCAGATCATCCGCAGCAGTCGGAGCCAGACTCTCGGACTTTATCCGCTGCTGCCGGATCGTATGGAAGTAGACCGAGACAATGTGGGTACGCTGACCTATACCTATTCCACCGGCAACGGACAGCGGGTGAATCTGCGCCCGGAGGATGTGCTGCACATTCCCGGACTGGGTTTTGATAGGATCATGGGCTACAGTCCCATCGTCCACGAAAGAATGCCATCGGTCTGGGACTCGCCGCCGAAGAATCTGAACAAACTGGGAAGTACTTACGCGCGGGATGTTGTCTGCGCCGCTTTGCCGATTAGTTGCCGTCTGGCTTCATCATCATGTCCTTGTCCAGCGTTGCCATATCTCTGGCCAGTGTCTCGTCAATGAGATCCTGAAGCACCTTCATCTGGGTTTCGTTGTTGATGCCGCCCAGAATCGCCTCGCCCACGATGTTGCCGTTACGATCCACCACGACGGTGGTGGGGAACGCCGTGATGCTGTAGGTCAGCTTTCCGGCCTCGCTGTCCGCGGGGAAGTAGATGTTCTGATACTTGGCGCCCTTCTTTTCCAGAATGCTCTTGGCTTCCATGATCATGCTCTCGTCGCCGCCGATGGTGTCCGCGTTGATGCCGATTACCGCGCCTCCCTTTTCCCGCAGCATCTGATCCAGCTCGTTCAGCTCGCCCAGCTCCCCGATGCAGGGCGCGCAGGCGGAGAACCAGAAGTTGACCACGGTGACGGCGTTGTTCTTGAACAGCTCGCTGGTGACAGGATTGCCGTCCAGATCCTTGCCCTCGAAGGCGGGGAACTTCACGGCGGAATCATCCTCCATCATCATGTCCTTATCCGCCATGTTGTCGTCCATCATGTCCTTGTCCATATTGTCGTCCGCCATGGCCATTCCTTCGTTCCCCATGACCATGCCGCCTTCCGCCTTCACCATGCTGCTGTCCATCATCATGTCGGAGTCCGCCGTCATGTCGCCTTCCGGCATGAGCATATCCATTTCCGCGTCCAGCCGGCGAATGGTCTCAATGTCCTGCTGAAGCAGCTTGTACTCGTCCTCGGTGAAGCTCTCTTTAGCCGCCTCCAGCTGCTCCGTCAGGTAGTCGGCATAGGTCATGTCCATGTCGGGCTGCTTGTCCAGCATTCCGAAAAACTTGTTCCACAGGTCCATGTTCGCCTCGAATACGCCGTTCATTTCGGCGGTGAGCATTTCCAGCTTCTTTTCGGCGCAGTCGCAGGTTTCCCCGCAGCCGCACTTTTCATCGCACATGCCCTTCATGCAGGCGCAGCCGTCCACGCCCTTGCCGTCCATCATGCAGGGGCAGGTTTCTTCCATGGTCTGGGTCTTGTCCATATCGGACGGCTCCGCGCAGCAGGCGGAAGCGGCGGTCAGGGTCGTCAGCATACACAGCGCCAGAAACAGCGCGATCCAGGTTTTCTTCATTGAAAATACCCTCCGTTTCATTTTTGGATTGTTGGTTCCGCGGCGTTTTCGCCGGCTGGATTCTTGGATTGGTTCGCCCCGGCTCCGCGGCTCAGCCCGCAGCGGAAGCTGACCGCGCCCGTGGGGCAGGCCTTGACGCACATGCCGCAGCGGATGCACTCGGGATGATCCGGTGCCTTCGTCACGTCCACATCCATCTTGCAGGCCTTTTCACACCGGCCGCAGTGGACGCATTTGTGCTGATCCACCTGCATCCCCGTCAGCGATACCCGGTTGAACAGCGCGTAGAACGCACCCAGCGGGCACAGCCACTTGCAGAACGGCCGGTAGAACAGCACGCTCAGGATGACCACCGCCGCCAGCACCACGCTCTTCCATGCGAACAGGTTGCCCAGAGCGCCCCGAACGCTTTCGCTGGTCAGGGAAAGGGGAATCGCCCCCTCCAGCACGCCCTGGGGGCACAGGTACTTGCAGAAGAAGGGATTGCCCAGCCCCACCTCGTTGACGAAGATCAGCGGCAGCGTCACCGTCAGCAGCAGAATCAGGTACTTGAGATAGGTCAGGGGCTTGAGCTTCTTGGTGGACGGCTTCTTCTTCGGAAGCGGAATCTTGTGCAGCAGCTCCTGAAACCAGCCGAAGGGGCACAGGAAGCCGCACACGAACCGCCCCAGCAGAACGCCCAGCAGAATCAGCGTACCGGTAACGTAGTAGGAAAACCGAAACTTGGACGATCCGATCACCGACTGAATCGCCCCAATGGGACACGCCCCCGTGGCGGCGGGGCAGGAGTAGCAGTTGAGCCCCGGCACGCAGACGTACTTGCCTTTTCCCCGGTAAATCTGCCCCTTGAGCAGGTTGGGCAGATGGGGGTTGGTCAGAAGCGCGGCGCAGGCCTGCAGCAGTCCCCGAAACCGGGCGAGAAAGCCGGAAACGGGAGGAGCCTTTGGCTTTGCCTTCTTCTTATCCAATGCCTACGCACTCCAGACAGATTCTGACGGCCTTGGAAAGCACCGTGCCGGCCTCGCCCCGCCACGCGCCGTAAGCCACCATCGCCGCGCCCAGCGCCAGAACGCCCAGCCGGACGGCCCGTCTGCCCGCGACCGATGAAATGAGATTCATGGGGGTTCCCTCCTTTGTTTCTTCTCGCAGGGTCATCATACCCTACGGAGGTTAAAATCTCCGTTAAGATGGAAAACTTTATGCGCATTTTATGCGCGTATGCTATACTGAGCGTGACAGGAAGAGAACAAAGGAGGCCCGGTATGCGAATCTTGATTGTAGAGGATGAGCGGGCGCTGTGCGACACGCTGGCCAAGAGCCTGAAGAGAAAAGGATATGAAACGGACGTCTGCTATGACGGCGAGTCCGCGCTGGAATGGATGCTGGCGGAGAAATACGATCTGATCCTGCTGGATCTGAACCTGCCCGGCCGGGACGGCATGGAGCTGCTTCGGGCGCTGCGAGAACGGGATCGGGAAACCCGGGTGCTGATTCTCTCCGCCCGCAGCCGGATCAGCGATAAGGTAGAGGGGCTGGATTGCGGCGCCAACGACTATCTGGTCAAGCCCTTTCATCTGGAGGAGCTGGAGGCCCGGGTGCGCAGTCTGACCCGGCGCAGCTTCGTGCAGCACGACGCGCTGCTGAGCTGCGGGCGGGTCACCTTCGACACGGTGAAGCGGACGGCTCAGGTCAACGGCGAGGCCGTGGCCCTGACCCGGAAGGAAAACGGGATTCTGGAATATCTGCTGCTCAACCAGGGGCGGCCGGTGAGTCAGGAGGAGCTGATGGAGCATGTGTGGGACGGCAGCGTGGACAGCTTCAGCAACTCCATCCGGGTGCATATTTCGTCCCTGCGCAAAAAGCTGAAGGCGGCGCTGGGCTACGACCCGATCCTGAACCGCATCGGCGAGGGCTATCTGATGGGAGGACAGGAAGCATGAAGAAGCTGTCCCTGCAATGGCGGATCACGCTGATGACCTTTCTGCTGCTGACGGTGGCCTGCGTGACCATGAAGACGCTTTTATGCTCCTCCGGCCACGCCCACATGGATTCCATCGGCAGCTATGTGCTGCATTATGCGGACGAGGAGCCCCAGTCCATTCGCATCGATATGCCGGAGGAGCAGTGGAAGGACATGTCCCAGCGCTTCGCCGGGGAGTTTGTGGTGGAGCTGACCGGGGTCAAGCACAGCTTCTGCATGACTGGCTGGTACATCGCGCTGGCGGTGACGGTGATGGGCGGCGCGGTGGCGTATTTTGTCAGCGGAAGGGCATTAAAGCCGCTGAAGAAGTTCACCGCCAAGGCGGAGCGCGTACAGCTGCAAAGCCTTTCGGAGGTCACCCTCAGCGAAAACGAGGCGGTGGAGTTCAGCCGCCTGAGCCGGGCCATCAACCAGATGCTCCTGCGGCTGAATCAGGCCTTCGACGCTCAGCGGCAGTTCGTGGGCAACGCCGCCCACGAGCTGCGCACGCCGCTGGCGCTGATGCAGGCACGGCTGGATCTGTACATGTCCACAGACCATGGGGACAGCTGCCCGGAAACCACGGAAACCATTGCCATGATGAGGGAGCAGACGGAGCGTCTATCCAAGATGGTACGGACGCTGCTGGACATGAGCGACCTGAAGGCCGTGCCGCGCAACGACCGGATCCAGCTGGCCCCCATGATCGAGGAGGTGCTGGCGGATCTGTCGCCGCTGGCGGAGAAAAGCGGCGTGACGCTCTCCCAGAGCGGCGAGGATCTGTGGATCACCGGCAGCGACGTGCTGGTCTACCGGGCCATCTTCAATCTGGTGGAGAACGGCGTGAAATACAATCATCCCGGCGGCAGCGTGTGCGTCGCCGCGTCCCGCCGGGAGAGGGAGGCGGTCGTCGAGGTGACGGACACGGGCTGCGGCATTCCGGAGGACTTCCGCGAGAGCGTGTTCCAGCCTTTCTTCCGGGTGGACAAGTCCCGCAGCCGGGAAAAGGGCGGCGTGGGACTGGGGCTGTCGCTGGTCTGGGAGATCGCCCATCTCCACGGCGGCGGCGTTCGGGTCAGGGAGAGCGGCGAAAGCGGAACAGTGATCGAGCTGACGCTGCCCATCTTGGCAGAGGAACGGAAAATGCCATGAGGAGGAGAGGCAGAAAAATCTGATTTCAACATAACGCAGGGCAATCTATGCGGGAACCCGATTGGTTCGTTTTACCCCGGAAACACTGGCTTTTCCACCGCTTATATGGTATAGTATTCGTGTTTCAGGGTGCTGGCGGGAGGTGGATATATGGCTGCTGCAAAGCGAAAATCCGTTGCAAAGCTTTGCCTTGCGCTGGGGCTGTTCGTTCTTGCCGGCTTTTTTCGCCAGATGGATCGATTGTCCGCGCCGCTGCCCTCCGCCGTATGTTTTCTGCTGACCAATCTGATCTATATCGGGCTGGCCATGGCGTGGGGATTTTCCATATCGCTCCGAACCCTGCACCGAGACGACCGGCGATGGCTGCTTCTGGGCTGCGCGATGGCCGTGCTTTGGCTGTTTCTGCGCGCGGTCAAGTATCGATTTTTCAGCGACGATACCATTACGCGCCATCTGTGGTATCTGTATTATGTGCCGCAGATCCTTGCGACGCTGTTCAGCCTGTTCGCCGCGCTGCAGCTGGGGCGGCGGGAGGGCGATGCGCTTTCCCGCAAATGGTATCTGCTGTTTATTCCGGCGGTGCTGCTCATCGGCGGCGTTTTGACCAACGATCTGCATCAACTGGTTTTTCGCGCCGTGCCGGGCGCTGCGACGCTGGAAGCGGATTATACCCACGGATGGATGTATTATCTCGCCATGACGTGGATTGTCGGACTGCTGCTGGCGACAGGAATTATCGTTT
>OHBD01000120.1_pt1 | contig 50169 bp, 38 predicted proteins | sample 1577291 | NCBI WGS metagenome assembly OHBD01 (sample SAMEA3879572, study PRJEB24766) | human gut metagenome | biome: human-associated habitat; feature: feces | place: USA | collected 1985/1987
TTGCAAATTAAGTGTTATTCCTCCGGTAATAAAAAGGAAACATAAAGCTACTGATATCCACTCATTTTTGATGGTGCAAATGCTGAAAACAAAATACCAAAATAGAAACTGAACAATTACGCCATGATTAATCCAAAGGCTTAATGCCCCACCATTGGTAGCTAATCCACCTAATTTAAGAATCGACTGGTCAAAATCAATACCATGTCCAACCCACCCGTCAAAACTGTTTAATGATATATATTTTACAGCATTAAGAGTGGGAATTATTCGACTTGCCCCACTACCATCCGCCCGTATGATTGTATCTTGGTCGAGGGTTAGCATTGCAGGTATGAATTTGGCTAAACGGGAAAAACTTGATATTCCGGCCTGTTCTCCTATTATTAGAAAGACAAGTATAACAAGCAAAATATATATGAGAGATCTAACATTGATAAACCGAGCAAGAAGTACTCCACCTAATACCAATCCTGTCGTACTTCCGCACATTATCAATACAAACAGGAAAGAGAGGCACACCTTCTTGTGCTCTATAAAGAACTCTTTTATTGACAATTTATATCCTTTAGTGTAGTCACATAAACATATATATAGAAACATCATCAAGGTCATCATACGTGCAGTCCATGCTGGTTCTGGACCACAAGAATTAAGTCGTGGAAAACCATGAGTGATATCAATATTGATTTTGTTGAAGATCGGTAATCCCGTATAAAAACAAGCTATTTGAATAATGAGTACGACAGCATAAGCATATATAATCCATCTTAAAAGTTTTTTTAATGTTTCTATATCGATGTCACTCATGTATAATACCCTGACGTAAGATAAAAAAAAGCATATAAACATGCCTGTATATAAAACGGTTGACCATCGCATGCTCTGAGAGTGAAAAGCAAAAGGAAAAACGATCATTAGTATAAGCATTATTATCAGTGGAAAATCAAATTTTGGTATGATTTTAGGAGAGAGTATAAGCATCACAGGCGATATTCCCATTGATAATAGTAAAAGGATATTCTGCTTAGCTGGTGTCATTAAAAACGATGGATATATACAAAGTAAGACGATTGTGAACACTACAATACGTGTGCTATATATAGCTATTAACCCTTGATTCATTTTCCTAGCAAAAATTTCATTTTCTTGTTAATTAATTCCGCAATAGGATATTGTATAAGCATTATTATAACAAAACACGCTAATGATGCAAATCCGGTAATTTTAGTTTCGAAGAAGTGATTGGTGATCCAATTGCATATTTCCATCAATATGGAATAATGAACAGCCATTAATATGATAGAATTACGCCCCCAATATTGCAGGTATCGTAATACGAAGTTACTACCAGATACAGATAAGAAAAAGAAAAAAACACCAAGTGGTTCTATCCATGAGATTATAAAATTGCTACATAAAGATATTGGAAATGGCAAGATAGAAGATGATATTCCAAGATATATCGCAGAAAATATAAGCAAAAATAATCCAATAAGACTAACTTCGCATTTGTTTTTCTGCCCTCTTTTAGTTAAATGGTGCGATATATAATAAGTGGCTGTTATTACGGCCAATGCGGTAGCAGAGTCCTGGACGACCAGTAGTGGCATTTTTATTATAGAAAGTAATGGATCGACAGTTCTCAAAACGAGTAGATGTATCAAAATAGATACAAAGATAGTTATAGAAATACCTGTTAGCAATCCAAATAGTATTTGTTGTCTGTTTTTGAATATAACGAATAATAATTCCCCAAAAAACAGTACTGGAAGAAACCATAGAGTCCCGATACCACGAAGAACTATAGATTTATATACATCGCGAACTATGATGTCAATACTGTAATGACCAACTAAATAAAAAGCGACATCAACCATCAGAATTATTAAAGTGAACCATAAGTAGGGGATGCCTAATGATCGTAGCCTTTTTCCTGCAAATTGCTTCACATCTACAGATTCGGTCTGTTTTAGCCCATGTATCCATCCGCTCGTCACGTAAAAACCTGTAATCATAAAAAAGCTGATAAAAGAATTAACCCATACTGATAAAATTCCGTTTTCGATGTGAAGCATTGTGATGCAAATGATACAAAGTCCTTTCATCCAGTCAATTGCATCTATACGTTTGTCTTTTGAATTTGGGGATGATTTCATAACTTCAATTTTATAAACCATTTACGTAATCGGTTGCTGATAAGAAGTAATGTGACTTGCAGTCTGTTAAAATCGCTGTGATATTTATTCTTATAATCCCGGCTGTCGCATAATAATACCATCCTACGATAAGGATTCCCTTTTTGGGATTTAATGTGTCTGTGAACAGCTTTAGCTTCTGCCATATAGTAAATTTTCATGCCTACTGTTTTCACTTGATGAGCTAGAATGGGTTCTTCACAATATAAGAATACATTCTCATCAAAGAATCCAATTTGTTTTATAAATGACATTCTGACGAATAGGCAGCAGCCTGACACGATAGGGCAGTAACAGCTATTGGTGTAATCCAAAGTTGTTGCTAATGATTTTCTCGATAGTTTATATCTTATCATATCAATCGGCCATAGTAATTCACTCCAAAAACTTACATAATCCAAAGGGTTTTGGTGTCGGCCTTCTGCATCAATTATATCAGTACCACATACTGCTATATTTGTATCGGCTTCCATTGTTGAGATGACACGCTTTATATAGTTTGGCTCTGGAAATTCCATATCGGGATTAGCTATTAATGCATATTTATATCCCTTCTTAGCAGCATAATGTAGACCAATATTATTTCCTGCATTGTAACCATGATTTTTTTTGTTCTCTATCAATGTACAGAGTTTCTCTGCATTCATTGTTTTCAGTATAGTGAGGTCATTCTCATGTGAACAGTTGTCAACTATCACTACGTCTGTTTTCACCCCTTTCTGTTTTTTTATGAAATCTACGCATTTTCGACAATCAACGGCGGAGTTATAATTAAGGATAATTATTGGTATAGTCATAGTTGTGTTAAATTATGATAGCTGCACGATAGGGTTTCTTGAATACGTTTCTTGATGTATTCCCAAACACGGATATACATAGGACATCCGACTCCCCATGTGGCAGTAAAACGATGTATACAATAAGTTTGTGGATTATTTCTATACCGTTTTGCCACGTCCTTTTTACTTCCACGATTTTTGTCCAAATCGTATTTCAAAGGTGAAAAATATTCGACAGGACAAACAAGCATCTTAGTTTCCTGTAGTACCACCTCTCTATAGGGGGCATTGGTCGGGAAGTCTGGATAATATTTTTGTAATGCATCTTTAAATATAACAGGAGCAATTAAACTTAATCTAACACTTCCCTTGTCATTTAGGCTAAAATGTTTATCTCGATAAGAATCCATAGCAATCTTGCACCACTCAGTTCCTTTTTCTGCACCAAATATCGCAGCCTCTATACCGCCGGTAGAAGCCTCGAAGCCGATAAAAGATTTATAATGTAGTAATGGGTTAAACGACTTTAGCATTTCTACGTCTGAGTCTAGATAAATTCCGCCTTCGGTGTAAATTGCATAGAGTCGGATATAATCGGCTGCAAAAGCGTATTTTTGGGCTTCGAATGCCTCTTTTACCCATGGTATACTGTTTATATCGAAGCGTTGGGCATTCCAAAGTATTATTTCATATTCAGGTAATACTTGATGCCATGTGTCTATACAGTATTTTATAAGTGGGGGATATTCATCACCACTCAGCCAACAAAAATGAATTTTTTTTGGTATCATATCTATACTTGTTTTAAGAACCTCATTTGATAGTATTGGTTGTATATTTGCAATGGAAAAATAGGATGAAACGTTAGCGTCCAAATTTGACGTGTCGCCTATGGAAAGCCACTTAGTGGTGGCCTTCCCTTAAATAACGTCAAAAGTAGGATTGTTTTTTAATGTTTCTTATTGGTTGTTCCGATGGTCATCGGTAATAAATTTTTGTAATCGGTACGATCCAGCACTATCTGTTTGAAGAATTCTTTCAGATATTGCAGCCCGGAGATGCCTTGCATCTTGCAGGTGGAGAGGATCGTATGGTATGCAGCCGACACACCCGCCATCTTTCCGCTCCCAAAGAACAAAGAGTTTTATTCTATTTCTGTTTAAAAAAATTTCATCCAATTGAATTGGTCATAAATTCGTAACGGAAGTATCTTGTGAAAACGATAAGAATCAATTACTCCATTCTGATTTTCATATCCTTTTATATAATGAGCACATTTGATTTGTGGATAGGACTTGTGGGTTAGGGCTACTTTGTTTTTGTAGGGTAATTGGTCGAAGCGTTCCAGGTCTTCGTAGGTACAACCGTCGGTTTCGATTAGTACGAAATACATCCGTTTCGCATTAATACGTGTCTCTCGCCGCCGCCAAGCGAGAACCCCTTCCTCAACTGTTTTGTAATGAATTAGATGTATATGTACTTTACCTCCCAGCAAAGCAATTGGCCATGATTGGTCGGATTTTGTTGGTTCGATGGGCGCATTGGTGTAATATTCGAGGTTGGCAATATACTCAATAAAGTCGGATGGAGGTATCATCAGGTTTATCGTAGGAGAATTGAATGGAAGTCGAAAGTCATGCGCAACAAATGCTCCTATGCAGTTATTACAAAGTATCGAGATGTTTTTATCTATCTTGCTTGTTAATATTTGATGATAGTCAAACATTAACATTCGTAGTTTCCATTGAATATTGTTCCAAGTCATAACTTACTTGTTTTGTTTGGTTTATTTTCTCCTGATGTGCGATAGCTTGTAAATAGCAGGATAGGCTCCGACTATGATGAAGAATGAGATAACTTTCATCATCCATGGTATTGATCTGGACAGCCATATTCTGCTTATTCCCCTATGAAAACTGTTCATCCACAGACGGCGATATTTATTGTTCTTTTTTAGTAATGGAATTAGGAAGCCTCTCACTACAAACTCAAAATGGAATAGAGCATTCTTATATTCGCTCAGCAATTTTTTTTCTCGCAAAAAATGCTCTATAATTGCAAAATTTGCACTTGCTTGATGGAAGTTACGCAGCATTCCCTCATTAGAGGTGTTGCCGCACACCGAATCGGAGCGTTGATAATAATAATAGAAAGGACTATCAACACAGCCATGTGACTGGGCATAATAAGAAATTTGAATAGAATAGACTCTGTCTTCCATCATGTGATCGGTAGGATATATGAAATCATGGAGTTGATAAATATCTCTCTTAACCAGTCTGTTACAAAGACTGACAGATGTTCTGCCATAAATAAGTTCGGCAATGAACTTCATCTTGTCTTCTTTAAAAGTATATTTTATCATCTTATGTGAACTACCGTCTGTATAATATATCGAGCGACAAAGTACGCAGTCTAATCTACTCTTCACCGCTTTTTCATACATGGTGCGATACATTTCTTTATCCACCCAATCGTCGCTGTCACAATGGATGATATACTCTCCGCTGGCAGCCTTTATGCCTATTTCACGAGCTTTGGCAGCTCCCATATTGTACGGCTGGTTGATGATTATTATTTGGTTCTTCCTCTGCGCATAATTTTCCAATACATTTTGTAGTATCCGCATAGAAGCATCAGGCGTGCAGTCGTTAACGAAGATATACTCTATTTCTTCCAAAGTCTGCTCAAACAAACTTCGGGCACATCGTTCAATGTGAGGTTCTACATTATAGACTGGAATGATAACTGAAACTTTAGGTGTAGACATCTTGTTTTAGACTTTGTATAAAACTCATAGAAATGGTCATTTCCTTTTGGCCAATCTCAGGATAAGCATCCGAAATTCGGAAAAACATATTATTTGTAAGATGAAATAAAGTAGGAAACAAATAGTTGAAAATAGAAAAGCTCCCAATAAGAAATCAGACCAGCTATTATTTAAATAGCGTGACGAGTCAAATAGAGAGAATATGTGCTTAGTCGTTATCCATATAGTATATGTTATTATGATATTCACAATTAGCAATCCCCAATATCTCCAGACTCCCTTCTTGAACCCTCGTCTAAACAAGAAAATCGGTTTCCAAATATAGACTATACTTATTATGGAAATGATGGGGCCCATCAATACGCCACAAAGTCCCCACAGAGTTCCTCCAAGTATTGCGACTAGTACGAAGATTATTGATTCGACAATCGGTGCCCAAGTATCATAAAACAATCCGTATCCAAATAAGAACTGGTCATTTACTCCACGTTGAATACTTAGATATAATTGCGCTATAATCAAAAATACAATGTAATCATCGAGCATATACTGTTTACCAAGCCATATAGAGATGAGCGGATTGATAAATGTATAGGTTATGATACTAAAATATCCTGCACAAAAAGCTCTGAATGAGAGTAACTCTTTATAGGTTCGGTATATGATATTTTGATTTCCTTGAGAGATAAGATTCCCCACGCCGGCATTCGTACTATCAAGTACGCTACCTAATAGTCCTTGGAGTTTCTGGATTATCAGTGTATAATTACCATAAACAGCTACCATAGGCAATGTCACATAGGAGTAAATAAGAAATGGGGTTACTTGTGATTGTACGAATGAACCTATCTTGTGCACAAATAATTGCTTGATATATTTACCTATTTCAGGGTATTTCTTAAATAACCGCTTACCAATCTTTACATCAGCTTGTAGCCAAGGGTAAACCTTACGAATACGCATATTCAAAACTATTGAATAAAGAATTCCGAATACCAATTCAGTGACAAGGAATAAAGAAAAGCTGCATACGAAATAAGCTAATGTCATTTGCATGAGCATCTTCATTGAAACAACCGTTTGGTAGTACCCCATTACTTCGTAATTGCGCTGGTCGGCAGAAAGTAATGTCATTTTATAGTTTGCGAAATAAGTCAATAATGAAGAAGTCAAATAAGAATAATACCCCAGATAAATTACTCCCCACGAGAAATCTGTATTAGGGAAAATCAGGGGTAGGAATAGCGACAAGATAAATCCCGCCCCAATGATGAATAAACCTATGCAACGGTACAGATAGCCAAATACGGAAATTATTTCGTTTATTTTAGAATGGTCATCATCAAAAATGGGTTTATAGAGAACGTAACCGATAGCACTGCTAACGCCTAATTCTGCCATATTTAGGAAGCCTAACAGACTTTGCAAGGTGCCAGTAAAACCGATAAATTCTGTTCCTAACCGATCAAGGAATATTTTGCGAGTAAAGAAGGCTACTACTAACGATACGAAATAACAAATTAGGTTGATTCGTGCATTCAGTAGACTTTTCTTAACACGAGATTCTTGCATATGGTAAGAGGTTTATGTTAGTATTCTGTTTAGAGGTATTAAGTTGCCCAAGAATGATAGGAGACAATGCTTTTATACTTTCCGGAAGTGATTAGTGTGTGTAAGATTCATCAAACACTTAACTACTTTATCTACCAATTTCCAAATCATCAGAGATAGTGATATCCCTACAAGTGTATACACTATCCACATCCAGCTGCTCATAACTTCCAATACAGGGAATTGAGCCAAGTTGTCAAGTGGCAGATGGCTATACTCAATATATACGTAACTTACCAGCTTGAACGACAAAAAGTGAAATGTGAGAATATAAAGTGTCTTGTCTCCAATATAGGCCAATAGTGATGCAATTCTTGCATACGATAGCCATCGCGACAGTTGTATAGTGGCTATCGTTCCGCATATTGCTATGACATAATAGAGTAGAACAACATTATTTTTGCAGTCCATACTTAAATTAGTGAACTGTGCGGCTATAATAGGGATAATAAACAATGCTAATTCGATTATATGCGGATAATTACATTTTAAATCTATTTTGCGGTAGATATATCCACTCATATAGAATGCCGTTGCCAAAAGCGTCTGTTCTCCGAATTGAGCTGGTAGCTTAATGGGTAGATGATTCCATAAAGTAGCCATTGTGAGGAGTAGAATTACCCCCAAAAAAATGTTGATATATGATAAATTATTTATCTTTTGCATAAAGTGAAAGAATACTATCGTAGCGATAGAAGCCCAACAAAGTGAAATCAAAAACCAGAATCCACCCAATAACTGTTCACTGCCTGTCATTGTGAGTATGCGTACAAACTTAATGGCGATTTCTTTCAAAGAATAACTTGCATCGTAAATATGTAAGTATGCAAATACATTATGTAATAATAGAAATATCATTGACCATTTGATAAAGGGATAATAAGAACCTTTTATCTTCTTCCATAATCCTGTTTTTAAATTAGTCAGATATTTATCGTTCAATAGATAACCACTTATAAAGAAAAAGCAAGGCATATGGAACATATAGATAAAGCGATGCAAATAGTCGGGGCATCCACTATGTCCTATTACCATCAAAATAATACAAATAGCCTTTGCAATGTCTAATGCACAGTTCCTGTTTGGCCCCATTGTATTCTAATTTATTCGTGGAAATCTGTTGTGACCACATTTATCATTCATAAAGCCCCATCCCATATTCAAACGGACTTTCAAAATCCCTCAGTAACGGATGTTTCATATCTTTCTCGCTAAGTATCGCTTTATCAACCGGTATTTTCCAGTCTATCCCTATGCCTTCATCCGAGATACTGATTCCACCATCGGCTTGTGGAGCATAATAGTTGTCACATTTGTATTGAAATACAGCCACCTCGCTCAGTACGGCAAAACCGTGGGCAAAACCTTTGGGAATGAAGAATTGCAAATGATTATCCTCTGACAATTCTACAGCCACATGCTCACCGTATGTGGGCGATCCTTTGCGAATGTCAACCGCCACATCAAGTACGCTGCCTTTTACGCAACGCACCAGTTTACTTTGCGCAAAAGGCGGCTTCTGAAAATGAAGCCCTCGAAGTACTCCGTATGATGACATACTCTCATTGTCCTGCACGAAATTTACCTTACGTACTTTCTCTTCGAATTCCCGTTGTGAAAAAGACTCGAAGAAGTAACCGCGTGCGTCTTTGAGAAGGCGTGGCTCAATGATGGCCAAACCCTCTACGTTTGTCTTTTGTATAAACACTGTTTTTAAAAGATGAAAGGTTTAATTTTAAAGATATAATGGGGTATAGAAACCTTCGGATTGAAAATCCTGATGCTTATGACTGGCGAATAACATATCCGCCATAACGGCGTTATTTTTTTTCTATAGCCCTTCTATCTTCCACTCCCCCAATGTCTTCCGTTCACTGTCGAAGTTAATTCCTACTTTTACTATCGGCAGTCCGCACAGGGCGAAGCGTTCAGGATAATTCTTCAGATCGATTTGCTGCATGGTGTCGTCAGCGCTCTTGTTCAGTTTCAGCTCCACTACATAAAGAATGGCGTGCGTGCGCATCACCATGTCTACACGACCACGAGGCGTGCGTACCTCCACATCGACGTACATACCCAGAAGGCTGAATATGACATAGAGCAAGGATTGATAATGACCCTCATAATCGGTATTGTTGCACTTGGGAACGGTGGAAAGGAAAGTCTGCAACAGGCGCAGGGCATCGTCCAACCTTTCTTCGACAATAGCTTCGTACAGCAAAGCCACGGTGGTGAGACCGTCGTTGGTATATCGGTGCAGATAATTGGCAAGCAGGCTCTGCATCAGTCCGATGCGCACTTCCTTATTGGGAATGTCGAGTGTATAAAGCATTGTCAACGAAGAGTAGTCCTTTATGGTGACATAGCCACTCTGGTAGAGCAATGGGGTAATATCCGTCATCCGTTCCGTTGGAGCATCGAAAGCTGTGGCAAATACTTTCCGTCCTCCTATCTGTTGGGGAGCAACGCCATACTTGTTCAGCATTTCTATCAGATAGGTAGGCGTGCCGCTGCCGAACCAATAAGAGTTCATCTTGCCATCGGCAAAAGCATTCAGCAGGCTGAACGGATTGTATAGATCGGGCGACGGCCAGGTGAAATGATAGCCGTCATAGTTCTCTTTCAACTTACCAATGATTTCATCGCGGGTAACCTTCAGCTTGTCAGCCAAAAGATTAAGATCATCGGACATTTGGGTCAGCATTTCCTCTTCGCTAATGCCACAAATAGCGGCATACGGTTCATCCATGCTGATATTCTTGATGTTGTTCAATTCGCTGAAGATGCTCAGTTGAGAGAATTTCGTGATACCTGTCAGGAACACGAAACGCAAATAAGGGTCGCACGCCTTGAGCGGGCTGTAGAAATTCCGCATTACGTTCCGAAGCGTGGGCAGGTTCTTCTCTTCATGCATCACATCGAGAAGCGGGGCGTCATATTCGTCTATCAAAACAACAACCTGCCGGCCGGTCTGAGCATAAGCACGTCCTATAAGACCTTGTAAGCGCTGATTGGCATTTATTTCACCTTCTTCTCTGCCATAGATTTTTTCATACTTCAATAACTTGAGATTCAATTCCTGTTCCAGTTGCTCCCTGTTCACGTGCTTCGCCGTGCTCATGTCGAAATGAAGCACCGGATACCGGGTCCATTCCGTCTCCAGTCCCTCTATGGCAAGACCTTCGAACAGTTCTTTCCGGCCTTCGAAATAAGAATGAAGCGTGCTGGTTAATAAGCTTTTCCCGAAACGGCGCGGACGGCTCAGAAACACATAGCTTGATGCGGAATGTGTCATTCGATAAACGTATTCCGTTTTGTCGATATACAAATAATTGCCTTCCCGTATTTTTGAGAAAGTCTGTATCCCTATCGGATAAAGTCGTCGCTGCATCATATCTGTTTCCTCCTTCACGTATGGTTTATTGGCAAAGTAACAAAATCCGCCCGTTTTCTCCAAACAAAGCTTTCTTTTATTTTCCTCCTCTCCCTTGCCTCATCAGCATATTATTAATCTGTTGTCTCACATTGTCCACCTTTGCCCCCGATGTCAGTCGGGAAGCGAAAGGAAGAAGAACCTCGATGAAGGTGCCTTTCACCACCGTGTCCTTGTTCACGCGGGGTTCGCCGAGCATGATGCTCACTACACTCGCCAGATCGTGGGCGGTGGCGCATTCACCCAGAAGTCGGGTGTACTCATGCACTTTTTTCACGTCGGGCACGTAGGTGAAAAGAAGGCACTCGGCATCGTTCAGACTTTCAATGCCCTCGGTTTCTTCGGGACGGATGGCGACCTCGGCAAACTGATCGCCGTAAAAATTCTGAACGGCGGTAGCGCCTGCCGGGGCTATCATGTTCGTACCGCCGAATATCTTTATCTCTATTTCCGGTTTGTCGTTCATATTTATATTTTCTCTCTCCATTCTCTTTAATAATTTTCAATGAATAATCAATGGGCGATTAATGAGTGTAAACGCTTAGTAAATGCCTTTTAACGAAGTAAAAAGGATGGTTTATAAGCCGTATATTTGTAGGCATAAATCTGAAAATTATAGAATATATTTTTAATTAAATTAGAATCAACATCATGAAAGAATATATCATGTCTTTTTTCAACGCTCCCGTCACTAATAAAGTACCTGCGGGAGTGTGCAGCGTAGCAGGGCTTCATGCCTACATCTCCTCCGATTCCTGTCTGAAGGAACTGACAAAAAGAGTAAGGGCCGATATCGAAAATGATAAGGCATTCCGTGGAAAAAAACAGACGTTATTGCCTTACGTCACGCCTGCCGGAATCTTTTCGTATTGTCGGGAGCAGTGTATCATGGTACCCTCCGGACTATTCGTGATAGATATCGACCATCTTGCTTCTACCGAAGAAGCTGCAATGTGGCGTGACCGCCTCTTTGCCGACGAAGTGCTGCAACCCGACCTCGCCTTCGTAAGCCCCGGTGCTAAAGGAGTGAAACTCTTTGTACCCTACCGGCTGAATCTCACGGATACGCTTGAACAGTCGTTTGACAATGCAGTGCACACCGCCTGGGACTATCTGGAGTGGAAGCACGGGCTGAAAGCCGATACCGCCAACGCTGATATGTCGAGAGCCTGCTTCCTGGCATACGATGAAGAAGCGAAGTCCATAAATCATAAATAATCTCATGAACGATATTGACATTATAGAACAACTGACCATTGCCGTAGAACAGGCAGGAGTCAATCTTGCCCCCACTTATCAGGAATACATGCCATTGGCCTTTGCCGTGGCCAACAGTTGCGGTGAAGCGGGACGTAGCTTTTTCCACCGCCTTTGCCGCTTGTCCGACAAGTACCGGCAGGATGAAGCGGACAAGCTCTACAGCCATGCCTTGCAGCACGGGCGGGGAGGTAATTCCCTGGGAACGGTATTACATCTGGCGCAACTGGCAGGGGTGCGCCTCGACAAGAAACTTGCAAACTTGCAAAACTTGCAGTCCCCTCACACCCACACACCTGCGCGCGTGCACGAGGAGGTGGATAAATCGGTTCGCTTGCCTTGTTTCCCGGACTATCAGTGGCCTCATTTCCTGCAACAGGTGATAGACTGCGGCGATACGCCTGCCCAAAAGGACATCCTGTTGTTGGGAGCGGTAACTGTATTCGGAGCCACTCTCAACAAGTTGCTGCACTTCGTCTACGGACGCAAAAGCCAATATCCGTGCCTGCAAACTTTCATCATTGCTCCGCCCGCTTCCGGAAAAGGGGCGCTGACGTGGGTGCGTCGGTTGGCAGAGCCCATACACAACTCGCTGCTTGAAGCGTACCACGAAAAGCTCAAAGCCTATCGTTGTGAGAAAGCGCAATGGGACACGCTGGGCAAGGAGAAAGCCAAAAATGCCGAGCCCGAACCGCCTTGCATGAAGATGTTCCTCATCGCGGGTGACAACTCCGGTGCCGGTATGATGGAAAATCTGATGGATGCCGACGGAGCCGGACTGATCTGCGAGACCGAAGCAGACACCGTGAGCGAAGCCATCGGAGCCGAGTACGGACATTGGAGCGAAACACTCCGCAAGAGTTTCGACCACGACAGGCTGTCCTATAACCGCCGCACCAATCACGAATATCGTGAGTGCCCAAAGTCATATCTCAGTGTACTGCTCAGTGGCACACCGAATCAGGTAAAACCGCTTGTTCCCTCGGCAGAGAACGGCCTCTTCTCGCGTCAACTGTTCTACTGTATGCCTCCCATTAATGAGTGGAGGAATCAGTTCGATCAGTCAGGAACCGACTATGACTGTATATTCACCGCTTGGGGAGAACATTGGAAACAGTTGCTCGATGCCCTGGCAGCTGCTATAAGCGGCATAAACCTGAAACTCACTCAGGAGCAGCAAGATGAATTCAACGTCCATTTCTCCGGCGTATTCGGTAGGGCGGGCGTGGTTCATGGCAGTCACATGAAGAGCGCGGTGGCACGTATCGCCATCAACATCTGCCGCATCATCGGTATCGTGGCATTGATGCGCTCACTCGACGTTTTACTGGCATTGGGCACGACGGATGACCTGATAAAGACACTGATGTCGTGTCCGGGACTGTCGCCTTCACCCCGTATTCCGCAAGAGAACGTGAAAGATGGGGTGGTACCGCAGTTCGACCTCACTGTCAGCAGCGAGGACTTCCACGCTGTACTATCCCTCACGGGGCCTCTCTACCTGCATTCGTGCCATGTCCTTTCATTTCTCCCGGCTGGCGACACCTTGACGCAGCAGAAGGCTTCGCCGGAGGCATTCCTGGATTTACTGCCTCTCAGCTTTACTCGTACTCAAGCCCTCCGGGCGAGCGAACAGTGCGGAATATCCCCCGGCACGCTCGACTCGATGCTGAAACGCATGACGGACAAAGGCCAGTTGAAGAAAAGCGGCAGGGGAGAATACCGGTTCAACTGAAGCAGGGGTGGGGAAGAAAAAATCAAATACACCTGATATAATGCGCGTGCGTGTGTGGGTGTGAGGGGCCTGCAAGAATTGCAAGTTTGCAAGTTTTGCACGACTCTGATTTTTTTTCCAACTGGGAAAAAATATTTTGCCAATAGGGAAGTATTGCACAATTCTCACAGTCTTCCCCATAATTAATAATTTATAATTGAAAAAACGCATGTCCTTCCATCCCATTTCCATGAAAAAGAGCGAATTGTCTCTTCTCTACTTTCCCGATTCAATGCCTGCGGTGGCAACTAACCGTTTGATGCGCTGGATTCACGGCTGTCCTCTCCTGATGGAGGAACTGGAAGCCGCCGGCTACCATCGCTCGCAGAAGTTGCTTACCTCCCGGCAAGTGTCACTAATTGTACGTCACCTGGGCGACCCGTAAAGAGGAAACTTGCAAAACCCACCGAAACCCATAAACCGGTTTTCACCCTGTCATATCTTTGCCCACAGCTTCTTGAGTTAGTAAAGTAGTACGTACATACTACTTTACCACTCGTCATTATTAACTAATTTTTATTGAGATTATGGGAATTAAAGTCAAAGCCCGTCAGACCAAACTGACGGTGGGTCCCTCGAAAGGGGAGTATCGTTTCATTATGCAGGCGGAAATCTACAGTACGCTGAAGCAGGACAAGGTTATATCCGAAGCATCCATCCGGTCGGGAATTCCGAAAGGAAGCATTAACGCTGCCTGGGAAGCTATCGGTGACGTTATCAGGGCATGGACCACTGAGGGACATTCCGTAGCCTTGCCCGGGCTGGGAACAATGCGCTTCGGACTGCAAGCCGAAGCTGTGTCGAAAGTGGAAGACGTGGGTGCAGGGCTTATTAGTACCCGCAAAGTTATCTTCACTCCCAGCACCGACATCAAGCAGGAGCTGAAGAATACCTCCGTCAGCATCACCTGCTACGACAAGGACGGAAAAATCATCAAGCAGGTAACTTCCTCCGATCCGGGTAATGTGGATGGAGAAGGCGGAGGCGGCGGACTGGATGAAAATCCGTTGGGATAAACTATTAACTATTAATTATTGATTATGAACGACTCTGTAAAAAAGAATAAAATCACCTGGGTGTCCTTGCTCAATGCCATCATCCAGGCAGCCATTGCGGCTCTCACGGCACTGGGAATAACCAGTTGTTCAACAGCTATCGAATGTCTGTTGCCATGATACAGGAAACATTCCCTATGATTGTGGGCGGGGAGGAAGTACTCAATGAGCGCGAACTCCTCGCCCGGGTAGAGAGCGGACTGATGATGAACTCCACCGACTCGGTACGCTACATCATTCTGCACTGTTCCGCCACCCGTTGTGACTGCGACTATTCCGTGGAGCAACTCTTGCGCGACCATCGTGCCCGTGGGTTCCGTACTATCGGTTATCACTTTTATGTCCGTCGCGATGGCACTGTCAGCCGGCATCGCCGGTTGCTTGAAGTGGGTGCTCACTGCCGTCCCTTCAACCGGTGTTCCATCGGCGTGTGCTACGAAGGCGGACTGGACGCGGAAGGACATCCCGCTGATACGCTCACCCCGGAGCAGTTCGAGCAACTGGAACAACTTCTGTCGAGGTTACTGAAACTCTTCCCGAAAGCGCAACTCAGAGGCCATCGCGATATGCCGGGAAGCGTGCCGAAAGCATGTCCCTGTCTCGACTGCCAATCCGTGTTCCGAGCCATTCTTTGAAATGTTCCGAAGAATGCACATCGGTTCCTGTAAGGTCGTACATCCCTGCTTTCAGCAGGGATACGGCCTTTTTTTGTATATACGTGCCATATGCTCCCGTCAGAGACGGAAGGTTCAGCTGGAAAGCAACCCGTTCTTGCTTCAACATGCAGTAGTAGGACGCGCCCATATATAGATAGCGTTCGGGATGTGCCAGTAAAGGCCGGTAGCCTTTCGTCTGAATGCGTTTCAGGACAGGTAGCAGGTTCATGGGCGGAGTGAAGCCGGTGGTTTCCACCAGCAGATACCGGCAACCGCCTTCGTAAATCGGAAGCAGGTCGTCGGACTCAAGACGCTCCGTGAAGAGGTTGTCCATCATGTATTCAGCGGCGAGGTTCAGTTCCACCGTGCCGCAATAGGCATCTTCCGGCTTCCGGAATTTTTCTTTCAATTCTTGAAATCTTTCTTTCAGTCCGGCGTTGGTATTGGGTATATCCTCCATGATATGGGGAGTAAACCACACTTTGCGGACGCCTTGGCGTTTCATCTCCGCAAGAATCTGAAGCGATTCGTCCATTGTCTTCACGCCGTCGTCCACCCCGGGCAATATGTGGGAGTGGTAGTCGGTCATTTCGCAAAGGATGCCGCTTGCCGTGACGTGCTGGGATTTAGAAAATGGCCACATGAGTCTTATTTATCTTTACCGCCATAATAAGAAGCGTAGCCGTAATGGTATCCGTAGCGATAGCCGTAACGTCCTCCGGTGCTTTCAGTTCCGTTCAGTATCATGGAGAGGTTTTTAAATCGTTTTCCGGTATACATATTTTCCAGTTCGGAAAGCATGGACCGGTCCAGCAAGCCGGAGCGGACTACGAAGATGGTGCGGTCCGCCCATTTTTCAATGATCTGTACGTCGGCTACGATGTCGACAGGAGGACAGTCTATGAAGATATAATCATATTCCGGTCTTAGAGCCTCTATCAGCATAGACAATTTGCTGTCTTCCAGTAGTTCCGTTGGATTGGGAGGTACTGTTCCGATGGGCAGGATGTGCAGGTTCGTGTATCCTTTATAGGGAACTACGATTTCCTTCCAGTTGCCGACCTGGTTGTTCAGGTAGTTGCTTAATCCCTTGTCCGGAGAATCGACATAAGAAGAGACGGTTCTGTGCCGGAGGTCTCCGTCAATGACCAGAATTTTCTTTTTTTTGATGGCGAAGCTCATGGCGATGTTTATGGCCAGGAAACTTTTTCCACTGCCGGGATTGAATGAGGTCAGTACGAAAACATGTTGGTTGCTGTCCTTGCTTGCCATGAAATCCATGTTGGAGCGCAGCACGCGGAATGCCTCGTTGATGATGTTGCGGTTGCCTTCATTCACCACTATGGTTTTCATGTCCTGCCGCTTCCGATGCTTGAATTCCCACCATTTCTTCTTTGTGCCGGAGTATTGGGGAATCTCGCCTATGAATGGGATGCTCAGATTTTCCAGGTCCTTCCGGCCGCGCACTTTGGTATTCATGTTCTCCTTCATGAAGATGCCTACCGCCGGAACCAGCAATCCCACGGCAAATGCCACCAACAGGATATTCATCTTGCGGGGAGCGGTAGGAAACACACTGCCGCGCGGAGCGGTAATCAGGCGGGTGTTGTAGGCGGTAAATGCTTGTGAGAGTTCGTTTTCCTCACGCTTTTGTAGCAGATAGAGATAAAGTTCTTCCTTTACCTTTTGCTGACGTTCCACTGACAGTAAATACTTAGCTTGGTTCGGGTTGGATGCCAGCCGGTTGGTGGTAGCCTCTTCCTGACGGCGGAGACTGCGTATCTGGGTATTCAGTGAAACAATCAGATTGTCGACCGACTGGATGATGGTGCGTTGCATACTCTGTAGGGAACTGGCCATGTTCTTTACCAGCGGATTTTTTTCGCTACTGTTGGCTATCAATCGGTTGCGGTCCAGCACCAGATTGTTATATTCACTGATCTGCGTTTCTATATTGGCGCTGACGATGCCTGAATTGGCGGGCAGCGTTTGGTCCAACTGTTTTGTGTTCAGTTCTCTGCGGATATATTGGGCGGTGGAGAGCTGGTTGTTCAGCGTGGACAGTTCTTTATTATTCTCGGCGGACTGTGCCATGTAGAGACTGGATGCCGCCTGTACGTCGGGTAGCAAATGCTCGCTTTTGTAGCTGGATATATTTTCGTCTACATGGCCCAATTCGCTCTCTATCACGCCCAGACGGTCGCTAATGAACTGCGAGGTGCTGACGGCAATCTGGTTTTTGTCTCGAATCCAGTTCTCATTATAAACCTCGATCAGGGTATTCAGGATGTCTTCCGCTTTCCGGATGGAGACATCATTGATGCTGAGGTTGATGATAGTGGCGTCTTCGTTACCCAATTCAGCGACCAGTGCATTTGCATAAGTATCGGCGGCGGCACGCACGCTTCCCCGGACATACCGGACAGAGGTGCCTATAAAAGCGTCGGTAAACTCTGGGGTAGGGGATACGATCATGGTTCCGGCAGAGGTCTGTATGGAGTCGCCCATTTGGGCGGAGAGTGTTTCCCCTGTGTCTTCTCTCGGTATTTCGAGTTCGGAAATGGCAAACGCTTCTCTTGAAAGGAACTTAATGTTGAAACTTAATGGCACTTCTACCTGGTCGCAGAAGGTTATGGTGACAGGGGATACTTTGTACAAATCTACGCTTTTTAATCCCTTGCGGACGGTGAAGGTTTCATTCAATCCCAACCGGTTGACTACCTCCGTCATCAGTGTGGGCGACTTTAATGTCAGCAACTCGTTGTTGATGTTGGTATTGGACTTGAAGATACCCAAATCGGAAAAGTCGCTCATAGTGCCGGTAGAAGAGCTGCTTTTCGAGTTGTCCTTGACGAGAATGGCAGCGGTACGGGTGTAAATAGGGGGAGTACTCAGCAGGTACAACACCGCTATAGTCAGGGCAATGAACAGGGAGATGGCGAACCAGTACCATTTGGGAACGAACATGCTCCACAGATCCTGTATCCGTATAAAGTCATCGGCGGGTTTGCCGGCAGGCGTTTTCTTTTCAATCATAATAATATAAATTAGTTACTAGCTACTAGTTACGAGCTACGAGTGGCTGCGCTATGTACCGAAAGGCACTTGTAGCTCGTAGCTCGTAACTCGTAACTGTACCACTATTTAAACAGCAATACACCCAGGGAGGTGAGGAATGATCCGATGCTAATCCATAATCCTACGCTCTTTACGCTGTTTTCATTCAGCGTGGATTGTCCGGCACGTACCTTGTTGGGCTGCACATACACCACGTCGTTCTGCTTCAGGTAATAAACGGGAGATTTGAATAAATCGCAGGAGCGGAGATCCACCCAGTGCGTCACCCGTTCTCCTTTTTCTTCACGGATCACGAAGATGGCATCCCGCTTGCCGTAGATGGTAAGGTCACCGGCCATGCTGATAGCTTCCAGCAAGGTTATATAGTCTTTCGAGATACTGTATTTCCCGGGAGTCTTCACTTCGCCCAGGACGGAGAAGCTGAGGTTCATAAATTCCACGGTGACCACCGGGTCGTTCACCAGGTTCTCCTCCTTCAGCCTTTGTTTTACCAATGCGGCAATCTGGCTCCGGGTCATGCCCGCTACGGTGAGGCTTCCCAGCACGGGAAAGTCGATGTCACCTTTGTCGTCAAGCGTATAGCCGGAAATTTCTCCGTTGTTGTTACTGTTGTTCAGTCCTGTGGAGCCTACTCTCTGCTGCACGCGGGTCAGGTTGAACAAAGCCGCCAGCTCAGGGTCCTTGCTCGACACTACGATGGATATCTGATCCTTGGGTTGCACGGTGATGTCCTGGGGTGGGGCAACTGCTTCGGGGCTGTTTACCTCCACGTCCTGAAAATAGATTATCTCTTTCGATGTGTTGCACGATGAGAGCAACGCCAACGAAAGGAACAGGCATAAAAGATGATTTTTCATGTTTTAATTTTAATATAAAATAGAAATATGAAGTATAAGGTATGAAGTATTAATTTCTTGGGTGTTTTTTGGTAATTTTCGCTGTGATGTAGAAGTGCATCGCTGTCCATACCGCCACATCCAGCAGGAACAGTACGGTGACGGACAAGTAAGGGGCCAAGAGTGTATTGGCCATAATAAAAAGCCAGGCGATGCTCAGGATAAAGCACAGTGCCTGGTGTTGCGACATTCCCAGGGCGATGAATTTATGGTGGATATGATTCTTGTCGGGGAGGAACGGAGGCTGATGGTTGCGCAGGCGGTGAAGCACTACCCGAACTACGTCCAGCATCGGCACCAGCAGGAAAGAGAAAGCCGTCACGATGGCACCGGGAAAGAGTTTTTCCTTGGCGGGATCGGACATACTGAGATGGATGGCCATTACAGCCAGCAACAGACCGATAGTCAATGAACCGGTATCTCCCATGAATACTTTCCGTCCGCGGCGGGTCTGCCCGAACATATTATAATAGAAGAATGGTATCAGTGCCCCCAAAGCCGCAAAGGAGATAAAGGCATACAACCACCAGTGCAGACAGACGAACATGCAACCGAAAGCGAAGAAGGCTATCATGCTCAATCCGGAAGCCAGACCATCGATACCGTCTATAAGATTAATTGCATTCATGATATAGACAATGATAAAGACTGTGAATGGTATGCCCACATAATGGGGCAATTCGTGAATGCCGAACAGTCCGTAGAGATTGTCGAAACAAAAGCCAGAAGCTACCAGTAAAAGGCTGCAAAGTGTCTGGATGACAAACTTAGCGCGGTAGCGCATACCTATCAGGTCGTCTCTCATCCCCATCAGGTAGAGCATGAAGAGGCAGCTGAACAGGGTGAGCAGGCAGGTGGATTGTTCCCAACTGAGCAAATTGCTGTCTGTACAGAGATTATGGCAGGCGATGACGAGCGAAATGGGCATAATGATACACGGGAAAAAAGCGATTCCCCCCAGACGGGGAATGTGTGCCGTATGCAACTTTCGGTCGTCCAACGGATCGAAAAGTCGCCGTCTGAAAGCTATCAATGATATTTTGGGAATGATCATTGCACTGAGCAGGCAGCTGACGGCGAATGCCGCTAAAGTTTCAAAATAGCAGATTGTCATTTCTGAAGGATTTGATTAGGTGAGAGCTTGTTTAAATGTATTGATTTATATCTTTCTGAGAAAGCATTGGGGAATATAGGCAGTTGCCACTGCGCACACACCTTGTATTGCCACTATCAGGCGGCGGTTTCCTTTGATGCGGTGTATGCAGCCTTCTGCCCCCTTGAATGGACCGTCCGTAACAAGAACCCGTTCGCCGGTGCTGTACTCCATGGGGACATCGCCGAAATAGTCCAGCCCTTTTTCTCCGGAGGAAGTGACAAGCATGAAAATTTTCATTTCCCGTTCAGGGATAGCTATCGGCTGCTTTTGCCAATTGACAAGACGGGTATATAGGAGGACTCGGTCTGTCAGCTTCTGCTGTAAGGCCAGTGCTTGTTTCTCTGTGGAATGGAAGAACAGAAGGGAGGAAATGATCGGTTTACGTACGTGCTTTTTCACTCCGCCCCGCTCCACAAGAATTCTTTCACAAGGAATATAGCTCTCGATTTTGTCTTTATTCAGCGAGTCTTCTATCTCAAATACTTTATTGTAAAATACTTTGAATGCATACCAATGCATAATTGAAGATAACTCTTCCATATTTGTCGTATCTCACCTAAAAGATGTTCCTTCCATTCCTGCATATCTGAGTATTTTTGATTTTCAAAACAACTCTGATGCGCAGCAAGCAAGGTTAATCCAATTCTTCGTTATTGTCTGTCGATTTTTGGAACTCGGAATTTCTCCTGACCCAGGAGAAGATATCCGTAACCCTGTAATTGTACCGTTTCTAAGTAAGAAACGGCACGACGTTTTAAAACCTTGAATTATTGTAGGATAAAAAGACATTTTTATCCTATTTTTTTAGGTCTTGTAGATTCGGTACGATGTTTGGATAATTTTTTTAGAATATATCTATCGAGTTCTATATTGACATCTGTTTTTAATATCTATTCATTTCTTTTTTTTATAAGTAGCTATTTATTGTCTTAAAAATCAGTATTTTATACTTGTTTTGAGATTAAAATATAAACAAATATTTATAGTATTATGTTGTTTTATTCTTTTATTTGTTATATCTTTGCGGCGTAATTTTAAGGTTTCTTACTTAGAAACGTTACAACATAACGCCTCTAAAATCCCTTCATTAGCCTTATCTATCAGTGAGTTTTCTACAGAGTCCAAGTATATGAGCGTGGTCTTTTCGGAAGTGTGCCCCATACCTGCGCTTATGACGGACAACGGGACGTTGTGTTTGCGTGCAACCGTCGCCCAACTATGCCTTGCGGTATAGGAGGAGAGATGTAGATTTTCTCCTGTTAACTTCCCCAGTTTTTTCAATTTTCGGTTATGATAGCCCAGCGCCGTCTGATATTGTCGGAAAGTCTCTTCCGGATCATTGGACGTAATGATTGGAAAAAGGTAGGGACTGTTGCGGACAGATGGCTCATAACGCTTGATAATCTCCTCAATAAGAGGTTCTATGCGAACGGTGAGGCGTTGCCCTGTCTTATGGCGGACATAACTAAGTATTCCTCCGCTTACATCCTCCTTTTTCAGATAGGCAATGTCTACAAAAGCCATTCCACGGGTGCAATAACTGAAGATAAACATGTCGCGAGAAAAGGCAAGTGGAGCAGAATGTGTCAGGTCCAGTTTTTGTAAACGAACCATGATATCTTCGGGTACGGCACGTTTGCGGGTACGCTCCACACCGGTATAAACATTCCGAAAAGGAAATGTTTGTTCCATTTGATTCCGGTTTATCACTTTATTGTAAGCGGAGCGCAAAGTCCGCATATAGAAAGAACTGCTGTTTTTGCTCACTTTTCGTGCCCGGAGCCATTGCTCGTACTCCATGACAAGTCTTTCGTCTATTTGCTTGAGTGGTATGTCTAAGCCTCCCAGAAAGTCGGAGAAGCTGTTCGATGCCCGTTGGAGATTGCGGGCATTTCCCCATCGGCCATCGTTTTTAAGCTCATCGACCAGTGCTGTCAAACAAGACAGCACTGTGTCTCCGTTTTCATTCAAAGTACGAAAGCGGTCAATGACATCCGCTAAAGTGTAGTCTCTTCCTTCTCCGTCCCATTCGCATAGAATCCGACGGATACACTGCAGGTCTTTCTCTATTTGCTGCTGGTAGCGGGCGGAAAACCCAATGTTGTCCGCTTCGGCTATGAATGTTTCTTTTTCTGCATCCCACCAATGGGGAAGTATACGCATTCGGGTGGTTATCTGCCTGTTGCTTTGCTTGTGGCATAGCTGGTAATAGATAGTACCGGCTTTTCCCTCCACCGATGATTTTCTGAATTTTACTTTTACAGTCGCCATAGTTTTATTATCAATTTATAGAAATATATACTATGTACGACAAAAAAGAAAGTAATCTGTTTTATTTGTTTCCTGCTGGTATCCATTCATTAAAATCGGTAAAATCAGAATATTCCTCTTTTCCGGATAGGAGGGAAGGAAAAAACAAAAAAAGAAGAACTATTGCTCTTCCTTTTTTCCAATATTAATTAGGTATTTTTAATGATGTTGTTCATGCGGGTGCTGTATACTCACAAAAGATATATAATCTTATCTCACTGCACTTGTGAAACTCGAATAATTTAACAAGAACTCTGCGACATACCAAGTCTTGTATGTGCGGTTTCTTGTCTACTTGTAACTTCTTTTTGTACTATTTTTTGAAAGGATCTCCTTGCTTGTCCGTACTTACCACCCAGCGGAAGGCATTGACAAACAAAAGATTTTGTGTGGCGTCAATGAATTCTTCATCGCCATGCCCCATATTCAGATATATCATTCTGTATTTGGTATTGGTCCATACGATGGGGAAATCACCGAAGTTCACTACATCTTTGATGCCTAGGGGATAGTTCTTGGGAGAGAGGGACAGCAGAACTTCCACATCTTTGTTGGCTCTCGGACTGGGATTCCACTGATACCATTCGCTGGACGGAGCCACAAAGGAGGCAGGTAAATTCTTGGTGACGGGGTGATTCTCATTGTCAACTTCAACCAATACAGGTTGAGGGGGCCAGTTATTGCAATAGAAAACCCCGCCACCCAGAAAATCTACAAACCAAGGCCAATTTGTGTTCTTGTCATTATAGGCGGCAACGTGGAAGCCTACCCAGCCTCCTCCGTTTTCCATATATTTCTCAAAAGCGTCACGTTCAGCTTTTGTATTGGGATAACCGTCGAGCATAACCACTACGCTGTAGTCTTTCAGCTTTTCGTAGGTGTATGGGGAGAGGTCCATGGTGAAGTCCAGTACAAAGCCGTCACCATAGTTCAGTTTCTTGAAGAACTCTACTGCCTGCAGGGAGAATTGATAGTGTGCTTCTTCTGCATGTTGCGTATAATAAACCAGCGCTTTGAAACGCGGTGCATTGGCATAATTGGCCGGATAGCCCTGAGGTGCTTGCGCATTTACCAGAAATGTGCAGACAGCAAACAATAGAGTAAGATGGAATTTGATTGTTCTCATAGCATGTATATTTTATATGATTAATAATTTCTTTCTTAATATTCGGCGATAAGCGATAACCATTTTCCGGCCGAGGTCACCCACACTTCCTTGTAACAGGCATTGTTGGTCTGCGGCCAGTAGGGGATGTCATCGTTGCCCAGCGTACGGATACCGACAGGCATTTCGCCGGTCATCTCGCCGGAAGAAAAAGTGTTCATCTGAGGATAATTGTACCCTTCACCGTATATCAGCGATTGCCCGAAAGGATTCTTCCCGACGGTCCAGTAAAGTTGTTCCCGTCCGATGTTCAGCAGTTCTTCATCTTTGAGGAAGTTTCCGCAGATGGCGGCGGATTTTCCGGTGGAAAGATGGATGGCTGTGTTGCCGTTGAAGATGCTGAACCATACGGGGAAACGTTTCAGATAATGTTCTTTATCGAGTTTGACTCCCCGTGTTATCTGTTCCGTGTATAGTTCCTGTGCATTGGCAGGTGGAAAAAGATGGAGGGAATAGAAGCCGGCGGAATCTTTATATTCCTCCGCATGATATACTCCGCTCGGAACCATTCCGTAAGGTTGGGTATATTTCATCAGGCCTTTCAGATAGTTTCCGTACAGTTTTATGGAGTTCGACCATTTCTGATAATCAGGGTGCTCCTTCTGCGTTTCGCAGAGTAAGGTCATGGCTTGCATGTAAACCTGCTCGCGCGACTGATGGATATAGTGCACGATAGATTTCCGTGACTTATCCCGATAGAAGAATCCGCATGTCCTGCCTTTGTCTTTCAACGGTTCGGTGCGTTGGCAATCGAGTACGTACCGGATGGCTTCCGCAGCAGTTTCAGCATAGCAGGATTTCCCCGTCAGTTTGTAGAGCATGCTGGCGGACCAGGATATGGTTGCCATATATTGGCTGTGAGAGGTATTGTAGCTATGTTCGTACATCTGCTTGAACTGGTCGAAACCATCTTTTTTGAACTTCTCCATAGCAAATGAGAAATCCTCTTCCGCCACTTTCCGCAGATGTTCTTGCAGCATCGGGTCCCGGTCTATGGTCATGGCGGCATAAGTCTCGTAGCCTGCATACAGGAAGTTGTCGAATGCCAGGTTCTGAACACGTACCGAATGAATATCATCCAATGTATTTAGAACGCCATCCTGCCAGATAAGCAATCCCATGCTGCTGGCACGGTAACCATCCCCGTAGCGGTTCTTCAAGATAAACTCAACTCCCCATTCGGCTTCCTCCAGTAAACGTGCAGCCAGTGCAGCATTGGTTTCTTTGAGGCGATTGTAGGCTTCCAATAAGGAGAAGGTCACATCTCCGGTTTGTAAGGTCTGTTGCGACAAGTCGCCTGCATCGTGCCATCCGCCTGAGTAGGAGATGCTTTTTCCGTCATGCCGGGAAAATAAATCCGTGTGACAGGCGGTGTGCTTGCCGGGAACGGGATGTCCGCAGCGTTGGCAAAACAGGAAGTTCAGTACTCTCCAAAGGGAATTATCCCATATGTTTTCACCTATCCGGAACGGGGGCGTCATGATGTCGCCTACTTTCAGTTGATAATCTCCCGGCTGATTGAAAGCGGTAAAGTCGATAACTCCGAATTCTCCGATGGTCGTTTGCTGCCGCTCCAGTGAACCTTCGTGCGCAACCTGGTTGTTAGCAGCATTAATCAGTTGGAAATGTTTCCATTGACCACACAATCCGGTGTTGACGATGGCCGTTTTCCGTTCACCTGTTTCATATCCTGTGGTGGAATAAGCAATTGTATGCTCTGCCGGACTCCATCCGCTTACCTGCTCAGGGTTCTTGATTTGTTGCAGTTGGAGGTTATCAATATAATAAACGGCAGAATCACCCGTAGTCCGGTCTTTCCCTTTCAGGGCCGTATCAAAGCTGATTGCCATTACTTTATCCCGTTGATATTCATCTATCTCAAGGAAACAATGGTTCCACGTCTTGTTTACGAGATTGATGAGATGCGAACCGCTGGGAGGGTTATATCCTGCTTTGGGGGTGGAACTGTCGTTTGTAAATGTCAGGTTCATATTGACCACGCGGGCTCCGTCACAATCGGGATAGATGGAAAAGAAGATTCGGTTGTATCCTTCCCAATTTTTTCCATTGACGTGATAGGTGACGCGGCTGTTTCCATAGGTTGCATAGTCGGGGTCGGAGGGAGAGCCGGTAGCCCTTTCTCCTGTATATGTAGGGAAGGACAGACGGATGCTTCCTTTACCTGATACGGATTTCTCTTTAGAAAAAGACATTTCCCCTTGTCCGGAGTGGCGCCATCCATCCGTTCCGTCGGATACCGTAAGCGGTTGGGTGGACAGGATTTCTTTTTTCAGGGCTTTTTCTTCGAAAGACCGGGCGGTGTTCAAAGGTAGCGGAGCATGAATCAATCCTGTTTCATAAACTTGCTTTTCCAGTTGGGCATCCCCCGTCAGAAGATTTTGGCTGAAAAGAGAAGAATTGCCGATGAACAACAAGAGTAATACGAATGATTTTTTTCTCATGATTATGTTAACCTTTTGTTTCTAATGCAAGGTTAGCTATTATTTAGCAAAAGAAGGTTTGATAACTGCCATAAAACCTTTAAAAACCATCAAAAAGAAGGAAAATGATAGAATCTCGACTTCTTGTGATAATATTTAAACTAAGGTATCCTTCTCTTCTTCTTAATTCCCTCTTCCTTTGTCTACGTTCTTTTCTCTTCCGTATATATTGGATATTTTCTCTTGGCAGATTCGATACTTTCTGAATATCATCTTCATTCACTCTGCCCTTCTTCTTGGCTACTGGTTTTCTTTTCCCTCTGCATTAAATGCAATTTAAAATATAATTATAGGATAAACCCTTGTTTCCTATTGGTTGTTTTTGTATTTTTAACGCCTGAATTTGGTGAGACGTTTTCACGACAATTCTCAAAAAAGAATGAACAATCATTTCTTATTTATGTATAATATGAAAAAAGTGACTTTATTTGCAACCGGTATCATCATGATGTCATGTGCTCAACAACAACAGAAGATTACGTATCCTGAAACCGCGAAGGTGGATACTGTAGATGTTTATTTCGGAACAGAAGTACCCGACCCGTATCGTTGGCTGGAAAATGATACTTCTGCCGCAACCGCCGCATGGGTGGAAGCGCAAAACAAGGTGACAAACGACTATTTGTCTAAAATTCCCTTCCGTGATGCCCTGCTGAAGCGGTTGACGGATGTGGCTAATTATGAAAAGATTGGTACGCCATTCAAAAAGCATGGTAAGTATTATTTCTATAAAAACGACGGCTTGCAGAATCAGAGCGTACTGTATGTGCAGGATGCATTGGACGGTGAATCGCGCGTATTCCTTGATCCTAACAAACTCTCGGATGACGGTACAGTAGCTTTAACAAGCATTTCTTTTTCGAATAACGGAAAATATACCGGCTATACCATTTCGCGCAGTGGTTCGGACTGGCAGGAAATTTATATAATGGATACCGAAACCGGCAAGTTGCTGGACGATCATATCGAATGGGCAAAGTTTACAGGTGCTAGCTGGCAGGGCGATGGATTTTACTACAGTGCTTACGATGCTCCGGTGAAAGGGAAGGAGTTCTCTAACGTGAACGAGAATCATAAGATTTACTATCACAAGATGGGTACACCGCAATCGCAGGATAAGCTGGTTTACCAGAATCAGGCATATCCCAAACGTTTCTACAGCGCCAGTGTGAATGAGGATGAAACCATCCTGTTCCTGTATGAAAGTGGCGACGGACGCGGCAATGCCTTGTATATGAAAGATCTGCGTAAACCGAACGCACCGTTCATTGCGATGGCTACGGATATGGATTACACTTATGCTCCTATAGAGGTGATAGGTGACAAAATCTATATGTTTACGAACTACAATGCACCGAAATATCGCCTCATGACGGTGGATATCAACAAACCCGCCCTGAAAGACTGGACGGAGCTGGTTCCGGAAAGTGAGAATGTACTTTCGGATGTGGGTGTGATAGGTGAGAAGTTGTTCCTGACATATGATAAAGATGCTTCCAACCACGCGTATGTATATGGCCTGGACGGCAAGGAGATACAGGAAATTAAGTTGCCTTCGCTCGGTTCCGTAGGTTTCAGTGGTGACAAGGATGATAAGGAATGTTTCTTCGGTTTTACTTCGTTCACCATCCCCGGTGCTACGTATAAATATGATATGGATGCGAATACGTATGAGCTCTTCCGTGCTCCGAAGGTTGACTTCAACTCCGATGAATTTATAACGGAGCAGGTATTCTATCCCAGCAAGGACGGTACCAAGATACCGATGTTCCTGACTTATAAGAAGGATCTTAAGAAAGACGGTACGAATCCGGTGTATCTCTATGGTTACGGTGGTTTCAATATCAGCCTTAATCCGGGCTTCTCTACATCACGTATTCCGTTCCTGGAAAATGGAGGTATCTATGCACAGGTTAATCTGCGTGGTGGCGGTGAGTATGGCGAAGACTGGCACATAGCGGGTACGAAGATGCAGAAACAGAATGTATTCGACGACTTCATCGCAGCTGCCGAATACCTTATTAATGATAAGTATACCAACAAAGATAAAATAGCTATCGTAGGTGGCTCTAATGGTGGTTTACTGGTAGGTGCCTGTATGACACAACGTCCCGATTTGTTCCGCGTAGCCATTCCGCAGGTAGGTGTAATGGATATGCTTCGCTATCATAAGTTCACTATCGGTTGGAACTGGGCAAGCGATTACGGTACGAGCGAGGACAGCAAGGAAATGTTTGAGTACCTGAAAGGCTACTCTCCGCTACACAACCTGAAACCCGGCACCAAGTATCCCGCAACCATGGTTACTACCGCCGACCATGACGACCGTGTAGTTCCTGCCCACTCATTCAAATTTGCCGCTACCCTGCAAGAATGTAATGACGGAACGAATCCTACTATTATCCGTATCGACAGTAAAGCCGGACATGGTGCAGGCAAGCCTATGGCTAAGGTTCTGGAAGAACAGGCTGACATTTACGGATTTATAATGTATAACATGGGAATGAAACCGAAATTCTAAGTAAAAGTTTTTATTTGTGTTTAGGGTTTGTCATCTGTTGAGTTATAGATGGTGAACCCTATTCTTTTATACCTCTGAATTTGCTTCCAATAAATATGTTCTGATTAATTTGCCTTTTTGATCTTGTTTGCTTATTTTTGTTTCAGTTAATTTTAAAAGGCATTAAATGTAATCCTGTTATGTACTTTGCAGAACTACAAAAGAAGACGGAAGAAATTCTTCAATCATTAGGAAATAAGCTTTCAGCGATTAATTCTCCAGAACCTTTATTGCGTCCTGTCCCTCCCTATATATCAGATGTAATAACGGCAATGGAACTATTGGAAAATAAGAAATATGTACTAAATATTGGGAAACGGATATTTAACTGTGGAATCTCGGGTGAAACACAACTTAGAACAGCAGCAGAAAAAGGAGACATTTATTCCAAGATAGTGTGGGGAGGAGTAAACCTGCGAAAGAAGAACTATAAAATAGGACTTGAGCAATTCACACAACTGCATGAATGGAATATTCCGGATGATCTGAAGAACAAATTATTAAAAAACTTCTTATATCCTGCCTATCTGGAATATGGCAAACGTTGCTATGAAAGGAGTCTGTCGGAAAAATCAAGTGAATATCTGCGTAAGGAAGCAATTTCTTGCCTTTCGAAAGTGTCTACCCATCCTGAAGCTGCCGATATGCTTGCTGAATGTTATGGAGGCGTAGACGGTTGGTCAACTGCACAGGCTTTCTATGAGATAGGAGCTGCAGGGGGAATTGCTAATTCATATTATAGCATAGGCTATTATTATCATCAACGGGATAAAGCACCCGGTAAAGCTATAGAATGGTATAAAAAAGCTGTTGAGAAAGGACATCTGAAATCTGAATATTTTTTGGCTGAATGTTTCATTGCTACAGGCAAGTACCATGAAGCTACCGAGATTTTTCACCGCCTTGCTGATAAACGTTTTATGTCGTCTCCGGAAAGGTATGTAGAATGTGTGGAACGATACAATTTTCCCAAAGGAGAGTTCTACTATTCTATTAAAGGACTAGGGGGGGATACGCCAGACGCATTGTATCAATCTGGATTACAATTCGAAAAAGGAGACAGAGTAGCTGTCGATTTTGTGAAGGCGATGAAATTCTTTTTGAGAGCTGCAGAAAAAGGGCATGAATTGGCGCAATATAAACTAGCCACCTGCTATGAAACAGGTAAACATATAGAAAAAAACATAGGGCAGGCCTACAAATGGTATAAAAGATGTGCAGATCAAGGCAATGCTGAAGCTTCTTACAAAGTGGCGATTGTATATGAATGGGTGAAGTATCATGAGAAAGCTGCTTACTGGTATGAACAAGCTGCGAATAAAGGGTATGAGGGTGCTTTGTATGGACATGCCAGAATGCTAGGTAACCTAAAACAACATCAAAAAGCGCGCGCGCTTTTTATGGCATCGATCGCTAAAAAGGAATATGTCACTGATTGTCATTTCTTCTTGGGAAAATTATATGCCAACGGGTGGGGAGTTGCTCAAGATTCGGTGAAAGCCATAGAACATTTCAAAGAAGCTGGTCTATCGCTTCATGTCTGTTATACTTTGATCGGTACGAAAGGGGAACCGGCTTTTCTATATAATATAGGTGTAGAATATGATTCTGGCAAAGGAGTGCCTGTGAACCATGCAAAGGCTGTGCAATATTACTTGAAAGCTGCCGAAGCAGGGCATGTCTTGGCCCAGTATCAAATGGGCACAATCTATGAATCGGGTGCAGGAGCTGAAAAGGATTATGCGATGGCTTATAAATGGTATGAAAAAGCAGCAATGCAAGGACATTCTGAAGCGGCATATAAAATGGGAAAAGCTTATAATGAGGGTGTACATCGAATAAAGGACAAGACGAGAGCTTTGGACTGGTATCGCAGAGCGGCCTTAAAAGGTTGCATAGCTGCCCAGTATGAGTTGGGAAAAGAAAAATATTTAGTCAAGGAATATCATGATGCCCTGACATGGCTGCAAACAGCTGTAAATCATGGTAATCTTCCTGCTAACTATTATTTGGGAGTAATGTATTATCATGGTTGGGGAGTTACTAAGGACCTTGACCGTTCGTTTGCTTATTTCAGTAATGCCGGAACATTTAGCGGTACTTACTATTTTATGGGAATGTTCTACTATTACGGGTATGGCAAATTAAATAAGAATCTGAATAAGGCATTTTGGTACTTTCGCAGGTATGAAGATGTGAATCCGGATAAATACGCAGAGTATTATCTGGGTCTTTGTTACAAAAATGGTTATGGTACGGAGAAATCACCTCAAATGGCATTTCAGAATTTTGAAAAGTCTGCTAAGAAGGGGATAAAACAGTCACAATTTGAACTGGGATTATGCTATAAGAATGGAATAGGTACTAATTGTAGTTATCGATTTGCTCTGGAATGGTTATTGAAGGCTGCCAATCAAGGTTATGCGGAAGCTCAATATGAAGTAGGAGAAATGTTTTTTAATTCTGGACTTTATTCGATTAAGGATGCAAATCCTGTATTGACTGCTATTCAATGGTTTCAAAAAGCTGCCGATCAAAATCATAAATTGGCAGTTTGCCGTTTGACGGATATCTATTATGATGAACAACAATATACAAAAGCCGGGAAATTAATATCTGTAGCTATTAATAAATTCAGCTATCCTAACGCCTATTTTTATTGGGCTGTATTCTGTCATCAGGGGATAGGAGGATATCAAATAAATCAGCAAAAGGCGTTGGAACTTTATCGGTCCTTCATAAAGTATACACCATATCCTGATTCTGTAAAGAAAGTCAAGATGGTAGAAAATGCCAAGCAGTTTATTTATGAGCTGGAGCATCCGACATTAAACAAATTGAAGAAAATTTTAGGAAAGTAGTTATGAGCCTGACAGATAATATTATAAAAACAGAGGTCGAACGACATGTGCAATTGTATAATATTGAACAACTGAAAAGAAGACTTTTCAATTGTTTTAAAGACTACGCTAATCAATATGTAGATGCAGGTCGATTGCTGTTATATAATGATAGCTTGTCGCGTGCCAATCAGCTGGGAGAAATTATTGCTGAGGAAGTATTAAAATCATATACAGATCTTGAAACTTTTTATCCTGATATCCGAAAAGAACTGAAAAACCTTCCTAGCCTGGCCGATCAACCTAAAAATTTCAAGCAGAAAGCAACGCTGATATGCGATGATTTTATAAGTTATTGTGCCCGGAAATCTCGCTCAATAACAGAAGATAGTATAAATTACGGAAAAGAACTCCTACGGAAACATGATCCTTTCTTTCTTCCTTACATAGTGAAGGAGAAAGAGGATTATTCCGTAGAAGACTATATAAACAGTTGTCTGCAAGCTGCAGATAAACGATATGTATGTGAACAATTTCCTGTCAATTATGAGCGGAAAGAAACCCAATGTTATGGTAGCATCTATGTAGCTGCTGATATTCCCCAAATGATAAACTGGCAAGTGGAAGGGAAGAGCAGTTATTTTCATTTATCCATAGTAGATCAGGCGAAGGTTGAATTTATGCTCACTGAAATGTTGTTGCATTTCGTTCCTGGTAAACTACATATTACTGGCGTTGACTTGAATTTCACTTCGGTCTTTGAGAATTTCAAGCAATTGGATGATGTGATGGTAGGAGGGACTATCTTGCAGCTGGGTGATTTATTGAGACAGATACAGGTCTGGAATTCAGAGATAGAAAAACGATTCCGTGAAGCAGGTGATATCATAAAATACCACCTCCGGGAGAAACGGATAGAATATCCTTATGAGGTGATCGTGTTGTATGATTTACCCCAACAGTTAGATTCACACCTGACAGAAACTATGAAATCCGTTATTCGCAATGGTTGGCGTGTAGGTTTTCATATTATAGTAGTGGGTAATCTGCCTTCTCAATGGGAAAAGGAATTGTTTATCGAAACGGATGGACCTAAAATGTCGGCTGTAGCAAATACTCCCATAGGAACTGCTTCCAAAAGAATTGAAATATTAAAAAAATGGCAGCAATGTTATCAGAACTTCCAAAAGGAACTTTCACAGCAACAAGAACGGGAAGCTGAATTGCAAAAACAACAAATACAAGAAACAATGACTGTTACTCCTTACCAAGATGCAGCTAAAGAATTCAGTATTGAAGTAGGAACAAACAATCAGGGGCGCATTAATTTTGTTCTTGATGAAATATCTCATGTACACTCATTTATAATTGGCCAGACAGGTTCTGGAAAATCAGTCTTTCTGCATGATATTTTAAATCATGCCATGTTGAAATATTCTCCGGAGAGCCTGCAATTCTATTTGATGGACTTTAAGTTCGGAGGTGTGGAATTTAATCGTTATCGGACTTGTAAACATGTACGATGTTTAATGGTGGATGAATCAGACCCACAAATCACATTGGAAATTTTGAAAGATTTGTGGGAGGTGATGCAAGAACGTGCACGACTTATGCGCAATGAAGAAGTCTCTAATTTGAAAGATTACAATGCAATAACATCTAATAAAAAGTTGCCACGTATAGTTTTACTGGTAGATGAGTGCCATGAACTTTTTAAAGAAGGAAGATTTAAAATACAAAGTGAAATAGATGTTATTCTGACACGTATTGCTAAGGAGGGACGTAATCAGGGGGTACATTTAATTTTTGCCACTCAGACTTTGACAGGGACTAACATTCCAGGGGGAATAAAAAATAATATCACAGATCCTTACTTGTTGAATTGTCGTATGACGGATGCGCAAGTATTTATTCCTACAGTGGGAACTCGTACAGAAGCTTTATCCACAGGAGAGGTATATTACCGTCCTAAAGGTTTTGAGGAGGGGATTATATTCAAAGCGGATTTTTATGATCGTGAGAGGTTGGCTGAAAATTTGCAGAATATAAATCAAAAAAGTACAAACAGTATAGTGGATTTCCAACCATTCTATTTCTCTGGAAAGCAGACATATAGATTGGTAGACTGGATACCGGATGAATTGCCCCGGCGTTATCCTGCAGTTTATCTGGGTAAAGGTATCAGTGTGAAATCGAACTTGATCTCTGCAAGTTTTAAACCTGAAACAGCCTCTAATCTATTATTAATAGGTATTAATGAGCGTCTACAAAGTACCCGTATCCAGCTAAATATACTACTCTCGTTGATGCACTATTATAAAAAAATGGGTGAAGATGCTCGTTTCTATCTTATTGATTGTATGGACCCCGATGATGAATATGCTGTTGACGAAGAAGTTTTGAATACGTTGGAAGATTACGGTTGTCATATCTTGGTACGCAATCGTCAACGCAATGAGATGCTTTCACAATTGGCGATACAGATACGTGAAAGAAAAGAAAAAGAAGATACTTTCTTGTTTATCCTTGAACAAGACTACTTTACATCACTAAAGCATAATGCGGAGGTTGAGCTGCCAGTTGAAGATCATTCGCCAGTATCAACTCCTGCCAATCAAAATGCAAATGATTTTTTATCAGATTGTCCTTTCCCGTTTACAGCAGAATCTGTGATGGAAAAACCTGCAAAATCTAAAAACAAGGTAGATACTGTGCAGCACATACTGCAAACTGTTTTAACAAAAGGACCTGATTATGGGATTCACACTATTCTTCAAGTTAACAAACTGGATAATTTACTCTTTCAGGAATATTCTTTGAACAAAAAAGATATTTATTCGATGTTCCAGTATGTTGTTGTCCAGAGAACAGATTCGGAAACGGCAATAAAACTGGCTCTGTCTGATGATTTTAAGCCGGAACAAATGAGTGATGACCATGAACGTTTGCGTAGCTACTTTCGTAACGACATAACAGGGACAGAGATACTTTATTGTCCTTTTGACTCTATTACAGTAAATGATATAAAAAACTTAATGAAATAACTAATTATGGCACATGAAGTTAATGTAAGAAATGAAGAAGAACTCATCGCTTTTGCGCAAGCCTTGGACGGATTAAGTAATGCTATGGTGCAGAACTTTAATAAGGCTAGAGCTGAAATGTATCGCGTAAATGAGGGATGGAATGATGAACAGAATCAACAGTTTATGCGGCAATTTGAACAGAGCGTACAAGTCATTAATCAAATAGGCCAGATGATGAATGATTACAGTGCATATATGCGTCGTTATGCTGCTGCTATTCAGCAAGTAAAAAACATAAGATAATATGAATGATGTATCCGTTCGGGAGATAAACGAATTGTATTCATTTTATTCGCAAATAAATAATTTTATAAGTGGACTTGATTCTGTGCGTAGCCGTCTTCAGTCGGGTGCACAGAGCAAAGTCAGTCGGTGCGAAAATCTGATAAGTCGCATTGAACGGGCCCGTGAACGTATCAATAGGCAAATAAATTCTTTGGAGGCTTCTATAAATTCTCTGCATAACAGTTTATATAACGTGGAAGATGAAGCATATCGGAGACATATTTTAGATGAGATTGATATGAAAACTGATGAGAAAGAAGAGTTGGAGGACGAGCTCATTGAATGTGAGAATGATATGGAAGAAGTGCAGAATGGATTATATCAAGCCCGGAATCTAGCGGATGATATTACTCAAGAGGCTTTTACATGTATGAATGAAGCAAAACAATATGCTGATAATGCCTGTCGTTTTATTGATAAGCTTATCTATCATTTGCAAAATACTAAAAGGTAATTTTATGTTGGAATACGGACTATTATCTCAAAAACAGCAAGAATTGGATTTTATAACTAGCAGTTTGCGCAATATATGGAATGACAAACAGTACGAATACTTTTGTAATCACTTGATTTTGCCTATTAAGAACTGTTTGCAGCAACATGAAGTATTCATAAGTAGTAAGATTTCTTCTATGGAGCAAATAGAATCTCAGATTGAATCAGTAGCCAGCAAATATTAATACTGTAATTGACGTTTTATCATTATTTAATCAAAATATCACTGAAAAGTATAGGTGAATCCAAAAGTTTTCCTATATTTGCAGTGTTATTCGTTGACAAATTGCTCGAATAACCTTAAAGTCACGAAGGAATAAACCTTTAAAACGTAATATTATGAATATCGAACGAATTATGTCCTCTTTAGAGGCAAAGCATCCCGGCGAGTCTGAATATCTTCAAGCCGTAAAGGAAGTACTTCTTTCCATCGAAGATATCTATAACCAGCATCCAGAGTTCGAGAAAGCTAAAATCATAGAACGCTTGGTTGAACCCGACCGTATCTTTACGTTCCGTGTTACTTGGGTGGACGACAAAGGTGATGTACAAACCAACCTTGGTTACCGTGTGCAATTCAACAATGCCATTGGCCCGTACAAAGGCGGTATTCGTTTCCATGCTTCCGTAAATCTTTCCATCCTTAAATTCTTAGGCTTCGAACAGACGTTTAAGAATGCACTGACTACTCTGCCTATGGGTGGTGGTAAAGGTGGTTCCGACTTCTCTCCGCGCGGTAAGAGCGATGGTGAAATCATGCGCTTCTGCCAGGCATTCATGTTGGAGTTATGGCGTCACCTTGGTCCGGATATGGATGTACCAGCCGGTGATATAGGTGTAGGTGGTCGTGAAGTGGGTTATATGTTCGGTATGTATAAGAAGTTAACCCGTGAATTTACCGGCACATTTACCGGAAAGGGTTTGGAATTCGGCGGTTCTCTGATTCGTCCTGAAGCTACAGGTTTCGGTGGATTGTACTTCGTGAACCAGATGTTAGAAACTAAAGGCATTGATATCAAAGGTAAGACCGTTGCCGTTTCCGGTTTCGGAAATGTAGCTTGGGGTGCCGCTACCAAAGCAACCGAGTTGGGTGCCAAGGTGGTTACTATCTCCGGACCGGACGGATATATTTATGATCCGAATGGTATCAGTGGCGAAAAGATAGATTATATGCTTGAACTCCGTTCATCGGGCAATGATATAGTGGCTCCGTATGCAGACGAATTCCCCGGTTCTACATTTGTTGCCGGTAAGCGTCCATGGGAAGTGAAAGCTGATATTGCATTGCCTTGTGCTACGCAAAATGAACTGAATGGTGATGATGCCCGTCAGTTGATTGAAAATAAAGTGATGTGTGTGGGTGAAATATCTAATATGGGCTGTACGCCGGAAGCTATCGACCTGTTCATCGAACATAAGGTGATGTATGCTCCGGGTAAGGCTGTCAATGCCGGTGGTGTTGCTACTTCCGGATTGGAAATGTCACAGAATGCAATGCACCTCAGTTGGTGTGCTGCCGAAGTGGACGAGAAACTGCACGCTATTATGCACGGCATTCATGCACAATGCGTAAAATATGGGACAGAACCTGACGGTTACATCAACTACGTGAAGGGAGCCAATATTGCAGGCTTCATGAAGGTGGCTCACGCAATGATGGGTCAGGGAATTATTTAAAGGAAAACTTTGTTTAGTTGTATTTGTATTTGTGGTTTGTGCTGTCCTGCCTGTGAAGGTGTAGGGCAGTACTTTTTTTATAGGCATACCAACAATTAGGTATATTCACTTCTACAGCGCCGCTATCAGTCAAACTTAATACTTAATACCTCGTACTTAATACCAAAATTATTACCTTTGCATCCGGAAAATCATAAAATAACAAAGAGATGTTACAACCGGAACTAAAATTAAGACGCGATAAAATACGCGTCTTGATGGCTCAACAAGAGATTGATGCCGCTCTTATCACTTGCAATGTAAACTTGATTTATACGTACGGACGCGTTGTCAGCGGCTATCTGTATTTACCGTTGAATGCTCCGGCACGCTTATTTATCAAACGCCCTAATAATATTGAAGGAGAACATATACATTCTATCCGTAAGCCGGAACAATTGCCCGATTTATTGAAAGAGTGCGGTCTGCCCTTGCCTGCGAAATTGATGTTGGAGGGAGACGAACTCTCTTATACGGAGTATACCCGTCTGGCAGCTTGCTTTCCTGAAGCTACTGTTGTGAATGGTACTCCCCTGATCCGTAAGGCGCGTAGTGTAAAGACAAATATTGAAATTGAAATGTTCCGTCGTTCGGGTATTGCCCACACGAAGGCTTATGAACAGATTCCTTCTGTGTATCGACCGGGAATGACAGATCGTCAGTTGTCTATTGAAATAGAACGCCTGATGCGTTTGGAAGGTTGTCTGGGTATTTTCCGTACATTTGGTCAGAGTATGGAGATATTTATGGGTAGCTTGCTGGCGGGAGATAATGCCACTGCTCCTGCACCTTATGACTTTGCTTTAGGTGGTGAAGGACTTGATCCGTCTATACCTATCGGTGCAAACGGTGCATTGTTGCAACCCGGTCAGAGTTTTATGGTTGATATGGGTGGAAACTTCTATGGATACATGGGGGATATGAGCCGAGTATTCTCTATCGGTAAGTTACCGGAGAAGGCTTATGCTGCACATCAAACATGTCTGGATGTACAGGCAACTGTGATTGAAAAGGCAAAACCGGGTGCTGTTTGCGAAGATCTCTATAATACAGCTATTGATATCGTAACGAAAGCCGGATTTGCCGATTACTTTATGGGAGTAGCACAGAAGGCGAAATTTATCGGTCATGGCATTGGCTTGGAAATCAACGAAGCTCCTGTACTGGCTCCGCGTATGAAGCAGGAATTAGAACCGGGTATGGTATTTGCCCTCGAACCCAAAATCGTATTGCCGGGTGTCGGTCCCCTGGGTATTGAAAACTCATGGGTAGTGACAGCAGACGGGGTAGAGAAGTTGACACTGTGCAAGGAAGAGATAATAGAAATGTAGGATAAGTATGAAATATGAAGTATTAAGTATGAAGTATTAAGTATGAATGTGTTGCGGAATTATGCTGCATGGCAATTTATACTTCATACTTCATACTTCATATTTCATATTTATCTCACTCTCCTTCGTAATACTCACACAAGAAGTATCGTGCAATGAAGTCCCAATTATCATGCAATACTTCTTTTCCACCAGGGAAGGGAAGTTGCATATCAGGAAGTAGGCTTTTTGCCATACCATACTTCAGGAGATCAAAGGGGCAGGTACCCGGATAAGTGAATAATTTGTATCCTTTGGCAGCTGCCTTTTCTGTATTATAAGTCGGATTACGTGGATCGCAGAAACAATAAGAAATATTAGAGGCTATCAGCATACCTTTGGCATTGGCATAGATCACAAAGTTTCTTTCATCTCTTAATTCCGGCAACAGACTTTCATTTTTATCTTCCCATTTTAGTTCTTCCACAAAGAAACGGCGTAATTCATCGTAGGTGGTAAAATAAAGTAGCGGTTCTCCTTTGCTGTATGACAGGCAGTTCTCCACATCTTTTTTAAGTGTCATTCCGGGAGTGATTTCGGGAAGTGGTATTAATGGCATTTTCAGTAAATCAAGTCCCATCACCCAAATGGGAGAAGACGGCTCGTCGCAGATGGGAGCTTCTTCAAAGGCGGTATCCATCACATCATATACCTTTTGGCTGAATTCTATCAGGTCAGGATCATGGGGATTCTGGATAATAACATCGTCCTCCTCGAAGATGGCATAGCGGGAGAGAAGCGTCCACTGGATAAATGAGATGTCTTCTACATTGATTTCGTCGGGAAGATACTCGTCGGTCAGCGTATAGAAAGGAAGATAGGACTTGTACAATCCGTAATAGGCATTGGAAAATTCTTTCCAACCACCGGACTGGGCGATGGCATCTTGCAGATAAATAGCCAATGAAAGGGCGGCATCTACTTTCTCTGTATCAAATTTTTTACTGTATAAAGGGGATTCATCGATCAAAGATAGCAGTTGACTGGCGAAGTTCAAATACCAGGTGTCGGTCGAGAGTTGTTTGCTGCGTTCGTTAATTCCTAGCCAACGCTTCATGTAAATTCTTGTTTGTTTCATATTGCTTGTTGTTTATCTCACAAAGATAAAACTTTCCCTTGAATTGCTCCTTAATCGTCGAGTATATTTACCGCGTGAGAGAGAATTTCATGCTGAAACCAAAGTCGGCACTGACTACCGGATATGAGCTGGAGGATATTAACGGGGTATTTTGCTGGCGGTCATAGTAAAGGCGCAGGGTTAACAAGCGACTCAGGGTGTAGTCTGCCGAACATGATATTTTCAGGGCTTTGTTGCCATTGGTAGCTTGTGCAAAACCTTGCTGGATGTCCCGGCAGAGGGCAGACTGGTTGCGGAATGAAATATCTGCACGGAGAGCAAGGTCATGGCTGACACGATTCTTGCTGTCTTTTACATTCCGGCCACTGAATAAATTGAAGTTTACAATCTTATATCCCAGGCCGATAACGAAATCGCGGGAAGCGGTTTCTACCAGTTGACAAGCGCTCATACTGAGATTTAATATACGGCTGGTTTTATATTCCACTTTGGCGGTAAGCCCGTTTTTGAGGGTGGCATCCATACCGATAAGGGGGGAGAATTGCTCGTTAATGGATACCATGCTGATGTCGAAGCGCGATGAAGGGATAGGATTTCCTGATTGCACATCTTCTACAAAGCCTATATCGCCCATATAGCTCATGAAACTCTGGAAAGTGTTGTAGCTGCCGACGCTGTAGGTGCTGCGATAGGCATGATTCAGATTGACACTGCGGAAGTTCTTTTTGAACCAGGCTATCTTGGTAAGTCCTGTGTAGGTGATACGCCAGTTCGGCATCATGGAGAACAGGCTGGGGAAGAAGTCGAGGGCAGAGTTCCGAGCGCTCCTTCCGGTATAGGCGGCGAGGAAGGCAGGGATCATGACATCCGGTGAGTGCTTGCTGATTGTGCCGTTTGCCGGATCGAATGTCTTTCCGGCAAGGGCACTGCCTTGCGGATACTGTGCACCGAGGAATTGGGATTCCACACGGTCACGGATAACGTCAAGGTTGCGGCGGAAACGTTCGAATGTGCCGGAATGATAACCGTCGCCGGCGCTGGGGCGTTCGAAAGCACTACCGATAGAAATGATACTCATGGAGAAGTTACCACTGCGGGTATCCGGCATACCTTCGAACATATATTGTATTTCGCGGCTGCGGTTGCGGGTACGATTGGCGGTAAGGTCTATTTTGAGGTCGCGTATCGGTTCAAGGGAGATACGCAATTGAAGATCTTCAAGGGCATTGCTGCTGGCAGGGCTGACAACGGAGTCGTTGCAGATGAGCCAGTCGTTTTGCAAGGCACGGTCGATATAGCCGTCTCCGGTGAAACCGAATGCAAAGTCCATTCCCGGAGCAAGGAAGCCTCCGTGTTTCTTCTGGCCGAACATGTCACCGACTTCAGGACGGAAACCGGGAAGGGTCATGGCATACGTATTTTTGTAGGTAAAACTGAAATTGCGCACGCTCATGGCAAGGCGGGTGGCATGCTGACCGAATTTATACCACCAACCATCTTCCGGATCAGGACCGGGGATTACAGTGAGCTTTATGCGTGCCGTGTCCTGCGTATCAATACGTAGTGAATTAGCATTTATAACTTTATAACGTACGGGATAACGACGTCCGTCCACTGTGAGAGCGGTGACTTTGGGACGACGGGAGTTCATACTGTGTTGAATGGTAACCGTAGTGTCTGCACGCAATTGTACTTCCTTGTCGAAGCGACGGGGCTTTTGTTCTTTGGGTGAGGAGGGTTTGCGATAGGAGGCGGAAAAGCGGCGGTTTACTTTCTTTAGATAAGGTACCTTGTTATAGAGTGCTTCGAGATTGAAACGCGAGTTTACGTCGATACTGCGCTGATTGCTGACAGTATTGCCCATTTCTATGCCATCGGAAAGGGAAACACCCCGGTCCCAGTTGTAAGAAGAGGCGAAACGAAGGTCGGCACTGATCCAGTCGGTAGCGGGGAACTTGTCGAATGGGAGTTTGTAAGTGGCATTGAATGTCTGCTGGAAATCAATAGGACGGCCGAGCGAGAACAGGCTGCGGCGTACTGTATCTTTCCAGGCTGAGTATTCGTCGGGATAAAGGTCTTTATTTACTACACCGTAAGGTTCTTCAATCTCGGCGTGGGTAGCGGAGGTAAAGTTCAGTTTCAGGTTCCTTGTCAGGTCCCAGCGCAGGGCGAAGTCACGGTTCCAAAGAAATTCTTTAGCAACGGAGATGGGGATGCCTTCGATACTGATATCCCCACTACCGATGGTACTGCTTCCGGCAGTCAGTGCCTCCAGGTCGCGGAGTTGAAGTTCGTAATAGTGACGCGTCATGTCGGTATTGAACGAGATGCTTTGGGGCAGCCAGTTCAGATTGAGCTCTTTGACGAAGCGCATCCATGGAGATTTACTTTCCATAGCTTTGAAAGGTTCCCACGGACGATAGACAGGAGCATAATTATAAGTCATTGCAGCACGCCAGTCTGTTTCATTTTCGTAAGCTGTGGTACTACCCTGGTTGTGGCGGAGGGAACGGGAATAGCTGAAAGTAAAGTTCCCCGGATCATAAGGCATGGGGTTTTTACTTGTAATGCCCAGTCGTGCATTGCTGAGGCTGAAATTGCGGTAGGTCGTAATTTCACGGGCGATATTCATCAGCGAGTCTCGTTCCCAATCGGTGGTGCAGGCATCCAGGGCGTCATCCAGCAACATATCTTTGTCCAGGGGATTGTACTTTGGCGTAGTAGCTTCTTTGGAGTAAGAGAAGTAAATAGGAGCGGCCAATTTGGCCTTTTTAGGAAAGAAACGTCCCAAGTCGAATGTGGTGGTGAAACTATACTGATAATAGTCGTCCAGCCGACGCTCGCTGACGCTCTGTTCCAGTCCGCCGAAACCGGCTGTTTCCACGTGGCCGGCCAGGTTGATACTACCGATATCGGAAAGCTGTAAGTTGAGATTGCCTTGTGCAGCCCAGCCGCCGTCTTCGTTGAATTCGGTCAGGCGCAGTTCGTTCACCCAGACTTCTGCCGATTTGACGGTGCGTGAGTTGTTTCTCACACCAATCATCATTGTCTTGACCTCTGCCAGTGAAGGATTACCAATCACGCTTATCTTATTGGAGGGTTTATCCGGATCGTATTCCGAATACACTTTAGCATAGCTGACACCACTGTTCGAGATATTCTTTAGGCGATTACGGGCTTTCTTGACATTAGTAAGCACACTGAGGTCAATGTCCAGATTGTTGTCTTTGGGCCAGACGGCAAGGCAGCCGGCAACGGTACTTCCGTTGTATTCTCCGTGCGGAGTGAGTGTGAGGGGGATTTCGTATTCATAATAGTTGCTGCGGTAATCTGATCCGAGGCGGATGAATACGGAAAGTTCTCCGTTCTGCGGATCTGTGGAGAGATCGGGCAGAGCTTCGGCATGAGCAAACATTTGCAGCCGGCGGTATTGCCGCATGTCCATACCCGTATTCTTGTAGACGGCACGGGCATCACCCGGAGCCAACTTTTCCAGCTTCAGGCTCATGGCTTGCTCGTTCTGCTGGCGAAGTTGCGGTTGTCCCGGATCGATGACACGGGAGATACCCGGAGGCATTACATAGTTCACCGGAGTACGGTCTCCATTTTCTTCGATATTGACGGCAGAAACGTCCAGTGCGGCAGAACTGGTGGTAGAAGCGCCTTGCTGTGTATTGCTCAGTGCGTCGGTATAGGTGCGCCATTCGCCGCGTACCAACTCCAGGGTGGCAAAACGCAGCACGATGGGTTTCTCAAACCCGGTCAGGAACATGCGCATGAAGCGGATGGACTTGAAGTCTTTGATGTTTCCCACAGCCTCACCACTGCGTACGGGAACTTTGAACTGATACCAGGTCACTTCTTCCGTTTGTCCGTTGCGCAGGCGGACGCTGGCGGTTCGTTTATCCGTGATGTAATTCTGCCCTACTTTCAGGTCGGCAGGTGTCAGATTGATGCGATATTGGAAATACTTCTCAGTCTCGTTCAGTGTATTGTCCTGATTGATATCCTCTACATCGGGCACGGTTTTTGAAGATATATCGTATCGTTCCGGAGAATCTTCACTGGCGGTGGAGTTCCCTTCGGTATTGTTATAGTATTTATAACGCTCCAGAATGCTACGCTCTTCACGGTCATAGTCCGAGCCACGGAAATAGTGATAATTGTCGCCTGCCGGATCGTTGTAGAATTTCTCGTAAGTGGAGGCATCCACTTTGCCTTGTATGTCTGTCAGATATTTCTGATAAGTGGAGAAGGTGCGTTCGTCTTCAGTAGAGAGCCCGTTCAGTCCGACATCTTGTCTACGGCGTGCACCGGCTGCATTATCAAAGGCATATACCACACTGCGGTCGCGGGGAACACGCCCCCAAACAGTTTCTTCGGTCTTTGTGGCATCTCCATCAATGGGCAGACCGTTTTCAAAGAACTTCTTGCCATCTTTGAGGATGTCTTCGGATACTTCGCCGAGGTTGATGTAGAGAGTGCCTTTGGAAGAGTTCCCCGCAGGGTTACGCTCCTGCACCCCCGCAGGATTACTACCCCCCTCTTCATAGATGAAGGGGTCGAGCAACCAAAACGTGACGTATTCAATGTTTGCCGCTTCAAAATCACTGGTATCCAGTTTACGCATCATGCCTCCCCAGCGATTCTCCGGATTTTGCAGAGTACCGTCGGAATTCAGGTCTGTATCCAGATTGTACGGCCCTCGTTCCTGTGGATAATAGGCCAGGTTCAGCACGTTCATGGAAGCCGATTCCTGATAGGGAGTTTCTTTATTCGGAAACAGTTCCTGCTCATAGACCTCACGTACATAGTGGTTGCTGAGCTGGTTGAGGTCGTTTTTGATGTGTGTAGGTGTCAATGAAGAGTTACGGCGGGTGAAAAGTCCGTCAATATGGTACCATGCCAGCAGTGCCCGGTTCTTTCCATAATTGATATCATTGCTGCGGGTTGCTTCGGGAAAGAGGGGAGAGGGGGTGCTTGCCAACATCCAGTATGAGGGCTGGCGAAGGTCGATACCACTTTGCGTGCTTTCGAAATCGTCGATGTACGAAGCGTTTTGTTGCAGTCCTTTGGCATGTCCCGGAATGAGATGGGCGAATTCCACACCGAGATTGATGCTGCTGGGGGCGGTTGCGGTGACGAACGGTAGTTTGTCCAGCATGTTTGTCAGCCACTGGCTCTCTTTTTTCCATGAAGCATTCACTCCCCACAATGTATTGGAGAGAGGTTCGTCACCCATTGCCACTTTGCTCGTCAGCGGCTTCTCGCTGAGGTGCATGATGCTTCCTCCGAAAGAGAAGTTCTGTGAGAAATCGTAGGTGAAGTTTAGGCCCATCATCGTTTTGCGTTGCATGCTGTAGAGCGTATTACTTTCCAGATTTACGCTGATGGCTGTGCCGGCGTCAATGATGCTTTGGTTGAGAATGGTAACTACTCCCAATGTGTAATCTACTGTATAGTCCGAGTTTTCTACCAGTGTCATGCCGCCTGCCGTCACCCGTACTGAGCCTTGTGGAATATTCATAGCTCCTAACCGTATTTCATTGGCATTGGAGGCACGGTATTCACCTGTTAGCCGGAATTTATTCTTTTCAGCTGTTTGTTGCGCTACGGTGCGGGTGGAGTCGTACAGTTCCTGAAACACATATTTGTCCGCCAGTGCATCATTTCCGATGGCTTTGCGCAGGTGGCTGCCGAAAGGTTCTACTACAGGAAAGTAAATACGTCCGTCCGATGCTGTCACCGTATAGCCTTCGACAAAGTCGAAGAAACCGTCCGCACCTGTTTGGTTCTGGCTATTAAGGCGGTCGAGGTTCATGACACGCAACAGGGGTGTTTTGGCAATCTTTCCTTCTGGGATGTAGCGTAGATATACACCTGTTGTATCGCTTTGGTAAGTGATGTTCAACTGGAATTTCTCTTTTTGCACGGAGTAGGCATTGAGACTGTAGACGTTCTTCATCATCAGATCCCAGCAGGCTGCGTCCGGGGAGTTTGCCGTGTTCTTCAGTAATTTTACGAACAAACTTTGTCCGGTCTCCTTGATGTCAGAAGAGAACTCACCTACCTGATAACTTCGTCCACCGAGTGTGTACTCAAAAGCGACTGCCAGTACTTCGTCCGGTTGAAGGGTTTGCTTCAGTGAGATATAACCGAGTTTGCTGTTCAGTGTGTATTCTGAGGAAGTGAGCAGACGGGCACTTTCTATTTTTTCGTAATCCATGCCGGGTTCGGATCCGGGGATTGTACTCATGACATTGCTTACCTGGCTGATATCGCGTGCGGCTGCATAGCTGCTGATCATTGCCGCATAGAGGTCATTGGCACTATTGGCGGGAGCGTTGACGTTTGAACTGGGGTTGGTCGGGTTTCCCATTCCGCTCCAGGCGGTAGTGTTGCCTATGTGAAAGGCTTCTCCAAGATCAGTTAGTGCTACGATGTTTCGCGGATTATCATAGTTATTTCGTTTGTTGGTTACCCATACTTCGATCCTGTTAATTGTGATTCCCGAAAGGATATTCGGAAGCTGTGCCAGGTTTTTGTCATAGACATCCCGAAAATAATGGGCAAGGAAGAAGTGTCGGTTTCCTTCGTAATTGTCTGCTGAGAAGTCGAAAGTAGTGGTTTGTGCACCGCCCCGGCTGGTCACTGTTTTGGCTTCACTCTCTTGCTGGCTGATAACAGCCTGTAGCTTTAGTTTGCCAAATTGCAGGTCTGTGCGAATGCCGAACAGTGCAGATGCTCCGCGTATTAGTGAGTTGTTGGTGGACATGCTCACATTACCGGCTTCAATCAGTTTGATGATCTCATCTTCTTTTCCCTCATATTTCAGTTTCAGCCGTTTGGTGTCAAAATCAAAGGTAGCATCAGTGTTGTAGTTCATGTTCATATTCACCTTGTCACCTACCTTACCATTGACGTTGATATTAATTTTCTCGTCAAAGTCAAAACCAAGTGTTTTGCGTTGACTTTCCGGAAGTGAGGGATTCTTTACGTTTTTGTATGTCATGCCGAAGCTGAGTTCTGCATTACCTTGTGTACGTATTTGTACCCCACCGGGGCCGAACAACTTCTCTGCCGGTCCAAGGTTGAACTTCATATCCATAAAGTCGAAAGCTTCTTTTCCTTTGCCGATTTGTTCTCCGTTCTTTTGGCGGTAATAAGATTGCATGGATTGTTTCAACGTCCAATCCAGATATTCTTCGGGGGTTAGTATCATCGGTACACCGATTTCGGTATTCCCTAATTTTGTACGTATGTAGTACCTGTCTGTTTTTGCATCATATTCTGCCTCGGTTCGCAGGTTCATAGGTGATTGCAGGTCGGCAGGGTGGGGAGAAAGGTCTTTTAGTGTACCCGGTACGGTCTTGCGAACGGAATATCGCGGAGCTATTGTATCTTGTATGTTTTCCGCTTCCGTTTCCTGTGTATTTTCCCCATTTACATTCTGCCCCATAACGACAAAGCTGCCAGGCATGAGCCACAGCAGCAATAACCAGATGATATGTCGTATACGAGGAGACTTCATAATGTGTTTAATTGAATAAGTTACGAGCTACAAGCTACGGGTAACAAGTTACTGAGTATACTCGTGGGCGAATAATTATCCGCTCGGCTATCACGCTGAAAAGTTCTTGTCGCTCGTCGCTCGTAGCTTGTCACTTAATTTAGCGCATAGTGCTAAATTAAAGTCTTTTCAGCGCCAACTTAATAACCTGTTCCACCGGTGCATCCGGCTCTTCTTTCAATATTGCTAAAACTACCTTTTGTGATGGTGCCTGTGCAAATCCCAACATTGTTAATGCTGCAATAGCTTCTTCCTGCACCTGTGCATTAGCAGCAGATAGCATTCCGCCAAGACTTCCTATCGAACTTCCTGAGGTTGCGGCACCTGTCTTGATTTTATCTTTCAAATCTACAATCACCCGTTGAGCTGTTTTTAGTCCGATACCTTTCACTGTCTTCAGTAAATTGGCATTTTCAGTACTGATAACATTCACCAGTTCTGCCGGTGAAAGTGCTGAAAGTATCATTCGTGCAGTATTGCCGCCAATGCCCGAAACGGAAATCAGTAACAAGAATAATTCACGCTCTTGTTTATCTGCAAAGCCGTAAAGGATGTATGCATCCTCACGTATAGCCTCGTAGATATACAGTTTACACTCTTTTTTGCCTTGGATGGCAGCATACGTATTTAATGAAATATTAACGGCATATCCCAATCCGTTACAGTCGATAACTGCGGTTGCCGGGCTGAGCTCGGCAAGTCCGCCTCTAATGTATTCTATCATAATACTTACTATAACGCATGCGCGCGAAGAATATTGTGTTTCTTCATTACAGACTCAGAAGAGTTTCAGGGAACTTTTTCCTTTGGAAATTGTTTTAGAGTGGTAAGTTATTGAAGGTACATAAGTTTGAAAGAAGTCTTAATAAAGAAAAAACTCTGTGGAACACTGAATCGTTTTGTGGTTAAATTGAATGAAAATGATTACTTTTGTGCCGATAAAATAGAAAACTGATAAATAAATTCAATAAAAGAATGAAAAAAGTAAGAGCAGCCATTGTTGGCTATGGCAATATCGGGCAATACGTGCTCGAAGCGTTGCAAGCGGCTCCCGACTTTGAAATTGCCGGCGTAGTACGCCGCACTGGAGCTGAAAACCGTCCCGCAGAACTGAGTGAATACCCTGTTGTAAAGAATATCAAGGAATTGGAAGGTGTTGATGTTGCAATTCTTTGCACGCCAACTCGTAGTGTAGAGAATTATGCTAAAGAAATCCTTGCACTTGGCATCAATACGGTTGACAGCTTCGATATCCATACCGGTATTGTCGATTTGCGTCGCACGCTGTCTGCTTCTGCAAAAGAACATAAAGCAGTTTCTATTATTTCTGCAGGTTGGGACCCGGGAAGCGACTCTATCGTACGTACCCTGTTGGAAGCTATTGCTCCGAAAGGAATTACTTATACAAACTTTGGTCCGGGAATGAGTATGGGACATACAGTAGCTGTAAAAGCTATTGATGGTGTAAAGGCTGCTCTTTCCATGACTATTCCTACCGGAACAGGTATTCACCGTCGCATGGTTTATATCGAATTGAAAGACGGTTATGAGTTTGATAAAGTGTCTGCTGCCATCAAAGCAGATCCATACTTTGTGAATGACGAGACACATGTGAAATTAGTTCCCAGCGTAGATGCTTTGCTTGACATGGGACATGGTGTAAACCTCACTCGTAAAGGTGTTTCCGGTAAAACTCAGAATCAATTGTTTGAGTTTAATATGCGCATTAATAATCCTGCACTTACAGCTCAGGTATTGGTTTGTGTAGCTCGCGCTTCCATGCGTCAACAACCTGGTTGTTACACTATGGTAGAGGTTCCGGTTATTGATCTTTTGCCGGGAGATCGTGAAGAGTGGATTGGACACTTAGTGTAAGAAAATAGGATTATATAGAACAAAGGATGACCAAGGTAATATTGGTCATCCTTTTTTATTGAGGTAAATTTAAAGTTCTTTTTTCCTGGTTATATATTTATTCTTCATCAGGTATTTTTTTATAAACAATTTGTATAGGTGCATCTATCCATTTCTCCGTTTTGAAGTCGAATAAGTTCATATTCATATTTAATACAAAAGTATCTTTTCCAGTTCTTTTCATAAAATTAATGCAGCCAAATTGGTCATCATGATCGTTATTAGGAGTCAGAATCACTTCGTCACCATCAGTAAGTTCATACGTATATGCTATAAATTCCTGAAGATAGAATGCCAGAAAAGGAGAGCCATCAGAGGTGTACTCTATGTACTGGCAAGGAATGTTGAAATTTGCAAACTGAGCATTGTTCGTATGGTATTTTAAAGGGCGCATTTCCGCATAATAGAAATCAAATGAATAACAATGTTTAAGAATTTCAGACTCGTTCAGATAGTAAGGAGATATTATTTCTAAATAGACATCATTTGATACAATACCATCATTATTCATGTCTACTGCTTTTTCGGAGATTATGGAAACTATTTTATAGTTACCTGCAAATTTACTGACAGGAGAATCGTCTGACTTATTACAAGATATAAATGTAATAATAAA
>OHBD01000122.1_pt1 | contig 49944 bp, 43 predicted proteins | sample 1577291 | NCBI WGS metagenome assembly OHBD01 (sample SAMEA3879572, study PRJEB24766) | human gut metagenome | biome: human-associated habitat; feature: feces | place: USA | collected 1985/1987
AAATACCCGGTTGACCCGCCGCTGGTGACGGAGAAGAACAAATTCGACCAGCCCATTCACGGCGGCAAGGTGCAGGACGACGACTAACGCGACGAATGCGACAAAGGAGCAGACAACCATGATGAAGAGCGAGAGCGAAAGCTACAAGGCAGCGGGTGTTGACATTACCGCCGGTTACGCGTCGGTGGAACTGATGAAGAAGCACGTCGCGCGGACGATGACGGCGGGCTGTGTCGAGGGCATCGGCGGCTTCGGCGGCCTGTTTGCGCTGGACGCGGCGGGCATGGAAGAGCCGGTGCTCGTTTCCGGCACGGATGGCGTCGGCACGAAGCTGAAAATCGCCATGCTGCTGGACAAGCATGATACCATCGGCATTGACTGCGTGGCGATGTGCGTCAACGACGTCATTTGCTGCGGCGCGAAGCCGTTGTTCTTCCTTGATTATATCGCCTGCGGCAAGAATGTGCCGGAGAAAATCGCGTCCATCGTCGCGGGCGTGGCGGAAGGCTGCGTGCAGGCGGAATCAGCGCTCATCGGCGGCGAAACGGCGGAACATCCCGGCATGATGCCGGAGGACGACTACGACCTCGCGGGCTTCTCCGTCGGCATTGTGGACAAGAAGCGCATCATCAACCGCGAAACGGTTCGTCCGGGCGACGTGATGCTGGCGCTGCCCTCCACGGGTGTGCATTCCAACGGCTTCTCGCTCGTGCGCAAGGTGTTCGCGATTGGCAACGGCGGCGAAAACCGCAATTATCCGGAGCTGGATAAGTCCCTCTGGGAAACGCTGCTCACCCCCACGAAGATCTACGTCAAGCCCGTGCTGGCGCTGCTGAAGGAAATCCAGCCCAAGGCGATCAGCCACATCACCGGCGGCGGCTTCTATGAGAACATTCCGCGCTCCCTGCCCGAAGGCTGCTGCGCGAAAATCAAGAAGAGCGACGTGCGCGTGCTGCCGATTTTTGACCTCATTGCCCGCGAAGGCAGCGTCCCGGAGCGCGACATGTTCAACACCTTCAACATGGGCGTGGGCATGACGATTACCGTTGCCCGCGAAGATGCCGACAAGGCGCTTGCTATCCTGCACCAGAACGGCGAACCCGGCGCGTATGTGCTGGGCGAAATCGTGGCAGGGGAAAAGGGCGTGGAACTGTGGTAAGAGCAGCTGTCCTCGTTTCCGGCGGCGGCACGAACCTGCAAGCCATCATCGACGCGAAACGGGCGGGCAAAATCCCGTCCGCGGAACTGGCGCTCGTCGTGGCGTCAAACGCATCCGCCTATGCGCTCACCCACGCGGAAAATGCCGGAATCGCCCACACCGTCCTGCGCAAGGAGAAAGGCGAAGCACCTGCTGATTACGGCGAGCGTCTGCTGACCCTGCTGCGTGAAAACGCGATTGATGTCGTTGTGCTGGCGGGCTTCCTGACGATTCTGCCGGAGAACGTCATCCATGCGTATGACCACCGGATTTTGAACATCCATCCGAGCCTGATTCCGTCCTTCTGCGGCGACGGCTTCTATGGACTCCATGTGCACGAAGCGGCACTTAAACGCGGCGTGAAGGTCACGGGCGCGACGGTGCATTTTGTCAACGAAATTACCGATGGCGGCGATATTATCGCACAGAAAGCCGTTGAAGTGCTGCCGGGCGACACGCCGGAAACTTTGCAGCGGCGCGTGATGGAACAGGCGGAGTGGATTCTGCTGCCGCAGGCGCTGGAGCAGGTGGCAGGCGAAATCGCAAAAAAGCGGGAGGAAAAGCAATGAAGAAGCAGGAATTGAACGACGTGCTGAGCAATAACACCTATCCGGGGCGCGGCATCTGTCTCGGCGTGGACGAAAGCGGCGAATATGCCGTGATTGTCTACTTTATCATGGGGCGCAGCATCAACAGCCGCAACCGCATTTTTGAGGAGACGGACGACGGCATCATCACCAAGGCGCACGACGAAAGCCTGATGACCGACCCGCACCTGATTATCTACGCGCCTGTCCGTGCGCTGCCGGGCGGCGAATATACCATCGTCACCAACGGCGACCAGACCGACACGGTCTACGACTTCATGCAGAATGGGCAGACGTTCGAGGACGCGCTGCGTACCCGCACGTTCGAGGACGACCGCCCGAACTGGACGCCCCGCATCAGCGGTTTGGTGCGCGTCGCGGACGGCAAGGCATCCTACAAGCTGTCCATCATCAAGTCCGACGACGGCGACGAGAACAGCGTCCTGCGCTATTTCTATGAGTACGCGCAGCCCAAGGCGGGCGAGGGACATTTCATCCACACCTACCAGTGCGACGGCAATCCGATTCCGTCCTTCGCGGGCGAACCGGAGAAGGTGGCGCTGCACGGCGACATTGAGCAGCTGGCGCTGGATACATGGATGAATCTGAATGAGGACAACAAGGTGTCGCTGTACGTTTCCTATATCAGCTTGGCGGACGGCAGCAGCGATACCATCATCATCAACAAGCATGATCAGGAGGAAGAGGCATGAAAGAGCTGGAATTGAAGTACGGCTGCAACCCGAATCAGAAGCCGTCGCGGATTTATATGGAAGAGGGCGAACTGCCCCTGACCGTGCTGAACGGCAGACCCGGCTACATCAACTTCCTTGACGCGCTCAACGGCTGGCAGCTGGTCAGCGAACTCAAGCGCGCGACGGGTCTGCCCGCGGCGACGTCGTTCAAGCATGTCAGCCCGGCGGGCGCGGCGGTGGGTCTGCCGCTGAATGATACCCTGCGCAAGATTTATTTCGTGGGTGAACAGGAACTGTCGCCCTTGGCGTGCGCCTATGCCCGTGCGCGCGGCGCAGACCGCATGTCCTCCTTCGGCGACTGGATTGCCCTGAGCGACGTGTGCGACGAAAGCACCGCGCGGCTGATTAAGCCCGAAGTGTCCGACGGCATCATCGCCCCCGGCTACACCGACGAGGCGCTGGCGCTGCTGAAAATGAAGAAGAAGGGCAATTACAATATTGTTCAGATTGACCCTTCCTACCGTCCCGCGCCCATTGAGCACAAGCAGGTGTTCGGCATCACGTTCGAGCAGGGGCGCAATGAATTTGTGATTGATGAAAATCTGCTGAACGACATCGTGACCACGAATCACGACCTGCCGGCGGATGCCAAGCGCGACCTGATTGTGGCGCTGATTGTGCTCAAATACACGCAATCGAATTCCGTCTGCTACGCCAAGGACGGTCAGGCGATTGGCATCGGCGCGGGTCAGCAGAGCCGCATTCACTGCACGCGTCTGGCAGGGCAGAAGGCGGATAACTGGCTGCTGCGGCAGCATCCGCGTGTGCTGGCATTGCCGTTCGTGGAGAAAATCGCCCGCGCTGACCGCGACAACACAATTGACGTGTTCATCTCCGACGAGCCGGACGAGGTGCTGGCGGACGGCCGCTGGCAGCGCTTCTTCACCGAGCGCCCTGAACCGCTGACGAAGGAAGAAAAGCGCGCGTGGCTGAATCAGCAGACCGGCGTTGCGCTGGGCAGCGACGCGTTCTTCCCGTTTGGCGACAACATCGAGCGCGCGCACCGCTCCGGCGTGACCTACGTCGCCCAGCCCGGCGGTTCGATTCGCGATGACAACGTGATTGACGCTTGCAACCTGTACAATATGGTCATGTGCTTCACGCATATGCGCCTGTTCCACCATTGATTGCATTCAGAAAGGTCAGGGAAGCAAGATGAAGGTACTCATCGTCGGCGGCGGCGGACGCGAACACGCCATCGCGCTGAAAATCAAGGAAAACCCGGAAGTGACGGCGCTGTACGCCGCGCCCGGCAACGGCGGCATTGCGCAGATTGCGACCTGCCTGCCTTTCAAGGCGACGGACGTGGACGGCATCGTCCGCTGGGCGGCGGAGAATAAGGTGGATTTCGTCATTGTCGCGCCGGACGACCCGCTGTGCCTTGGCATGGTGGATGCGCTGGCGGAGCAGGGGATTCCCGCGTTCGGCCCGCGAAAGAATGCCGCGATTATCGAGGGCAGCAAGGTGTTCTCGAAGAACCTGATGAAGAAGTACGGCATTCCGACGGCGGCGTATGAGACGTTCGACGATTATGACGCGGCGGTCAAGTATTTGCAGACGGCGGATATGCCCATCGTCGTCAAGGCGGATGGTCTGGCGCTCGGCAAGGGCGTGCTCATCTGCCCCGACCGCGAAAGCGCCGTGGAAGCCGTCGCGTCCATGATGAAGGAAGCGAAGTTCGGCGCATCCGGCGCGCGGGTCGTCATCGAGGAATTCCTGACCGGGCCGGAAGTCAGCGTGCTGGCGTTCACCGACGGCAAGACGGTCAAGCCGATGGTGTCCAGCATGGATCACAAGCGCGCGCTTGACCACGACGAGGGGCTCAATACCGGCGGCATGGGGACGATTGCCCCCAATCCCTGCTACACGCCCGAACTGGCGCGGCGCTGCATGGACGAAATCTTCCTGCCGACGATTGCCGCCATGAATGCCGAGGGGCGCACCTTCACGGGCTGCCTGTATTTCGGCCTGATGATGACGCCCAAAGGCCCGAAGGTCATCGAATACAACTGCCGCTTCGGCGACCCGGAGACGCAGGTGGTCTTGCCGCTGCTGAAAAGCGACCTGCTGACCATCATGCGCGCGACGGTGGACGGCACGCTGGCGGATACGCCCGTTGAATTTGCGTCTGGCGCGGCGTGCTGTGTCGTGCTGGCATCCGGCGGCTACCCGGTCAGCTACAAGAGCGGCTACCAGATTTCCGGCTTGGATGAAGCGGGCGAAAATGCGACTGTCTTCCACGCGGGTACGAAGCTGGTAGATGGGCAGATTGTCACCGCGGGCGGGCGCGTTCTGGGCGTCACCGCGACGGCGGATACGCTCGAAGCTGCGATTGACAAAGCGTATCAGGCAGCGGACAAAATCACCTTCACCGACATGCACATGCGCCGCGACATCGGTCAGCGCGCCTTGGCATCACGAAAGGAGAGCCATTCATGAGCGTCAAACGCATTTATGTGGAAAAGAAAGCCCCCTACGCGGTGGAGGCGAAGCAGCTCCTGTGGGAAATTCGCCATATCCTGCAAATCAAGACGGTCACGGGTTTGCGCCTGCTGAACCGCTATGATGTCGAGGGTGTCGACGACGCGCTGTACCAGAAGTGTCTGCCGGTCGTGTTCTCCGAGCCGCAGGTGGATGTGACGTACACGGAACTTCCGCAGGGCGCGAAGGCGGTTTTTGCGGTGGAGTACCTGCCGGGTCAGTATGACCAGCGCGCGGCGTCCTGCGAGGAGTGCATCCAGCTGGTGGGGCAGTGCGCCCGCCCGACGGTGCGCAGTGCGCGCGTGTATCTGCTGGACGGCGATTTCACGGCGGATGAGCTGGCGCGCGTGAAGAAGCACGTCATCAACCCCGTGGAGGCGCGCGAAGCCGACTTGGGCGAGAAGACGACGCTCCAGCAGCAGTACGACACGCCTGACCATGTGGAGACGCTGACTGGCTTCACGGCGATGAATGCCTATGAGGTGGATGCGTTCGTCAAGAAATATGGCTTGGCGATGGATGACGATGACCTTGCGTTCTGCCGGGATTATTTCGCGTCCGAGCACCGTGACCCGACGCTGACCGAAATCCGCATGATTGACACCTACTGGTCGGATCACTGCCGTCACACGACGTTCCTGACGACCCTTGATGCGGTGGATGTGCGCAAAGCGGCGGTCGAGAAGGCGTTCCAGCGATATTTGGCGGCGCGCAAAACCGTCTACGGCGACCGCGAGCGCCCCATGAACCTGATGGACATCGCGACCATCGGCGGCAAGTACCTGAAGAAAATCGGGCAGACCCCCAACATTGACGTGAGCGAGGAAATCAATGCCTGCTCCATCAAGATTGATGTGGATGTGGATGGCGAGAAAGAGCCGTGGCTGCTCATGTTCAAGAACGAGACGCACAACCACCCCACGGAGATTGAGCCCTTCGGCGGCGCGGCGACCTGCATCGGCGGCGCGATTCGCGACCCGCTGTCCGGGCGCACCTACGTCTATCAGGCAATGCGCGTGACTGGCGCGGCTGACCCGCTCGTCCCGGTCAGCCAGACCATGCCGGGAAAATTGCCCCAGCGCAAGCTCGTCACCACGGCGGCGGCGGGCTATTCCTCCTATGGCAACCAGATTGGGCTGGCGACGGGGCTGGTGGATGAAATGTACCATCCGGGCTATGCCGCCAAGCGCCTGGAAATCGGCGCGGTGGTCGGCGCTGCGCCGGAGAAGAACGTCCGCCGCGAAGTGCCTGCCCCCGGCGACAAGATTGTCCTCCTCGGCGGGCGCACCGGGCGCGACGGCTGCGGCGGCGCAACGGGTTCGTCCAAGTCCCATAAGCTGGAATCCATCGAAACGTGCGGCGCGGAGGTGCAGAAGGGCAATGCCCCGACCGAACGCAAGATCCAGCGCCTCTTCCGTGACGGCAAAGTCACCCGGCTGATTAAGCGCTGCAACGACTTCGGCGCGGGCGGCGTGTCCGTGGCAATCGGCGAACTGGCGGACGGTCTGCTGATTGATTTGGACAAAGTGCCGAAGAAGTACGACGGTCTGGACGGCACGGAGCTGGCGATTTCCGAATCGCAGGAGCGGATGGCGGTTGTGCTTGCGCCGGAGGACGTCGATGCGTTCCTTGCGGCGGCAAACCGCGAGAACCTTGAAGCGACCGTCGTGGCGGAAGTGACCGCCGAACCCCGTCTGCGCATGACGTGGAAGGGCGTGACGATTGTCGATTTGTCCCGCGAGTTCCTCAATTCCAACGGCGCGGAGAAGCATACGACTGCGTCTGTCCCGGATGATGATGTCAAGCCCTACGAGTTCGCGGGCGATACGGTGACGGAGAAGCTGGCGGATATGCTCGGCAACCTCAATATCTGCTCCAAGCAGGGCTTGAGCGAGCGGTTCGATTCTACCATCGGCGCGGCGACGGTCTTGATGCCCTTCGGCGGCAAATATCAGCTGACCCCGAACCAGACGATGGTTGCAAAGCTGCCGGTTCTGCACGGCACGACGGACACCGTGTCCGGCATGGCGTACGGGATGCACCCGGAAATCCTGTCGCAGTCGCCGTATGAGGGCAGCTATCTGGCGGTCATCGAGAGCGTGACGAAGCTGGTCTGCGCGGGCTTTGACTACAAGCAGGCGTATTTGACCTTCCAGGAATATTTCGAGCGCATGGGCACGGATCCGACGCGCTGGGGCAAGCCGTTCGCGGCGCTGCTGGGCGCGCTGGATGCGCAGCTGGATTTGAACATCGCGGCGATTGGCGGCAAGGACTCCATGTCCGGCACGTTCGAGAAGATGGACGTTCCGCCGACGCTCTGCTCCTTCGCGATTGCCCCCGGCAAGGCGAGCGAGGTCATTTCGCCCGAATTCAAGGAAGCGGGGCACTCCATCCGCCTCGTCTCCTGCGATCCGCACGACACCGCCGCGCTGACCGCGAATTATGATGCCGTCCTGTCCGCCATTCGCGCGGGCAAGGTGGTTTCCGCGTGGGCGCTGGGTCTGGGCGGCGTGGCGGAAGGCCTGTTCAAAATGGGAATTGGCAATCAGATCGGCACGCGCATCGACGATGATTACGACGGCAATCTCTTCGCGCAGCAGATGGGCGCGATGCTGCTGGAATGCGCCGAAGATATCGACCTCGGCGTGAAGGTGGGCGACACCGTGCCGGAGTGGGTGCTGGAGTACGAGGGCGAGCGCATTGATTTGACCGCCATGCAGGAAATCTACGAGGGCAAGCTGGACAAGGTGTTCTCCTACCGCGGTCACACCGGCGAAACGACGGAGAAGTTCTCCTATTCGGCGGAAACCTACCCCGTGCCCGCCGTCAAGACGGTCAAGCCGCTGGCGTTCATCCCGGTTTTCCCCGGCACGAACTGCGAGTACGACACCGCGCGGGCGGTCGAGCGCGCAGGCGGCGCGGCGGAAATCCTCGTTATCAACAACCTGACGCCTGAGGCCATCACCCAGTCGATTGCCGAGGCCAGCCGCATGATTGCGCGCAGCCAGATGATTGTCCTGCCCGGCGGCTTCTCCGGCGGCGACGAACCCGACGGCTCGGCGAAATTCATCACGGCGTTCTTCCGCAATCCTGCCATGAAAGACGCGGTGCATGATCTGCTCCAGCGCCGCGACGGCCTGATGCTGGGCATCTGCAACGGCTTCCAGGCGCTGATTAAGCTGGGGCTTGTGCCGTATGGCGAAATCATCGACACGTCCGATCAGTGTCCGACGCTGACATTCAACGAAATCGGCCGTCACCAGTCGATGCTCGTCCGCACGCGCATTGCGTCGAATAAATCCCCGTGGCTGTCCCGCTGCAAGGTGGATGACATTCACACGGTCGCCATCAGCCACGGCGAAGGCCGTTTTGTCGGCCCGGAAGCGCTGATTCGTCAGCTTGCGGCGAACGGGCAGATTGCCACGCAGTATGTGGATTTGTCCGGCGCGCCGTCGATGGATATGCGTTTCAACCCCAACGCCAGCTATTTCGCCATCGAGGGCATCACCAGCCCGGACGGCCGCGTGCTGGGCAAGATGGGTCACACCGAGCGCAGCGGCGAAAATCTCTACAAGAACGTACCCGGCGACAAGTATCAGCCGCTGTTTGAGGGCGGCGTGGACTACTTCCGCCTGTGATACTATTTCCTGCATTCGCCTGCGTCGTCTGCTCGTGCCTTTTCCATTCTGTCGTCCGCTCGTTCCACTTAGCGTAGCGCTGCTACGCTGCGTTTCACTCCCGTTAGCCAGAATGAAAAATTCACTTCGCATTTCGGCGCATTCTCATTTGGAAATAGTATAAACTGCAGCCCTCCTGTTGCCTTTTGCCGCAAAATCTGCTATGATAGAGGGCAAACGGCGGCAGGAGGGAATCACCATGCTTTTGACGGATTTTGATGCGTCGCGCCAAGCAGTCATCAACCCCGATATGCTCTTTTCGCCTGTGCCGGATTTGCCGGAGACGGTCGTCAGCTGCTTTTCGCACGTCACGTTCGAGCGGATGCTGGATATGGTGGCGGATGTGCGCGTCCTTGCCGAACTTGGCGACGCGAACGCGAAATACCCCATTTACCGCGGTTTGTGGCAGGGGACACCGCTGACGTTTGCGCTGGCGATGGTCGGCGCGCCGTCCTGCGTGGCGATGCTGGAAGAGCTGCACGCGCTGGGTGCGAAGCGGTTTGTCGTATTCGGCAACTGCGGCGTGCTGAATCAGCAGATTCGCGACTGCGGCATCATCATCCCGACCGCCGCCGTGCGCGACGAAGGCACGAGCTTCCACTACGCGCCGCCGTCGGACGAAATTCCGGCGAATCCGAAATACCGCGGGGCGTTCGAGGCGATTCTGCGCGAAACGGGCGTGGACTTCACCGAAGGCAAAGTGTGGACAACGGACGCCTTCTACCGCGAAACCCGCGCGAAGGTGGCACTGCGCAAGGCACAGGGGTGCGTCTGCGTGGATATGGAGTGCTCGGCGCTGATGGCGCTGGCGCAGTTCCGTGGAATCGATGTGTTTGAGTTTTTCTACGCGGGCGATAACCTTGACCGCGAGCAGTGGGATCCACGCAGCCTGTCCACCCATGCCAAGCTGGATGAAAAAGACCGCGCGGCGTATCTGGCGCTGGAATTGGCGCGGAAAATCACCCTTTGAAATGAAATCGGAGGAAAGCATTATGCCTCATGACAGCTATATCAGCCCCTTTTCGACCCGCTATGCCAGCAAGGAGATGCAGTTCATCTTCTCCGAGGACAACAAGTTCCGCACTTGGCGGAAGCTGTGGATTGCGCTGGCGAAGGCGGAAAAGAAGCAGGGACTGGACATCACTGACGAGCAGATTGCCGAGCTGGAAGCCCATGCGGACGACATCAACTACGACGATGCGCAGCGCCGCGAGAAGGAGTGCCGCCACGACGTGATGAGCCACGTCTACGCTTACGGTCTGCAGTGCCCGAAGGCGGCGGGCATCATCCATCTGGGCGCGACGTCCTGCTATGTGGGTGACAACACCGATGTGATTATCATGCGCGAGGGCCTGCAGGTCGTGCGCCGCAAGCTGCTCAACGTGATGAACCTGCTGGCGAATTTCGCGGATAAGTACAAGAACATGCCTGCGCTGGCGTACACGCATTTGCAGCCTGCCCAATTGACGACGGTCGGCAAGCGCGCGACGCTGTGGCTGAATGAATTGTACATGGATTACTGTGAGCTGGAACACCGCCTGTCCTCCCTGGCGCTGCTGGGCAGCAAGGGCACGACGGGCACACAGGCGTCCTTCATGGAGCTGTTTGGCGGCGACAGCGCGAAAATCAAGGCGGTCGAGCAGGATATTGCCACGTCGATGGGCTTTGACAAGGTCGTGCCGGTGTCTGGGCAGACGTACTCCCGCAAGATGGACTATCAGGTGGTTTCCGTGCTGAGCGGCATTGCGCAGTCCGCGAGCAAGTTCGCCTATGACCTGCGCCTGCTGGCAAATTTCAAGGAGATGGAGGAGCCGTTCGAGAAGAGCCAAATCGGCTCGTCCGCCATGCCCTACAAGCGCAACCCCATGCGCTGTGAGCGCATCAACGCCTTGGCACGCTACGTCTGCGTCGATACGCTGAACACGGCAATGACGTCCTCCCTGCAATTCTTCGAGCGCACGCTGGATGACTCCGCGAACAAGCGCATTGCCGTCGCGGAGGCGTTCCTCGGTGTGGATGCTATCCTGAACATCATGATGAACGTGTGCGACGGGCTGGTGGTGTACGACAAGGTGGTGCGCGCGCGCGTGATGAACGAGCTGCCGTTTATGGCGACGGAAAACATCATGATGGACGCGGTGAAGAAGGGCGGCAATCGTCAGGAGCTGCATGAGAAGCTGCGCGTGCATTCGCAGGCGGCGGCGCGCGTGGTGAAGGAAGAGGGCGGCAAGAACGACCTCATCGACCGTATCTGCGCTGACCCGGCGTTCATGATTACCCGCGAGGAAGTGGAAGCGATTCTGCGTCCGGAGCAGTTCACGGGCCGAAGCTGCGAGCAGGTGGAAGAGTACCTGCGCGACGTGATTCGTCCGCTGCTGGCGGAAAATGCAGATTTGCTGGGCGAAAAGCAGGAATTGAGCGTCTGAACATCGAATATTTCATCCGAAGCTCTGCTTGCGGGGCGGAAACGGCGATAACGCCGATATGAATGAAAGGAACTGTTATGCCTTACATAGAAACGACCTCCAACGTGTCCATTCCCGGACGAAAAGAGCAGGTCATCAAGGATCGCATGGGCGATGCCATTGAGAAAATCCCCGGCAAGACGGAAAGCTGGCTGATGCTGTCTTTCCGCGACAATGCCGCAATGTACTTCAAGGGCACGGACGCCCCCTGCGCCATCTGTCAAGTGAAGCTCTTCGGCGGCTCTGCGACGGAGGAGGATTATGCCGCGCTGACCGAGGCGCTGACGGACATCCTGCGCGAAGAACTGGACATTGACAGCGACCGCATCTATGTGACGTATGAAGAAATCGGCTTCTGGGGCTGGAACGGCGGCAATCTGTAATCATTTTCGCCTTGAAGAGGGCACGGTAATTTGGGGAAAGGGGAAAGTATGCCGTCAAAGCGGCTGCGTTTCCCTTTTTCATTTTTTTGCTGCCCATTGGGAAGAAAGTGGCTGCTTCATTCGTTATCTGCACTGTGGGGTGTTCTGAATGTTCACGGATGCTTCACGGAAAATTTGTGAAAAGGCATTCATATTCGCGGCAATTTGTTGTATAATGGAGAAGCAGAACGCATGAAATCATTCAAGATGCTAAAGGAGGCGGAGCTGGCGTGACAACGTTCTTGCAGACGCTGGAGACCTTTTTCTGGAACGTGCTGAACCGCCCCGGTCTTTCCGATATCGCTGATATTCTCATCGTTGCCATTATTATCTATGAACTGCTGATGCTCACCCGCGACACGCGGGGCAGCGCCGTTTTGAAGGGGCTTGCCATGCTGCTGCTCATCGTCGGCATCAGCAACCTCTTCGGGCTGACGGCACTGAACTGGCTGCTGATGAGCGTGGTGAACAACGGCGCGCTGGTGCTGGTCATCCTCTTTCAGCCGGAACTGCGCAAGGCATTGGAGCAGATTGGCCGCGGCGCGCGCATTGAAACGAAGCGGCGCGACACCGATAAAGATGAAGCGACGCGCATTATCGACGAAATCATCCGCTGCCTGCAGGATTTGAGCCGCCGCCATGTGGGGGCTCTGATTGTCTTTGAGCAGAAAACGGGCCTGCAGGACATCATCGAGAACGGCATCGGCATCGACGCGCGGATTACCTCCGGCCTGCTGGAAAACATCTTCGAGCCGAACACGCCCCTGCATGACGGCGCCGTCGTCATCCGCGGCGAACGTGTGATGAGCGCGGCGAGCATCCTCACGCTGACGGAAGCCAGCGGCATCAGCCATGACCTCGGCACGCGCCACCGCGCCGCTATCGGCGTGTCCGAAACGACGGACGCGATTGTGCTGATTGTCTCCGAGGAAACGGGCATCATCTCGATGGCGAAGGGCGGCAAGCTCACCCGCCACCTTGACGCGAAGTCGCTGCGGACGATTCTGGAGGGCATCTATGTTCGCAAGCCGCATCAGCGTCTGCTGTCCATGCTCGTGCGCCGCAAGGGAAAGGAGGGTGCCAAATGACGCAGACCCCTTCCGCAAAGCCGCAGAAGAAGCGTGACCCACGCCTGACGATGCTGCTGGACGGTCTCAAGCGGATTTTCATCCACAATTGGCCGACAAAGCTGCTCGCGCTCCTGCTGGCCATCATTCTCTGGGGCGGGCTGATTACCCAAGACCCGACGCTCACGCGCGAAAAGCACTTCTCCAGTGTCAGCGTGTCTGTTTCGGGCGAAGAATCCGTCAAGCGCAACGGCTTCATTGTCACCAGCGATTTGACCAGCCTCCTTGGTGACGTCTCCCTTACCGCCGACGTGCCGCAGATGCAGTACGCCAACGCCAAGGCGACGAACTACAACGTCCGCATTGACCTCTCCCGCATTTCGTCGGCGGGGGAGCAGGAAATCCGCATTCTGTCCACCAATTCCAGCACTTACGGTACGGTTTCTTCGATTCAGCCGTCTACCGTGACGATTGATGTGGAAGAGTACATCACCCGCTTCCGCATCCCCGTGTCCGTGCAGACGGTCGGAAGCGCGCCGGATGGCTACTACGCGGGCGCGGTGACGCTTGACCCGCCGACGGTGACGATCAGCGGCCCGAAGTCGATGGTGGATAAAATCGTCCGCGCCGAAGTCGTGCTGGAGCTGAACAACCTGCCCCAGCGCGAGGGCACGATTCGCAAGGCACTGGCGTATACGCTGCTGGACGAGAACAACAACGCGATTGAAAGCGACCTGCTCGAAGTGACGAGCGAGTCGGTGCTGCTGGACAGCGTGATTGTGGAGCAGACCATGTACGCCATGAAAACGCTCGAACTCTCCCAGACCGGGCTGATTCAAGGCACGCCGAAGGAAGGCTACGAAATCAAGAAAATCAGCATGACGCCGGAGAACATCACGGTGGCGGGCTGGTCAGGCGAACTGGCGGAAATTGACGCGCTGTTTACGGATGCAACCATCGACGTGTCCGGCTTGTCCGATTCGGTCAAGCAGCGCGTCCGATTGAGCAGCGTGCCGGAACTGAAATACGTCAGCGCCACCTACGTCAATGTGACGATTGAAATCGGGCCGGTGCTGAAGTCGAAGAGTTTCACGAACCTGCCGATTCAGATTGAAGGCTTGGAAGCGGGCTACAACGCCTCCATGAGCCGCGTGAATGCCTCGGTGATGATTACCGCGCCGCAAAACTGGCTGAACGCGCTGCAAAGCCGCGATATTCGGCTGGTATGCGATGCGTCCGGGCTTGCGCCGGGAACGTACAGTCTGCCCGTGCTCTGCCGCATTGATGCGGACGAGGACGAGGAAATCTCGGTCGAGGTCGTGCCGGGAAATGTGAGCGTTACGATAACCGTAGAGTAACACTGTTTCCAAATGAGAATGCGCTAAGATGCGCCGCGAATGCAGGAAATAGTGGAGGAGGATGACCATTGTGGGCAGTTTCATCAACGCGCTGTTCAATTTCCTGCTGGGGTGGATTCGCGGGACAGCGCAGTGGCTCTGGAACATGGTGACGAGCGACAGCCACGGCGGTCTGCTTGGCTGGGCGATGCGCAACTGGCTGCCGCTGGTCATCCTCCTGTGCATTTTCGGCGTCGTGATGGACTTTCTGGTCTACCTGATCCGCTGGCAGCCGTACCGTGTCTGGGGAAACTTCTGGACACGCTTTCTGCCTAAGCGCGCGCGCCGCACGCCGACGGGCCGCCACCTGATTTATGCTGACGGCACAATGATCGAAGAGGAGCAGGTGGTGCAGCACAAGCCGAAGCCCGCGCCCAAGCGGGAAAGCCACGCGGCGACGCGCCGCAAGCGGGTGATTCCTGCCCGGCGCGCACATTTCGGCACAACGCAGACGGAGCTGACCCCGCCGCCGCTGACAATCGCGCAGGACAAAAATCAATATCATAACAATATACCGGGGGGACAGGCATGACCGAGCTTCCACAGGCGTTTTTATCCCAAATGGCGGCACAGCTGAAAGGCGAAATGGCCGCCTTTTTGCGTACATATGACGAGCCGTATCAGCGCGGTCTGCGCGTGAATCCGTGGAAGCGCCCGACGCGGCTGCCGGATGACTGCGGCGAAAGAGTCCCGTGGGAGGAAAACGGGCATTACCTCGCACTGACCTCGACCGCCGGCGCGGACGTGCTGCATGAAGCGGGCGCGTGGTACTTGCAGGAGCCGAGCGCGATGCTGCCTGCCGCCGTGCTGAACGCGCAGCCGGGGGAGCATGTGCTGGACTTGTGCGCCGCGCCGGGCGGAAAATCGACGCAGAGCGGCTTGCGCATGGGCGGACAGGGCGTGCTGGTGTGCAATGAGCCCGTCTGGGAGCGCGCGAAAATCCTCTCGCAGAATATCGAGCGCATGGGCATCCCGAACGCCCTCGTCGTCAGCGCCTATCCCGACCAATTGGCGCAGCGCTGGCCGGAGGCATTCGACGCGATTCAGGTGGATGCCCCCTGTTCTGGCGAAGGCATGTTCCGCCGTCATCCGGAAACACGCGCGGAATGGTCGCCCGAAAGCCCCGCCGGATGCGCTAAGCGGCAGGCGGAAATCCTCGACCGCGCGGCGAAAATGCTTCGTCCCGGCGGACGCATGGTCTATTCCACCTGCACAATGAACCGCACGGAAAACGAGGATACGGTGGATGCATTCCTGTCGCGCCACGCGGATTTCTCGCTGGAAGCCTTCTCCTTGCCCGGAGCGGATGCGCCGGACGGGATGCTGACGTGCTATCCGCACCGCATGAAAGGCGAGGGGCACTTCGTCGCCCTCCTGCGCAAGCACGGCGACGCCCCCTGTAATTGGCAGAAAGCGCCAGAGAAGGATGCGCCGAGCAAGGACGCGTTGCAAGCCTTGCGTGCCTTCTGCCCGACGGCAAACGCGAATGTGATGCGCACCGGCAGCGGCAAGCCCGGACGCAGCCGCGACGAATCAGTGACGCTGAGCTGCCTGCCTGACCGTCCGGTCTGCGACGGCATTCAGGTCGTCCGCTGCGGCTTGCAATTGGGGACGGTGCAGAAGAAGCTGTTTGTGCCCGACCATGCGTGGGCAATGAGTATCTTTCCGCCGGATGTGCCGCGTGTGGAACTCACGCGGGAGGATGCGCGCCGCTATCAGGCGGGTGAGACGCTCCCGGCGGATGGCAAGGGCTGGGCGCTTGCGTGCTGCGACGGCATTCCGCTCGGCTGGGGCAAAATCTCCGACGGGCAGATGAAGAACCACTATCCCAAGGGATTACGCCGCCCGCTTCGCTGATTGCAGCACGGCGGCGTTCCAAATCACGCGCACAAGGCTGCCTGCCAGCATCGCCAGCACCGCGCCGAAAATCCGCACGCTCGGCATCGGACAGAGGGCGCTCATGACTACCAGCGTCAGCACGGAGGAAACAATGGTGCCCGGCATCGTGCGCCGCTGAACGCCCAAGCCCGTCACCAGCCCGAACTGCACCTGCTGGATAGCAAACAGCATTGACAGCGGGGAGAGCGCCATCAGCACACCCGTCAGCGCTGGTTCGCCATAGAGCAGCATCGAAATCGGCTGCGCGAAGAGAAACAGCACGCACGAGGACAGGCAGCCAATCAGCCCCGCCAGCAGCAGCAACTGCCGCATGGTGCGTTTCAGGCGGACGCGGTTGCTTTCCTGCCGGGACACGGCGGGCGCGGCGACCATGCACATGGCGCTGGTGATGATGCCGGGCGCCATGATGAGCGGCATCGCCATCCCGTTCAGCAGCCCGAACTGCGCAGTCGCGGCGGATGCGGTCAGCCCGGATTGCCGCAGGCACAGCGGCAGCAGCACTGCCGTCAGCATCCGCAGGCACGTCTGGCAGAGGCGCGAAACGGCGGTTGGGGCGGATAACGCCAGCAGCTCACGGCGCAAATCGGCGGATGGCACACCCGGCGGCAGCGGCGCACGGCGGCGGAACATCATCCAAACGCAGATACCCGCCAGAATCCCGGCAAAACCCGGCAGCGCGGCACGGACGGACAGCGGCGACCGCGTGAAAATCAGCAGCAGCACAAGGCTTCCGACGAACCGGACGACCTGCTCGCTGCATTCGCACTGCGCGGGCGTGAGCATGTCGCCGCGGCCGTAGAACCACCCGCTGTACACGGCGCAGCAGCCAAGCAAAAACACGGCGGGAATGCTGATGAGAATCGCGGGGAGCGTCCGAAAGTCGCTGAGCAGCCACGCCATCCCCGGCGCGAGCAGGAGCAGCAGCGGCATCATCACCAGCGCAATCCGCCGATTGAGTGAAAGCCCCGCGCGCAGGACGGCGTGCTGATCGGCGTTCGGGCGCGCGGTCACGCGGCTCATGGCGGTCGGCAGTCCGGCGGTTGCGGGTGTCAGCGCCAGCATCGCGGCGGATGCGGAAAGCTCCATCACGCCGATGGCCTCCGCGCCCATCAGCCGCGCCGTCATCAGGCGGAAGAGAAATCCAAGCCCGCGCGTGAAGCCGTTCGCAATGGTCAGCGTCAGCGCCTGTTTTTTGAGGGTCTGGGGCATAAAAACGCCTCCTTTGCCCGCAAACTTATGCGCCGCCGCTGAAAAACTTGACAGAACCCGCGAAAGCCGATATAATGGGGAACAAACATACAGGAGGACACAAGTATGGACAAGTGGGACAGCCGATTTATGGAAATGGCGCACGTCATCGCCGGATGGACAAGCTGCTACCGTCCGGGGCGGAGCATCGGCTGCGTCATTGTGAAAGACAAGCGCATCATGACGACGGGCTACAACGGCGCGCCGGCGGGCCTCAAAACCTGCCGCGAGCGCGGCGAGTGTATGCGCGACCGGCTCGGCATTCAGTCTGGCACGCGCGCCGAACTCTGCTACGCCATCCACGCGGAGCAGAACGCCATCATTCAGGCGGCAAAACTTGGCGTTTCCATCGACGGTGCGACGCTTTACTGCACGCATCAGCCGTGCAGCGTCTGCGCAAAGATGATTATCAATGCAGGCATCCGCCGTGTCGTGTATCAGGAGGGTTACCCGGACTCCTTCTCGCTGGATATTTTTAAGGAAGCGAAGGTTCAATTGGAGCGCTTCGACCCGGAAACCGCGCCGGAAATCAACCCGTAAAGTACAAAACATCCCGTCTGATTTCGGTCAGGCGGGATGTTTTCGTATTCACTTTTCTTCCGGATTCGGCTCTTTTCCGACGCACCAGCCGCGCAGTTTGTTGACGCTGCGCTCCACCGCGTCGCGGCTGTCCTTCCACGGCTCAGCTTGAAAGCGGTAGTCGAATTTTTTGATGAACCAGCTCACGTCGCCCTGAATGCGGTCGAACGCCTCGGTTTCCAGCTTGCAGATGAGGTCGGCAAAGGCGGATAATTCGCGCTCTGGCAGCTCATGCGGCGCGAGTTTCAGCAGCTGCACCGCGTGGGGGAGGCAGACCCCCTTGCTCTGCGCAAAATGCTTGCGGAATTCCGAATCATTCTGGTAGAGATGGAAAAATGTGTGCAGATAGCGGTTCATGTTGTCCTCAATCGCGTTGCAGACGATGCAGGTGCTGCACAGCGCGTCAAGCTCCTGCACGGCGGCTTCCATCGCCTTGGCGGGTGACGGCGCTTTGCCGGACAGACGGTCGAGAAAGGACGAATTGCCGCTGGCGGCTTTGCGGATGTCGTTGAACGCTTTGTTTAATTTGCCGCGCGTCTCCGTCAAGTGCGATTCGAGCATCAGCGCGTGGCCGAGCCGATTGTCGCCCTTGAACAGCATCCGCTGGTGGTGCTGGCAGAAGCCCTTTTTGTTCACCTGAATACGCACGTCCGGCTCCATGACCGACGCGCCGAGCGAATATTCAATCTGCTGCAGTTCCACCCGGCGCTGCAGGGCGCAGAGCAGGCACTCGCCGTCAATTTTCGCCGCGTCCCAAACCGGAATGGTGTCGATGTGGTATCGCATGTGCTGTCCTCCTGTGGATTCTTGCTTCGATTCTTGCTCCTATGGTAGCACATTTTGCCGAAAAGCGCAAGTCATTTTCGCTTCCGCGCGGGCATATCGTCTGCCAGACCCAAGGAAGTGGAGGCGAAGAACATGGGACGCGTGGAACAGCGGCTTTACCGGCAGCAGATGGCGCGCAGGCGGCTGGGGCGCATGATTGTGCTGATGCTGCTGATTTTTGCGGCGGGTGCGCTGACTCTCTCTCGCAACGCCGCGTCGCACCTGACAGCGGAGACGATTGCGCAGCCGACCGCCACGCCGATTGCCGCCGCCTATGACCAGACAGTCGTTTCACGGGAAATCACGTTCGCGGCGGAAACGTGGTACGCCATCCAGACTGGCGTTTTCTCCAACGAGGATGCCGCGCGGGAGAAAGCGGAACTGCTCACCGACCGCGGCGCACCGGGCGCAGTTGTCGAGGACGGCGAAAAGTGGCGCGTGTTCATTGCCTGCTACGGCACGGAGACGGATGCCGCATCCGTGCGGCAGCGGCTGGGCGAAAATCAGCGCATTGAAACGTACCTCTACCGCTGGATATGCCCGGAATTGCAGCTCCGGCTCAAAGGCATGGCAGGTCAGGTGGATGTTGCCGAGGCGGGGTTCACGCTGCTGCTGCAAGCCGCGCGGACGCTGCGGGACACCGCGTCCCTGCTGGATGCGGGCGAACTGACGCTGACGGAAGCGCAGGAGCAGATAACAGCGCTGGACGGTCAGATGACGCTCTGGCGGCAGACGGCGCAGGAGCGCTTCGGGCGCAATCCGCCGTCGCCAATCAAGGAGCTGCTGGCGCTGTCGGACGCGTGGGCGCAGATCAGGGGCAATCTGGAGAATCAGGACAGCAAAACAGCCCTGTCCGCCCAGCTGAAACTGGAGGGAATCGGGCTGTTCGGGCGGATGATTGCGCTTCGGCAGGGGATGGGCGCATAGTTACCGCTTGCGGATGACGCCCGGCACGTCCTCGCCAAACACGATGGCGCGGATGGCGGCAGCCACGCCTTGCGCATCGTTCGTTAGCGTCTCAAATCGTGCGGATGCCCTCACACGCTCGTTTGCGTTGCCCATCGCGACGGAAACGCCCGCCGCTTTGAGCATACTCAAATCGTTGTCGCTGTCGCCGAACACCATCACTTCGTCCATCGGGATATTCAGCGACTTCGCGAGCGCCTGAAGGGCACTGCCCTTGCTGGCGCTGCGCGGTACAATCTCAATGTTGTCCCACCAGCTGCTCGTCACGTCCGCATCGGGGCACCTATCGCGCACGAACGCACGCAAATCATCCAGCAGCGGCAGATTCTGCGAGAAAACGACCACCTTCACGCAGTCCTGAATCACCGCGTCGATGCCCTGTTTCCGGTTACGGAAAGCGGTGCGCCCGCCCGCGCGGTTCAGGAATGTGCCAATGACCATCTGCGCGCGGGAAAGCGGCATGTCGTCCGACGCAACCACCTCGTGAACGCCGAACACCGCGTACTGCACGTTTGCTTCGTCCAGCCGCGCCGTGATGCGATGGACAGTCGGCTGCGGCAAGTGGTGCGCCTCCTGCACGTCGCCCAGTGGCTTCACCAGCGTCACCGCGCCGTTGAGCGCAATGACGTGCATTGGCAGCTTCGCGTCCACGGCAAAAAAGCTCGCGTCGTCCGGCAAACGCCCCGATGCCAGTGACAGCACGATGCCCTTTTCCGCCGCGCGGCGCAGTACATCCGCCGTTTCCGGCAGAATCAGCGGTTCATCCGTCAGCAGTGTGCCGTCCATGTCGGTGGCAATCAGGCGAATCGGCATTTGTAAATTCATAAAATACCTCTCCTGTCAGAACGGGCACTTTACGCGGAACGTCCGCCCGTCCAGCTGCGGCAGCGCGCCGCCCGTGTCCAGCGTCAACTGCGCCGCGCATAGGCAGAGCTTCCCCTGCATTTTCATTTGCCGATTGAACGCGCGGTCGCCGTACACGTCGTCGCCCAGCAGCGGATGCCCCAGTGCCGCCATATGCGCGCGGATTTGGTGCGTCCGCCCTGTAATCAGGTGGATTTCCACGCGGCTGACGGCGCCCTGTTCCAGTGTTTCATACGCCGTCACAATCGGCCGCGCGCCGGGGACGGCGCTGTCGTGGATGGTGACATGCGCGGCTTTCGCGTCCTTGAGCAGGTAGGCGCGGCAGGTGGCTTTCGGCGGCTTCATCATTCCGCGCACAAGGCAGATGTAGCGCTTGTCCATTGTGCGGTCGCGGAAGGCGCGCTCCAAAATGCCCTCGGCCTTCTCCGTCTTGGCGAACATCAGCAGCCCGCACGTCTGGTTGTCCAGCCGATGGCACGCCTTGGGTGCGCGCGCATCGGGGGCTTGCTGGCGAACGTGCCGCGCGGCCAATTCGGTCAGCGTCACGCCGCCCTTTTCGTCCGCCTCTACGCTGATGCCCGCCCGCTTGTTGACCAGCAGCACATCCGCATCCTCGTACACAACGTCCAGCAGCGGTGCGGCCTGCTCCATGCAGAATACTTCCACGCATTGCCCGGCGTGCACGCGCACATCGGGCTTGACGCGCTTGCCGTCGAGCTTCACGTCGCGATGGGAGAACGCCTCCTGCGCCGCGCGGGAGGGCAGTTCCGGCAAAAAACGGCGGATGCAGGCGTCTATGCGCAGCCCCTCCGCCGCAGAATCGGTTTGAAATGTGTATTTCATGATAGCTCCTGTTATTGCACCAGCGCGGCACGGTAGGTACCCCAGCGCGGCGTGAAGGCGTACAGGCGATGCAGGCACGCCGTCAGTTCCTTCGTTGGCGGAATCGGCAGCATTGCCCGCACAACCTCCATCAGCTCTGACCACGTTACATGCTGCTTGACCAGTATCCGCAAATCGTGCGCGCCGTTTTCCTCCGTCGTTTCCAGCCCCATGCAGCTGTCCAGCAGCGCCGATAGCTGTGCGTCTGTCTCAAATTCCTCCGGCAGCAGGTCACGCGACGCCATCAGCGCACGCTCGCTCGGCAAATCCGGCTGATACCCCATCGGAAAGCCGCCTTCCCGCAGGATTTTCTCCGGGTCAGCCAGCCCCGGATGAAGCAGAAACAGCTCCCCGGCGCGGTTGTAGTAGAAATCGTTGCCCGCCTTCAAGTAGCGCAGCGCCAGCGCTTCGTCGTTCGCGTATGAATCGTGCAGCACGCTTTCGTAGAGCCGGGAAAGCGCCTGTTTCGCGCTCAGCATCCCGGACAGGTAGAGCGCCGCCTTCGTGTCTGTGTCGAAGAACAGCAGGCGACTGCGCAGCTCCTGATGCCGCTGCTCGCGCAGGGTCAGCGAAAGCGGGGTCATCAGTTCCCGCGGCAGGTGCAGCAGAACGTCCTGCTCGTCCACCTCCAGCGTGCACCAAAGGCGGCGCAGCAGTGATTCAGCGGCGGACAGCTCCTGCCAGCCGTCGATGCGCGCCTGCCCCCCGCAGAGAATCAGCCGGACAATCAGCGCATGTTCCGTCTCTGTCAGCAGCGCGGCTTCCACGGGCAGACGCGCAAGCACGTTCGCCCGCATCTCCCGCAGTGTGTGCAGCACGGGCGATTTTAGCGATTCCTCCGCGTCGTAAGAGCATTGCCACCACCATTCGGTCTCCCGCTCGTCCTGCAGCGTGAAAATCGACTCGGTTGGGTAGCTCAGCAGACGCGCCTCGCACGCTTCCATCTGCCTTTGGTGGAGCATGGACTGCGTTTTGTCCGCCCAGTGCATCCTTTGCAAATCAAATTCGCGGAGCATGAAGCCTCCTGATACACAAATAATAGGGGATAGCAGCCATTACAGCTCGTCCAGCAGCGTTTCCAGCGAGATGGGGACAAGCAGAATGCCCGCTTCGGGCAGGGCAACCGTGTTTTCCAGCAGGTAGAACACCGGGTCGCCGTTTTCATCCAGATAGAAATCCTCTTCCGGATAGAACGCGGCTTCCAGCTCCTCGAACGTCAAGCCGTCATAGAACGGTACGCCGCCGGATTTCATCATCCGCTCGATTTCCGCCCATACCAGCTCGCGCACGCAATTGTCCGCCTTCGCCGTCTGCCGGTCTTGCAGCCAAGTGTCCACCTTGCCGTCCTGCGTCAGAATCCCCAGCAGATAGGGCAGGCTGATGATTTCACCCGCGCGGCTGCCCGTCAGCGCGAACACATGCCCGCTGATGGTGGTGGACTCGCTGTCCGGGCGCTTTGTGTGCTTCGTGATGAGAATCGAGAGGTAATCCGCCGTCTGGCAGGTGACTTCATACGTCACGTCGATGATGGTCGCCTGCGCCGCGCCGTCGGTCAGCCCCGCGTTCATCGGTGCTTCAAAGGCGAGGGTGTCGTCGGCGGTGTAGGCATAGGTTGTGTTGAACATCGCAGCGATTTCGTCGTCGCCGGCCAATTGCGGATAGCGGTAGCGGTAGATGTACGTCGCAGTGGATTCGTCCGAGCCAGCCGGATAGAGGTATTCGCCCGTCAGGTCGTCGGCAAATTCGTACTTTTCCGCCAGCGCGGGCAGCGTCAGCAGCATCAGCAGGAGAAGTGGCAAAAGCCACCGGAATGCCTTCTTCATGCGCGTGCCCCCTTGCTCAAATCGGCGGATGCGCTGATGGCGGCAACGTTGCCCTCGCCGACTGCCTTGGCGATTTGCAGCGGCTGACCCGTGCAGTCCCCGCAGGCGTAGACGCGCGGCAGATTCGTCGCCATCCGCCGGTCAACGGGGATGAACGCGCCTTCGGTTTTCAGCCCCGGCAGCAGCGTGTCCGGCGATACGGCAGGGCGGAAGATGAAGATGCCGTCGTAGCGGTATTCGCCCGCGTCCGTCTTGAGCACCAGCTGATTTGCTTCGTGCCGGATGGACTGCGGCTTGCCCTCGCACAGGCGGTACGGCGGATTTTCCGGCTGCGCGTGCTGCGCCAGCAGGTAGTAATCCACCTCGGATGCCAGCGTAGACAGGAACTCCGCTTCTTCCACGCCGCCCGTCCATGCCGACAGCACCGCCACTTTCTTGCCGCGGTAGAACATGCCGTCGCATGTGCCGCACCAGCTTACGCCGCGCCCCAGCAGCTCTTCTTCGCCCGGCAGCAGCTTCGGACGCGCCGCACCCATCGCCAGCACAATCGCACGGCTTTCGATGATGTCGTTGCCGACCAGCGTCATGTAGATGTCGCCGCTTGGCATAATCTGCCGCGCCAATTGCTCGATGATGATAACGCCCATGTCCGCCGCCTGCGCCCGGAAGCGTGAAAGCAGCTCTTTGCCGCTGATTTGCGGCAGACCGGGGTAGTTGTCGATGCGCTCGGCGCGCTGAAGCCAGCTGGTGGCGGACTGCGCGCACGCGACCGCCGTCGTCAATCCGCGCTGACGGGCGGTCATGGCGCAGCTCCACGCGGCGGGTCCCGCGCCGATAATCAGAAGGTCATAGGAAGCCATACTGTTTCCTCCCCAGGGTTATTGATAGGTATAGCGCGCAATCAGCCACGGCATGGCGCTGTATGTGCCGTATGCGTCGCAGTAGATGCGCAGGTAGTCGCCCACCGCCCAGTCGGTTTTCGATTTGTTCTCAATGACCACGGGGCGGCTCTGACCGTCCTCGCCCGTGTAGACGATGGCTGTCTGCGGCTTGGTGGAGATGATTTCGGCAATCGTGCCGACGACCAGATACACCTGCGAATGCTCGGAGCGGTAGGTGATGTTTGACATCAGCTCGGAGTATTCGGCGGAGTTGTTCAGCGGCCATGCCTTTCTGGTGTACACATCCTGATTCGGGACGTAGTAAATGGTGTAGTCCACGCGCGAAGTCTTGCTGCCCGGATAGGAGGACGTGATGGTAATCGTGTTGTCGCCGATTTTATCGAAGATGGCAACAAACTTGAATTCGCCCGTCTTATCCAGATTCGTAATGTCAAGGTCGGAGTGATTCGTCAGCACGTCCACCGTTGCGCCGGGTTTGGTCGTCGCGGAGATTTCGAGGGTGGATTTGCTCGTTGATGCGTATGTCGTCACCGCCAAGTCCAGCGGAATCTCCTGCACTTCGCGGTAGAGGGTGAGGTCGAGCGCGTTTTCGCGGCAGTACGGCGCGCGGACGCGGAATTTGAACACATTGTCGCCAATGGGCTGAACGGTTGCGTTGTAAATCAGCAGACCATCCTCGCTTACCGTGTCGGAAATGTTCACCTCGTTGACCGTCACTGTTGAGCCGGGACGCACTTGCAGCTGCACGGAGTACATAGCGGTTGTTACTTCCTGCCGCATGGATTCCGGTGAAACCAGCGCAATTGGGCTGAGCGGAATGGAAATGTCGTACTCGATGGGGTCGAGCGCCTTCTGACGGCCGTTTGCGGTTTTCAGGAACGCCTTGAGCGTCACATGCATCGTCTCGTTTTCCACGCCGACGCTCGGCAAGTCGCGATACCAGAGGTAATCCGGAATCTCAACCGTCGCGAAACCGTCCACCACGGGGTACGTCGCCTGCATCGGCGCGCCGACGTAAATCTGCTGCCCATCCTCGCCGGGAATGAGCACCGTGTGCGCCGCCAAATCATCCACAATGCTGGACGTGATGGACGCGTTCGACCCGCTGGAGGTGTTCAGCAGCCCCAGATGGGACAGCGCGAAGAATCCGCCGACGCCGACCAGACCCACAACCAGCAGGATAATCAGCACCCGCAGCGTCACCCGGAAGCCCTTGCCGCGCGTGCGGTAGGATTTCATTTCGTTCATGCGCGGCGGGGCGGATGGAATCGTGTTCTCCTGCAGCATGGTAACGAGCGGGTCGTATCCACGGGTGTCCTGCCAGATTTTCGGCTGAGGGACGACGTTGTCCGCCATCGCCGCGCTCTGCGCAGACGCATTGCGTTCGTCTTCGTGCCCGACCATGCGGACGCGCCCAGCGTGTGCATTCATCAGCGATTCGCGCGAGGAATGCATGTGGATGGTGGTCGCGCCGGAAGGGGCGGAGCGCATCGCGGCTTCTTCCTTCATCCGCTCAAGACGGCGTGCGCCGCGTACTTTGCGCTCTTTCAGCTCCGTCATGTCCGTGGCGAGTTCATCCCGTCGGTCGCTGGATTCGTCAACGGCACCGTCCTCGTCGACGTGGATGTACTTCTTCGGTTCTTTGTCTTCCTTGCGGAACTGCTCCTGCCACGCGGGCGTTTCGGCGCTTTCCGGATTCAGCGGCGCGCCGCAGCGGATGCAGTTGGGCAGGGAAGCACGGTTCCATTGACCGCATTGGGGACACTTCATGGCGGAAACTCCTTCTTATGTCAAAACTTTGAGGGATTAGAAATCAATCGGGTCGTCCTCGTCGTTGTCGTCAATGACGAGCCAGCCGCTGGAAAGGAAGTTCGCCATGTCCTCGCGGCTCATCACCCAGTCCACTTCCTGCACCGCCATGCCCGCGTAGCTGATGGGGTGCACCGCGTCGTCCTGCGGGATGCGCAGTTCCTCAATCACGCAGGTGCGCAGCTTCAGCGCCTGCTCCATGGCGGCAATCATGTCGTCGAGCGTCATGTTCGTTTGAAGATTGTTCTTCATGATGACGTCCACAAGGTCACGCGCCTGATCGTAGGTAAAGGTACGGCACTGGTCTGCCAAGGTGGACATGACCGTGCGGGCGCGCTGTGTACGCATGAAATCGCCGCCGCCGCCCGCCTTGCGGATGCGCATGTAAATGACTGCCGCGCGCCCCGTGAAGCAGTAAGTGCCCGCCTGCGCCATCGTCGGCTCGGTCTGACCGGGGTCAAGCGGATAGCGCCGCAGATACGCCGCCTCCGACGCGTTGACTGTGATATCCACGCCGCCCAGATAATCAATAATGTTGGCAATCATCTGGAAATTCAACAGAATGTACTTTTCAATTTTGATGCCCAGGTGCTGGCTGATAACCTTGCACAGCGCTTCCGGCCCGGAATTGCGCGCGATGTAGTTGATGCGCCCAATCACGCCGTCGGGGCGCTCCACCAGCGCGTCGCGGATAATCGACGTGAGCATGATGCGGTGCGTCACCGTGTCCAGTGTGACAATCACGATGCCGTCGGTGTTCACGAGTTTGTTCGTCCACTGGTCGGAGCAGAGCAGCAGATAGTGGTGCAGCCCTTCGCGTGGTTCGGGGATGCTGTCATAATCAATCGTCGGAATCGGCTTCGGGGTGTCCGCCAGCGCGGGCGCGGCAAGACAGGGGATGAGCAGACAGAGCATCAGCAGCAGACTCATCAGGCGTTTCATCGTGATTTCTCTCCTTTGTTAGAGCATTGAATGCTGCAAGACATATTGGTCACCATATGCAGCTTCTTCATTATAGCATTCCTTTGCGCGAAAAGGAAGGGACAAACCGCCTTCCTGCGGATTTTTACATTTCCGCTGCGCGCAGTTACGCGAAAAAAGCTCTCTGCCTGTGTGACAGAAAGCTTTTTTTGGCAAAAATGCGGTTACAGCGCCTTTTTAATCAGGTCTTCCAGCGCCGCCTTCGGGTGATAGCCCACCAGCGTGTCCACCACCTGACCGTCCTTGAACAGAATCAGCGTCGGAATGCTCATCACGCCGAACTGCTGGGCGAGTTCGGGGCACTTGTCCACGTCCACCTTGCCGACGACGACGTCATCCGCGTGCGCGGCGGAAACTTCCTCCACCACCGGCGCGAGCATCCGGCACGGGCCGCACCACGTTGCCCAGAAGTCCACCAAAACGGGCTTGTCCTGCTTCACAAAAGAAGAAAATTCACTGCTCATAAGTTCCTTGGCCATAAAAACACATCCTTTCTCAATGGTAATGTCAGTTTTTGAGCGCGTCTGCGGCAGAAATCACGCGCAGCAGCTTTGGCGCATATTTTCCGGACTCACTGCGCTTCTTTTCCGTCGCCGTCAAGCCGATGAGCGCCGCTGCCAGCCCGATCACACCGCCGATGGCACTGCCCGCCGTCTCGCTCTGCGGCGCAACCAGCGCCCCCAGCAGCATACCGATGAACAGCCCTGCCAGCGGCAAGAGATACGCCAGCGCGGATGCCTTGACAACCGTCTGTTCGGGCAGTGACACCACTGCCACGTCGCCCACATGCCCTTCGCCCTTCACCAGCAATACATGCTTCTTTTCACCGCCGATGCAGGCGTGGCATTTTTCGCAGTCGCCGGGGCGGCAGAAAGTGACTTCCAGCGTGTCGCCGGAAACCGCGGTAATCGTTCCTGTTCTTTCCATGAAGTTATCCCTCCTTGCAAGAGATGCTTCATTATAGCACAGGAATGCAGCTGCGTCAATCCGCGCTTTCCTGACAAAGACAGTATACCCCGCTTTTTGCAAAGTGAAACCGGCTTTTTACGAAATTCATTGCGCCGTCATGATGCGCACGCCTGACGCGGGAACGCCTGTATGCACCTGCACGAGCGTCAGCACCAGCGCGGTGTCCTGCTCCGTGATTTCCTGTTTTTCCGTCACGATGGTGACGCTCCCGTCCGTCACCACAGCGCAGCACGGCGCGAGCTCCGAGGTCAGCAGCGCCCCTTCCAGCGCTAACTGCGCCTGATGCAGCGCAACGTAGGCTTGCAGCTCCTCCGCCGCGCTTTGCCGCGCAGCGCGGTCGGTGTTTTCGCTGCTGATGAAGGTTTCCAGCGCCGCCATGTCGCGCTGATAGGCGCTGTCGCGGCTGATGCGGAATGCCTCCAAGGGCGATGCGCTTGATTCAGCGGATGTCATAGGCAGCGTCACACGCTGCGCCTGCGGGGATGACGGGCGCAGCAGAAGCGCCGCGGTGAGCGAAAGCGCCAGTGCCGCCATCAGCAGCCAGTTCTTTCGGCGGATAAGAAATGTCGGCAGGGATTGCAGCTTCATGGGGCGTTTCCTCCTTTTCGCGGATACACGGCGACGCGGCTGCTGTCCAGCCCAAGAAGCGTCGTCACGGCTTCCTGCAAGCGCAGGCGGACGGCAATGTCCTCCGCGCCGGACGCCACCACCACCGCGCCGCAGGGGTGGCTGTCCTCTGTGTAGATGGTTACGCTGACACTGCCCGCCCCCGCGATTTCGGACAGCACGCGGGCAATGCGGGTTTCCTCGTCGGGACTGCTGCCGCTGATTGCACTCACGGACAGCGCCAGTACCACGCAAAGCGCGATTGCCGCATACAGCCAGCCGTCCCGCCGAAGCAGCTCCCGGAAGCGGGTCATGTTCATGGGGTGTCCTCCTGCGCGGATGGCTGGCGCGACAGGGCATCCACCGCATCAGCAAAGGAAAAATCAGCCGTTTCAGACAGGGGAGACGCGGCGGAAGCGCTGCTTTCCGGCTGCGAAAACTGTGTACACAGCGTTTGCAGCGCCGTCAGCCACGAGAGCAGCAGCAACAGACTTGCCACCAGATGCACCGTGCTTTTCAGCCTCGTTTCCGGCAGCAGAGACAGCAGGAGCGAAGAGAGCAGCGACAGCACCGCAAACCCGGTCAGCGCTTCCATCGTCATTCACCTCGTTATCGCAGCATCATCGTGAACCCGCTGACGGCAATCAGCTGCGCAATCAGCATCAAATACATCGCCGCGGCGGACAATTGCAGCACGAACAGCAGCATCAGCACCTTCGCGAAATCGTGGATGCACCCGGCGAGCGATCCGTCGGATACTGGCTGCATCAGCGCGGACGCGAGCTTGTAGAGCATTGCGGCGGCCAGCGTCTGGCACAGCGGCAGCACCGCGCGGGACGCTATGACGATCAGCCCCGTCACGCCGAGCGCACTTTGCACCAGCATCCCGGACCCGACCAGCGTGTCCACTGTGTCCGCGAACAGCCCGCCGACGAACGGCACGAGGTTGTTCAGCGCGTACTTCGCCGTGCGGAGCGTCACGCCGTCAATTGCCGCCGCCGTCACTGAGCGCGTCGTCAGCACGCCGATGAACACCGTGAACCCGATGCCCAACGACCACACCGCGCATTGCTGCGTAAATTCCGCCAGCCGCTGCACGCGGATTCCGTCGCCCAAATGGCAGAGCATACACAATACCCCCGACGCGACCGCCAGCGGCACGGTTACGCCGGAAATCAGGCTCGTCATCGCGCTTGCCGACGCCACTACTGCCGGCTGCATCAGCGCCGAACCCGCGCTCCCGCCGACTGCCGCCATCATCGTCAGCAGCATCGGCAGCAGCCCCTGCATCCCAGCGGAAATCTGCTGCACCGTCGCAACCGCCAGCGTGATGTGGTCGCTCAAATCCTGCGTGAGAAAAACGCACACGAATAGCTGCACGACGATGCGTCCGCATTCGCTGCTTCTGCCGCTGAACTGCTTCAGCAGCGCCCAGAGCAGCGCGGGGGCAATCAGCCGCGTCAGCCGCCAGAGACTTTGCCGCACGGCAGAAAAGAACTGCCGCGAGAGCAAATCGGCGGTCTGCTGAAAGTCGATGGTCATTTCGCCGCGCGCAATGGCGGTCAGCGTCTGCCGGAAACCGCCGGTTTGCGCGAAGGGGTCGTCGTCGGAGAGGGCGGATTCCAGCGCGGCGCTGTCCAAGGCGGATACGATGGTGCTGATGCCGCTGGAAAGCGATTCCGATTCGCCTGATTCCGCCGATGCGCCTGCCGTCAAGACAGCGGCAAGGACACAAGCTGCGACAACAGCGCCTGCAAGACGGGCAATGCGCTGGAGAGCAGCAGCACCCGCCCGGCGAACTCTACCTTCAGCGCGAGGGCTTCCTCCTGCGCGTCCCGGCACGTCTGTGCCGCAAAGTCCAGCAGGAGCGACAGCCCGGCGATTTTGAGCAGCTGCTGCATGAAGCTGTCGTCCAGCCCGCTCATGGCGGATAAAGACGCAATCCCGCGCACCAGCGCCGAGAGCGCCGGAAGCGCCGCCAGCAGCACGATTGCGCCCGCGCCCAGCGATACGCCCCACCCAGCTTCCGGCCGCAGACGACGCAGAATCAGCGCCACCAATGCCGCGCAGACCGCAAAGCCCGCCAGTTTTCCCGCCGTCTCCATCCCGCGCCCTCATCCAAGCTGGAAAATCGTTCGCACGTTGGTGAACAACTGCGACAGAAGCGACACGACCATCAGCAGCACAATCGCCAGCCCGGCGACTGTCGCCAGATTCGCCAGTTCACTGCGCCCGGAGCTGTTCAGCACCGACGCCACGACCGTCGTGAGGATGCCGACCCCGGCAATCTGAAAGAGCAGGTCAAGCTGCATGGAACTTTCCCCCTTACATCAGGATAAGCAATAGGCACAGCCCGCCAATCCAGCCCAGCGTCTGATACAGCCGCGCGTCCTTGTCCGCCTTGCGTGCCGCTTTCTCGTGCATCAGCGCCACCTCCTGCCGCGCGTTTTCCACCGCCAGCAGTCGGCTTTCGAGGCTGCCGCGGCTGAGCAGGTGCATCATTCGGCTGATGATGTCCTTTTCGCTGATTGCCGGACACAGCCTGTCCGTCAGCGCGCCCGGCGAGGACAGCGGCGTTCGCTCTAATTCGTCTGCAAGCTGACGCAATAGCGTATCCGGCGGATGATTCCCGTCCGCGCACAGGCGAAACGCTTCCGGCAGCGAGTATGCGCACGATGCCATCAGCAGGTGCAAATGCGGCAGCACTTCGCCCCAGCGCGCCAGCCGCTGCTCCTCCTGCCGCAGGTGCGTGGACAGGTGCAGGCCCGCCAAGGTGGACAGCAGCGCCGCGCAAATCGGAAACAGCAGGCGCGTCATGACAAGGAAATCGGGCTGCCGCAGCGGTCGTGCAGCGCGGTGATTTTCCCGCCGCCCTCGCTGGAAAGCAGCACATACAGGTCAAAGCACCGCCGGGAGAACAGGGGCGATAATGCCGGGCGATTCGCCGTTTCCGCCAGCGCCGTGCCGTGCACCGTCGCCAGCACCGACGCGCCGCACGCCCACGCGTCCATCACGCACGCCGCGTCCTCCGCGCCGGACAGTTCGTCCATAGCAATCACGTTCGGCGCCATTGAGCGGATGAACCACGGCACCGCCTCCGCTTTCGGCAGCCCGTCCAATACGTCGGTGGATGCGCCCACGTCCAATTGCGGCACACCGTCCACGCACGCCGCCAGTTCGCCGCGCTCGTCAATCAGCGCCGCTTGAACCGACATCGTATCCGCCATTTGCCGTGTCAGGTCGCGCAGGAGCGTTGTCTTGCCGCTGCCGGGTGCGCCGATGATGAGCACCGACGGCGTTTTGCCCGGAAACAGGGCGGGGAAGCGGCTGATGAGACCATCGGCACAGCCGCGCCATTCGCCCGCAATGCGGATGCACACGGACGCAATGTCCCGCAGCGTGCTCTGTCCGTTTTTGCGCGTGATGTGCCCGCACAGCCCCATGCGGTGGCCGCCGCGCAGCGTCAGGTAGCCGCGCCGGGTTTCGTCTGCGCGCGCAAACAGGCTGTGTCCTGAAAGCGCCTCTGTCAGCGCCTCCACCTGCATTTGACCGGGAATCCAGTCGAGCTTCGCCGTCCGCGTCGCTGTTACGAACACGGCGGGACGCTCGGCGCGGATGCGGATTTCGCGCAGTTCGCCCGGCAGCAGCATCGCCAATTCATCCCGGATGCACTCCGGAAAGCAGGGGGAGAGAAAATCGCGTGTTTCATTCCAATTCATGGTATCCCTCCTATTCAAACAGCGTCAGCCCTAATTTCTGGTACAGCGCCCAATCTACCAGCCCGTTCGATGAAAGCCTGAATGTTTCGCGCGCTTTATCCACCGCGCGCTGCGTTGCTGCGCCAAAAATGCCGTCCAGTGTTCCGAAATAGAAGCCCAGCGCGCGGAGCTTCCGCTGCACGGCGCGAACCATGCTGGAGCGGTCGCCGTTTTTCAGCGTCCGCAGACTGCCGCCCAGTTCGCCGTACGCGCCGCATTCAATGACGACGACCGTTCCGTTGGGTACGCGCGCATAGAGGGCTTCCGCATCGGCGACGCGCATTCGGATGCACCCGTGGCTGGCGTTTGTGCCGATGGACTCCGGGCGGTTCGTGCCGTGAATGCCATAGTCGCCCCACGGGACGTTCAAGCCCAGAAAGCAGGTGCCGAAACCGCCCATCTCGCCCGCAAAGCGCCGGTTGATGCGGAACACGCCCAGCGGCGTCGGCGTATCCCGCGCGCCGGTGGCAATCGGGTATCGCGCGGCGATTTCACTTCCGCAGAACAGCGTCAGCATCTTCTGCTCCACATCAACGTGGATGGCGCAGGCGGTGGAGACGCTCCGCACGCGCCCGGCAAAGAGCGGAAAAATCAGAACAATCAGCAGAATCAGCAGCGAAAGGAGTCTGCGCAAGGGTGAACAGCCTCCTTCCGGGCGCATCTGCGCTTGCAGAAAGAGCATATGGAGCGCAGCGGACAGATAGAACGCAAAGTTTTTACGCAAAAATGATGAATAACTGCTTGATTTTAACACATCACATGCGTTATAATGGAGATAAAGACAGGGAGGTCTGTCTGGACAATACGATTAGGAGGAAAACCGAATGAAGAAGTTTCTTGCGGTTCTGCTGATGCTCGCCATGCTGCTGTGCGGCGCTGCTTTCGCGGAAGACACAGCCCCCGCGCTGACCAAGGACGTTGTGGTGCTCTTTACCAGTGACGTTCACTGCGGCATTGACCAAGGCTGGGGCTACGCGGGCGTGGCGAATATGCGCAACAGCCTGCAGGCAGACAACCATGTGGTGCTTGTCGATGATGGCGACGCGATTCAGGGCGAAACCATCGGCACACTGACCAAGGGAAGCGCCATCATTGAGCTGATGAACGCGGTCGGCTACGACATCGCCATCCCCGGCAATCATGAATTTGATTACGGCATGGAGAACTTCCTCGAACTGACCAAGCAGGCGAATTTCCCCTACATCTCCGCAAACTTCACCTGCCGCGATGAGTTGGTTTTCGCACCCTACGTCATCAAGGAATTTGACGGCGTGAAAATCGCTTTTGTCGGCATGACTACCCCGAACACGATTACCTCCTCCACGCCCGTCTACTTCCAAGATGATGAAGGCAACTTCATCTACGGCTTCATGCAGGATGAAACGGGCGATAAGCTCTACGCGGCGGTGCAGTCCGCGGTGGATGCGGCGCGCGCGGAAGGCGCAACGTACGTCGTTGCCATGGGGCATATGGGCATTGAGGAAAGCTGCTCGCCCTACATGAGCACCGAGGTCATCACGCATACCACGGGTATTGATGCGTTCCTTGACGGCCACGCGCACGAGACGATGGCTTGCAACGAAGTTAAGAACGCTGAGGGCAAGACGGTGCTGCGCGCGGCTTGCGGCACGAAGCTGTCCTCCGTCGGCTATCTGCGCATTGCCAAGGATGGCAAGCTGACGACGGGTCTGTACACTTGGACGGTGGACATTGCCGCGCCGAAGCTGCTGAACCTGACAGGCGATGCGGCGGACGCGGTGGCGGCGCAGGTCGCCAAGCTCGACGAAATCCGTCAAACCGTCGTTGCAACCTCTCAGGTGCCGCTCTACGTCAATGACCCCGTCGCGGTGACGGCGGAAGGCACGCCCGTCCGCATCGTCCGCAACGCCGAAACGAATCTGGGTGACCTGTGCGCTGATGCGTACCGCGCGCTGTCCAACGCGGACATTGCGTTCGTCAACGGCGGCGGCATCCGCAAGCAGATTGAAGCGGGCGACATTACGCTCGACGACATTTACAGCGTCCATCCCTTCGGCAACACCATGTGCGTCATCCGCGTGACGGGTCAGCAGGTGCTGGACGCGCTGGAATGGGGCGCGCGCGCTGTGCCGAGCGAAAACGGCGGCTTCCTGCAGGTCTCCGGTCTGACTTACGAGATCCACACGGGCGTCGCGTCCTCTGCTGAAAAGGACGAGAACGGCATGTTCACGCGCGTTTCGGGCGAATACCGCGTCAAGAACGTGATGGTCGGCGGTCAGCCCCTTGAACTGGACAAGACCTACACGCTGGCATCCCACAATTACATGCTGCTTGGCCATGGCGACGGCTACACCATGTTCGACGGCTGCGAAGTGCTGGGCGAGGACATGATGGTTGACAATCAGGTGCTGATTACCTACATCACGACCACCCTCGGCGGCGTGGTGGGCGAACAGTACGCCAACCCCTACGGCGACGGTCGCATTGTGGCGGTGGAATAATCAACATTTCCGGCTGGTGATTTCTGCGTTTGCAGGGGTCATCAGCCCCTTTTTTTTGTGTCCGGTAATTGTTTTCCCAATGTTTTTTGCTTGACAAGTGCCGGAAAAGATGGTATGATAACCGCAATTCAACAGAGACGCAAGTCTCCACAAGGCTATGAAGAGCAGCAGTAGCCGGGAAGTCGCTTTTGCAGAGAGCCGCGAACAGGTGCGAGTGCGGCAGGCGGACACCGGGGAAGAAACAGCTCAGAGCCGCCGCCCGAAAAGCATCTGCTTAGTAGGCACGGACGGGGGAAGCCCGTGACAGCTTCGCGCAATCGTCATTTATGACCGTTGCGGCAGAGATGCTCCGGCGCGCGCCGGGGAAAATTGGGTGGTACCGCGAGAAGTCTTTCGCCCCATGTGTTGGGGTTGAAAGGCGTTTTTTTATATCTGATACTATTTCCGGATGAAAATGCACCAAGATGCGCCGCAAATTTTTTCTTCTGCCTAACGCGAACGAAATGCAGCGTAGCAGCGCTACTGAATCCGGAAATAGTATGAAATTAGCAAGGAGGATGACCATGAAGCGGACACATTACTGCGGCGCAATCCGCAAAGAGCATATGGGACAGACGGCGACGCTGTGCGGCTGGGTGCAGAATCGGCGCGATATGGGCGGCGTGATTTTTCTGGATGTGAAGGATCGCGAGGGCGTGGCGCAGGTCGTCTGCAATATGCAGCACCTGCCGCCGGAGGACTTCCACCATGCGGAAACGCTGCATATGCAGAGCGTGATTCAGGTGGAGGGCGAAATCCGTCACCGCGACGAAGAAACGTATAACCCGCGTCTGGCGACGGGCGAGGTGGAGCTGCTGGCAAAGCGCCTTGTTGTCCTCAGCGAAGCGCAGCCCCTGCCGTACTCGATGGACGAGGATGCGAAGGTGCGCGAGGAACTGCGGCTCAAGTACCGCTATCTGGATTTGCGCCGTCCGCAGTTGCAGAAAGCACTCCGCTTCCGCCATCAGGTGCAGATGGCGGCGGAAAAGTACCTGAACGGCGACGGCTTCACCTGCATCGAGACGCCGATGCTCTGCAAATCCACCCCAGAAGGCGCACGCGATTATCTCGTGCCCAGCCGCGTGCATCCCGGCAAGTTCTACGCTCTGCCGCAGTCGCCGCAGATTTTCAAGCAGATGCTGATGGTTGGCGGCATGGACAAGTATTATCAGGTTGCCCGTTGCTTCCGCGACGAGGATCTCCGCGCCGATCGCCAGCCGGAGTTCACGCAGGTCGATATGGAGATGTCGTTTGTGGAGCAGGAGGATATCCTCCTGCACTTGGAGCGGCTGTTTAAGAGCATCTTCCGCGACGTGATGGGACGCGAAATCGGCTATGATTTCCCGCGCCTGACGTGGCAGGAGTCCATGGATCGCTACGGCTGCGACAAGCCGGACTTGCGCTTCGGCATGGAGATCCGCGATGTGACGGACTTGGCGGCGGAATGCTCCTTCTCCGTTTTCCGGCGCGTGGCGGACGAGGGCGGCAAGGTGCGCGCGCTCAATTGCAAGGGCTGCGCAGAGAAATTCACCCGCACAACCATCGAAACGCTGACCGACCACGCGCTGGGTTACGGCGCGAAGGGCATGGCGTGGATTCTCATTCACGACAGCGGCGAGGTCAACTCCATTTTGCAAAAGTACTTCACCAAGGCGCAGTGGCAGACGCTGCTGACCGCGCTGGACGCCCAAAATGGCGATTTTATTCTCTTCTGCGCCGATAAGTTCCAGACCGTCTGCCGAACGCTGTGCGGCTTGCGCCTCGAAGTCGGCGATATGCTGGGCTTGCGCGACAAGCAGGATTACCGCTTCTGCTTTGTCACCGACTTTCCGGAGTTCGAGTGGTCAGAGGAAGAGCAGCGCTATATGGCGATGCACCACCCCTTCACCATGCCGTACGAGGAGGATTTGCCTTACCTGATGACCGATCCCGCGCGGGTGCGCTCACAGGCGTATGACGTGGTGCTGAACGGCATTGAGCTGGGTTCCGGCTCGATTCGTATCCACCGCCCGGACGTGCAGGCGCTGATGTTCCGCGCCTTGGGCTTCACCGAGGAAACCGCCCGCGCCCGCTTCGGCTTCATGATTGATGCCTTCAAGTACGGCACGCCGCCGCACGGGGGATTCGCTTTCGGGCTTGACCGCCTTGTGATGCAGCTGCTTGGCGCGGATTCCCTGCGTGACGTGATTGCCTTCCCGAAAGTGCGTGACGCATCCGATTTGATGACGAGCGCGCCGGATTTTGTCGATGCTGAGCAGCTGGAAGTGCTGCAATTGGGCGTTTCGACGGCGGCGGAGGCAGAGAAGCATCCACAGAAAAAGCGCCCGACGATGGCGATTAAGACCGTCGCGGAGCTGGCGAAGCTGTCCCTGACGGCAGAAGAAGAAGTGACAATGGGCGAGGAGCTGAACACAATTCTTGGCTTTGCCGAAGCCTTGCAGGAAGTGGACACGACCGACGTTCCGCAGACGGCGCACGTCATTCCAACGGAAAACGTGCTGCGCGAGGACATTCCGGCAGCGCCCTTTGACCGCGATTTGCTGCTCTCCAACGCGCCGACGCACACAGAAGACTGCGTGAACGTACCGCAGACATTCGATTAAGGGAGGAATCAGTCATGAAAATTACCCGAATGACGCTGCTGGAGCTGTCCGATGCCATGCAGCGCGGCGATTTGACCTCCCGCGAGGTCACGCAGGCGTATCTCGACCGCATCCATCAGGTGGAGGGCAAGGTGCAGGCGTATATCAGCCTGAACGAGGAAGAAGCGCTCCGTCAGGCGGATGAATGCGACAAGAAGCGGCAGCAGGGTGAAAAGGTGTCGCCGCTTTGCGGTATTCCCGTCGCCGTGAAGGACAACATCTGCGTCAAGGGCGGCAAAACCACCTGCGCGTCCAAAATGCTGGCGGATTTCGTATCGCCGTACTCCGCCACGGTCTGGGAGAAATTGCAGGCGGCGGGCTGCGTCCTGCTCGGCAAGACGAATCTGGATGAGTTTGCCATGGGCTCGTCCACCGAAAACAGCGCGTTTCACCCCACGCATAACCCGCGTGATTTGTCGCGCGTGCCGGGTGGGTCGTCCGGCGGCTCGGCAGCGTGCGTCGCGGCGGATGAAGCCCCATTCTCCCTCGGCAGCGACACCGGCGGCTCCATTCGCCAGCCCGCGGCGTTCTGCGGCGTTGTTGGCATGAAGCCGACGTATGGCATGGTCAGCCGCTATGGGTTGGTCGCGTTTGCCTCGTCGCTGGATCAAATCGGCCCGATGACGAAGACTGTGGCGGACAACGCGCTTGTGCTGGATGCGATTGCCGGTTACGATTGCCGCGACACGACCTCCATCAAACGCGGCTATACGCCCATGAACCGCGAGATGAAAGCAGGCGTGAAGGGCTTGCGCATCGGTCTGCCGAAGGAAATGTTCGGCGAGGGCTTGTCCGCTGATGTCCGAAAAGCCGTCATGAACGCTGCCAAAACGCTCGAACGCCTTGGCGCGACGGTGAAGGAAGTCAGCATTCCGTCGCTGAAAGTCGCGCTTCCGGCGTATTACGTCCTGTCCTCGGCGGAAGCCAGCTCGAACCTTGCGCGTTTTGACGGTGTTCGTTATGGGCATCGTGCGGCGGAATATGCTGATTTGGAGGAATTGTACCTGAAGAGCCGCAGCGAGGGCTTCGGCGCGGAGGTCAAGCGGCGGATTCTGCTGGGCACTTACACGCTGTCCGCTGGGTACTTCGATGCGTACTACAAGAAGGCGCTGCAAGTGCGAACGCTCGTCATCCGCGAACTGAACGCGGTGCTGAAAGACGTCGACTGTCTGCTTTCACCCGTCGCGCCGACGACTGCCTACAAAATCGGCGAAAAGACGATGTCGCCGCTGGAAATGTACCTCGGCGATATTGATACCGTTCCGGTGAATATCGCGGGCATTCCGGGCTTGTCGCTGCCTTGCGGGCTTGACCGCGCGGGGCTGCCCGTCGGCGTGCAGCTAATGGGCGCGACCTTCTCCGAACCGCTGCTCTACCGGGTCGGCTATGCGCTGGAAGAGGCGCTGGGCGAAATCTGCAAGGAGGCGACGCTGTAATGGCTTGGAAGATGATGGACGGATACGAAATGGTCATCGGCTTGGAGGTTCATGTGGAGCTGAAAACGAAGACCAAAATCTTCTGCGCCTGTCCGACGACCTTCGGCGCAGCGCCGAACACGCAGTGCTGCCCGGTCTGTATGGGCTTTCCCGGCACGCTGCCGGTGCTCAATCGGCAGGTGGTGCATTACGCGGTGCTGGCGGGGCTGGCGACGGGCTGCACGATTGCGCGTTACTCCAAACAGGACAGAAAGAATTATTTCTATCCCGACCTGCCCAAAGCGTACCAAATCAGCCAGTACGACCTGCCGCTGTGCGTCGGCGGGCACTTGATGGTGGAGACGGAAGCGGGCGAGAAGCGCATTGGCATCACGCGCATCCACATCGAGGAGGACGCGGGCAAGCTCGTGCATGACCCGGAGAAGGGGACGCTCATCGACTGCAACCGCTGCGGCGTTCCGCTGATTGAAATCGTGTCTGAGCCGGATATTCGCACGCCGCAGGAGGCTGTCGCGTACCTGCACAAGCTGAAGGCGGTCATCGAGTACACGGGCGTGAGTGACTGCCGGATGCAGGAGGGTTCGCTCCGCTGTGACGTGAACTTATCCATCCACAAAAAGGATGAACCGTTCGGCACGCGCACGGAAATGAAAAACCTGAACTCGTTTACGTCCGTTCAGCGCGCGATTGAGGAGGAATACCGCCGGCAGGTGGAGGCAGTCAAGAAGGGCGAAGCGATTGTGCAGGAGACGCGCCGCTTCGACCAGACCACGGGCAAAACGTCCTCCATGCGCCGCAAGGAGAACGCCAACGACTACCGCTATTTCCCCGACCCGGACTTAGCGCCCATTGTGCTGAGCGACGAAGTCATTGCCGGGTGGCGCAAGGAACTGCCGCAGCTGCCGGATGTGCGCAAGGCGGCGTACATGGCGGATTACGGGCTGACGGCGTACGCGGCGGAGCAGCTGGTCTCCAGCAAATATCTGGCGGACTACTTTGAAACGGCGGCGCAGTCCACCACGGCGGTCAAAATGCTGGCGAACCTGATGATCAGCGAAGTGTTCCGCCTGCTGGATGGCGAGGATGCGAAAATCCCGCTGAACCCGGCGGCCTTGGCGAAGATTGCGGACATGACGGAGCAGAGCCTTATCAGCGTCGGTACAGCGAAAAAGACGATAGACGCGCTCTGGGACACGCCCGAAGGCCCGGAGGAATACGTCACCCGCATGGGACTGATGCAAATCAGCGATGAAGCGGTGTTGGCAGAGTACGTCCGCAAAGCCATCGACACGCACCCGGAGATGCTCGCGGGCTACCGCAAGGGCAAGCTGACGCTGAAAAACGCGCTGATGGGCGTGGCAATGGGGCTTTCCGGCGGCAAGGCGAACCCGGTGGTGCTGCAAAAGCTGATGGACGCGGCGCTGGATGCATAATGGCAGGAAGAAATTACGCAATTCATGTCAATCGAAAAGGTACGCGCAGCATTTGCCGCGCAGGGGATTGCCGACCGCATCCGTGAACTCGATGAATCCAGTGCAACGGTCGCTTTGGCGGCACAGGCGCTGGACTGTGAGCCGGGGCGCATCGCGAAAACGCTCTCGTTTCAGGGCAAGGAGCAGCCGATTCTGATTGTCGCGGCGGGGGATGGCAAAATCGACAACCACCGCTTCAAGGAGCGCTTCGGTGTGAAAGCAAAGATGCTCGCAGCGGAGGAAGTGCCGGAGAAAACTGGCCATGCCGTCGGCGGCGTCTGCCCGTTCGCAGTCAACGAGGGCGTTGAGGTCTATCTGGATGATTCTCTGCGCCGCTTTGAGACGGTGTTCCCCGCGTGCGGCAGCAGCAACAGCGCCATTGATACTATTTCCAAATTCACCTGCGCCATCTGCTCGCGCCTTTTCCGCGCTTGCGTCCGCTCATTCCACTTAGCGTAGCGCTGCTACGCTGCGTTTCATTCGCGTTAGCCAGCGCGAAAAATTCGCTTCGCATCTTGGCGCATTCTCATTTGGAAATAGTATGAGATGACACTGCCGGAACTGGAGCGCTATTCCGGCGCGCTTGGCTGGGTGCATGTCTGCAAGGATGTACCGTAAAATCGCACATACGAAAAAGACCACGCACCGAAAATCGGTCATGCGTGGTCTTTTTCATATGCGGCAGAATCAGGGAATCAACAGACGTCCGCAGCTTTCGCACTCCACAATCTCGCCGTTGGCGGACGTGACGCGGCTCAGCACTGCCGACGGCAGCGACATATTGCATCCGCTGCACTGGTTGTTAATCAGCCGAGCGAGCGGCGGCGTGATGCGCTTCTTAATCTCGTGATAGCGTGCCAGCAGCTCCGGCGAAATGCCCTCGCCCTTCTTTGCGACGATGGCCTTCTGTGCCTTCAGGGCAGCTTCCTTTTCCGGTGATTCCTTGTCGTACTGCTTCTTGAGATTATCAAATTCTTCCTTCAGCTTAATGGCATCGCGGCGCAGGCTGCGTTCCTTCTGATCGTAATCGTTGGCATCCTTTGCCATGCGCTTCATTTCCTGCTCATAGCTGCCAATCGTCTCCAGAAAGCGGTTCACTTCGCTCAGCAGCGCTTTCGTATCATCCAATTCGGTCGGAGGATTCTGCTCGAAGCGGCTTTGCAGGTGGCGCAGCTGTTCTTCGCAGCGGGTGATGGCATCGCGGATGGCATCCTTGCGGTCAGAGAGAATCGCCACCTGTTCCTCCATCTGCTTGTACTGCTTCTGCTTGGCGTTGAACTGCGTGCGGCAGGTATTCATCTTCTGGCGCAGCGGACTGCGGCTCAGCTCCTGTTCGAGTTTGTCAGCCTTGCGGTCTTCCACTTGATACTGCCATAACATAGCAAGCTGGTCCATAAGTACCTCCTTGATAAACAGCGTGCCGGAGGGCACGGACGGTCACTCATACGCGCTGCGTTCGGAGCGCGAAATGTGCATTTTCCATTGTACTATATCCGGCGCGTTTTGTAAAGCCTTCATGAGCGCAAAAATACCGGGATTTTCCGTGGCAAAGTGTCCTGCCTCCAACAGCACCACGCCGTGGTAGGATGCATCCAGCGCAATGTGGTGCTTCACCTCGCCTGTGAGGAAAGCATCCGCGCCCATGGCGTGCGCATCCGCCCACTCGTCGCACCCGCCGCCGGAGCAGAGGCCGACGCGGTGGATGCGTGCCTCCCGATGCCCCATCACGCGCACTGCGTCGCCTAACTGCCGCGCGGCAAAATCCGCGAACGCTTCCGCCGTCATCGGTGCGGATAAATCTCCCACGCGCAGGAAGCCCTCGCCGACGATGTTCTCCAGCTCCAGCAGTCCCGCCAGTGTGTCGTTCATGCCGCCGGGCGCTTGGTCGAGGTTCGTGTGCGCGGCAATCAGCGATAAGCCGTTTGCAATCAGCCGAATCAGCAGATGCCCCTCGTAATCCGCCTCAGTCAGGCGCTTCCGGGCGGAAAACATCAGGGGATGATGCGTCACAATCAGGTTCGCGCCCGCTGCCAGCGCATCGTCAATCACGCAGTCGGTCACATCCAGCGCAAGATGGATGCCCGTCACCTCCGCCTGTGGATTGCCTACCAGCAAGCCGGAATTGTCGAAATCCGCCTGTGTGTCAAACGGCGCAAGCGCGTCAATCAGCTCGTAAACCCGCTGTACCGTCAGCATGGCGTACCCTCCAATTCCGTGATTTTCCGTTGATAAAAGTCGATTTCCGCCGCAATTTCGCCGCGAATCCGGCTTACATCACCCGTTGCGGATGCCAGCCCGGTCAGGCGGTCAGCCATCACCTTGATGCGGTAGCGGCAGTAGTCCAGCAGCATTTTCGGCGGATTCTGCACCCACAGCAAGCGCCCGTAGTGCACTTCCTCCGCCGTCCAGCCTTCCGCCTGCCCCGGTTCGGCGCGCCAGAAGATGTAGAAGCGCCCCGCCGCTTGGCAGAGTTTCTCCTGCACGATGTGGTAGCCGATTTCAGGCAATGTCCGGCGGACGAGCGGCTGCTCCGTATGCGAGGACAGCACCAGTACCGCCCCGCATAGCTTGTCAGCGCCGCTAAGCAGCACTGTGCGGATGGTTTCGCCGCCCATGCCCATCATCGACACACACCCGCAAGGTTCGGTCAGCGCATCCAGCCCGTCGGCGAGCCGCACATGCGCGCGCTTCGCCAAATGATGGCGGCGGACGCTTTCTTCTGCGTGAAGAAGCGCCTTCGGGCTGACATCAGCCAGAATCATCTCTTGGCAAATGTTGTGCGTCAGCAGATAACAGGGGAGCAGCGCGTGATCTGTGCCAATATCCGCGCCCAGCGCGCACGGCTCGTACAGCTGCGCGGCGAGGGAGAGTCTTTCGTCGAGCATAACGCCTCCAAAAAACGGCTCTGCCGCCGATTCGTGGACAGAGCCGCAAGTGTTATTCCGTATAGTAGTCGCGCAGTTTCTTGGAGCGGCCGGGGTGGCGAATCTTGCGCAGTGCTTTTGCTTCAATCTGCCGGATGCGTTCGCGGGTGACGTTGAACTCCTTGCCAACTTCCTCCAGCGTGTGCGCCTGCCCATCCTCCAGCCCGAAACGAAGGAGGATGACCTTCTCCTCGCGCGGGGTCAGTGTGTGCAGCACTTCCTGCAATTGTTCGCGCATCATGGCGTTGGACGCCACCTCCGCCGGCGCGGGCGCGTTCTCATCCTCGATGAAGTCGCCCAAATGGCTGTCCTCTTCCTCACCAATCGGGGTTTCCAGCGACACCGGCTCCTGCGCAATCTTGATGATTTCGCGCACCTTGCTCTCGCTGATGCCCATTTCCTTCGCGATTTCCGCGGGTGTGGGGTCGCGCCCCAGCTCCTGCGCCAGCTGACGATTGACGCGAATCAGTTTGTTGATGGTCTCCACCATGTGCACGGGAATGCGAATCGTGCGCGCCTGATCGGCGATGGCGCGGGTAATCGCCTGCCGAACCCACCACGTCGCGTAGGTGGAAAACTTGTAACCTTTGGTGTAGTCGAATTTTTCTGCCGCTTTGATTAAGCCGAGGTTGCCCTCCTGAATCAGGTCAAGAAACTGCATTCCGCGCCCGACATAGCGCTTGGCGATGGACACCACAAGGCGCAGGTTCGCTTCACTGAGCTTCTTTTTTGCCTCCGCTTGCTCCTCTGGCGTGCCTTCCGCAATCTGCTTTGCCAGCGCAATTTCTTCTTCGGTGGTCAACAGGGGATATTTGCCGATTTCTTTCAAATACAGGCGGACAGGGTCGTCGGAACTCACGCCGTCGGGGACGGACAGGTTAATCGTGTCAATGGGGGTGTCCTCGCTGGACTGCGCGGGCTGCGGGTCGTTTTCATTGATGACGGTCACGCCGAGCGCTTCGAGATTCTCCAGCACCTTGTCCAGCTGATCCGGCTCGATGTAGAGATCCATCAGGCGTTCCATAATCTCCTTGTAGGTCAGCGTGCCCTTCTTCTTGCCGTATTCATAGAGGTCATCAAGCCGCTTTTGGCGGCCATCCGGGGTTTGTGTCAAGCGGAATCCACTCCCTTCAGCCCAACAGGGAATCATCAATCCATGTAGTCCACCAGATTCTTGGACATGTTCGGGCGCTTAATCTTGCGCAGCGCCTTCACTTCAATTTGGCGGATGCGTTCGCGGGTGACGTTGAACGCCTTGCCGACTTCCTCCAATGTACGCTGCTGACCGTCATCCAGCCCGTAGCGCATCCGGATGACCTGCTCTTCGCGCGGCGTCAGCATATGCAGCACATCGGAAAGCGTCTGCTTCATCATGCTTTCCGCCACAATCTGGGAGGGCGGCGGCGTCTTGTCGTCTTCGAGGAAGTCGCCGAGGTGGCTGTCCTCCTCCTCGCCAATCGGGGATTCGAGCGACACCGGCTCCTGCGCAATCTTGATGATTTCCTGCACCTTGCTCACGCTGATGCCCAGTTCCTTTGCGATTTCCTCCGGGCGCGGCTCACGCCCCAGCTTCTGCTGAAGCTGGCGGTTCACGCGCACAATGCGGTTAATTGTTTCCACCATGTGCACGGGGATGCGGATGGTACGCGCCTGATCGGCAATCGAGCGGGTGATAGCCTGCCGAATCCACCACGTCGCGTAGGTGGAGAACTTGAAGCCCTTGGTGTAGTCGAACTTCTCCACTGCCTTCATCAGACCGAGGTTGCCCTCCTGAATCAGGTCGAGCAGACTCATGGAGTTCTTGCTGCGCCCGACGTACTTCTTGGCAATCGACACGACAAGGCGCAGGTTCGCTTCGCTCAGGCGGCGTTTCGCCTCGTTGCGGATAGCGGGGTCGTCGCTTTCCAGCTGCTTGGCAACTTCAATTTCCGCTTCGCTCGTTAGCAGCGGAATGCGCCCGATTTCCTTCAGATACATGCGCACCGGGTCGTCGGCGGAAATGACATCAGCTTCGCTCAGGTCGTCGTTCAGCGCGGGATCGGGCACTTCCATGGCAGCGGGGGATGTATCCGGGATTTCCGCGGAATCCACCACGGTCACGCCCAGACTCTCCAGCTTGTCCAGCACCTTCTCTAGCTGATCGGCCTCAAAAAAAGTATTGCCCAGACGATCGGTCACTTCCTGATAAGTGATCGTGCCTTTGTTTTTTGCGTATTCGTACAGTTCGTCAAGCGGTGACGGACGGCCATTCTGCGAAAGCGTCAAGTTGAACTCTCCTTCTTGTGATACAGCCGGGTTTTCCGGCTCGGTAGCGATAAACAAATTGCAATTTCCATAACGACTGCATTATTTCAGTCGGTTGATGGTGGCAGTCAGCTGCTTTGCTTCATCCAGCGCCTGCATTTTTTCTGCGCCGGAGAGCGTTTTGATGCGCTTCATAATCTCGTCGTACTGCGCGCGCGCTCGTTTCAGGCGCATCCGCGATAGGCAGTCGTGCGCCATTTGCAGCATTTGATCCGTGCTTTCGCCGCTCTGCGCCATCAGCAGATGACTGACGCGGGCGCGCATCACCTCGTCGTTCTGGCTTTCCACCAGCGACGCGGCGGACACACCGCTTTGCAGCTGCAGAAACAGCTCCTTGAGCAGCGGGTCGCGGAAGTCGTCCTCCTGCGCCAAATCTTCCGGCAGACGCGACGTGGCAATCAGCGAAAGCAGCAGCTCCTCCGCGCGTACATCCTCGTCGGCGTTTTCCGGCTCCGGGACAGGCGTCGCGGGCGGACGAGCGATTCGCGCGGGCAGGGGAGGCGCAGAAGTGATGTCCTTCGGCGGCGTCATGCCGATTTGCGCAATCAGCACATCGCGGCTGAAGCCTGTCTGCACGATGAGCTCCTGCAGGGCGTTCTCCATCTCCACCGGCTCCAAGTTCCGCAAAATCGCGGCGCACGCCTTCGCGTAGGCGGTTCGCCCCTCCTGCGTGGTCAGGTCGTGTTCCGCGCGAAGCCGACGCATCCGGTAGGCTTGCGGCGTCAGGGCAGGCAGTTTGTCGAAGCCTTCTTTCCCGTCGCGGCGGATGAATTCGTCCGGATCAAGCCCGTCGGGAAAATCCAGCACGCGCGCTGGAATGCCTTCCGCCTCCAGTATATCCAGACCGCGCAGGATGGCGTGCTGCCCCGCGCTGTCGCCATCGTAGGACAAGTATACCATCGGCGCAAAGCGTTTGAGCAGCTTTGCCTGTTCGTTCGTCAGCGCCGTGCCGAGCGTCGCGCAGACGCCGGTCACGCCGAACTGCGTCAGCGAAACGACGTCCATATACCCCTCGACCAGCACCACACGCTCCAAGTGCCGCTCTTTGCGCAGAAGATTTGCTGCGTACACGCCCAAACGCTTGTTGAAAATGGGGGTGTCGGACGTGTTAAGGTACTTCGGCTGCACGTTCTCAATTGCGCGCCCGCCAAACGCCAAGACGTTGCCGTATTGGTCGATGATGGGGAAAATCGCGCGGTTGCGGAACATGTCAAAAGCGCGGCGCGGGCGCGCAGGGCGATCCGCTGTCGCTTCCTCCGCGTCCTTGATGACAATCAGCCCAGCCATTTGCAGCTCTTCGGTGGTGTAGCCCTTTGCCTGCATCGCGCGGGTTAAAGCGTCCCAGCTGTTCGGCGCTGCGCCCAGACCGAATTTGCGGATGACGCCGTCGGATACGCCGCGGCGCTTCAAATAATCCAGCATCGGCTGCCCCGCGGGGGTGAAGAGCGTTTCGTAGAAGAAGTGCGCCGCATCCCGATTGCACGCCAGCAGTCGCTCGCGCTGCGTCTGCCGCCGCTGATAATCCGGGTCAGCCTCCATCTGCGGCAGCGGCATGTGCAGCTGATCCGCCAGATGCTTCACCGCTTCGGGAAACGGCAGATGTTCAATCTCCATCACAAAATGGATGACGCTGCCGCCCGCCTTGCAGCCGAAGCAGTAGAACAGCTGCTTTTCCGGATCCACAGAGAAAGATGCGGTTTTCTCTCCATGGAAGGGGCATAGCCCCCAGTATTTGCGCCCATTCTTTTTGAGCTGGACGTACTGCCCAACGATCTGAACGATGTCCGCACGCGCGCGGAGCTCATCCAGCCAAGAAGGCGGAAAACGCACGGCACCGCTCACCTCCCTCAAAAAGCGTTCTGCCAGGGAACACAAAAAGCACACCCGGAACCAACAGGAAACGGGGAACGCATTGTGTTATTTGGATGGCTTGCAGGTCTGTCTCTGCTCATCCATCAGTTTAATTCGCCAAGAAATCGAAATTTCCTGCTTGTTTCAGCCTTGTGTTTTTGGAATCTTCGGAAAAAAAGCGGGAAAATGCGAAGAACGCTTGTTATATTGCCGAAAACCCGCTCGGCACGAACAGCTGCTGATAGGTGCGGATGGCGTAGCGGTCGGTCATGCATGATACAAAGTCGCACACAGCGCGTGCCGTGCCTTCCTTGTAGCCGATGAGCACGAACTCCTCCGGCATTTCGCCCGGATGCGCGCTGTAATAGCTGAACAGCGCTTCCACAACGTGCTTGCAGCGTTCTTCTTCCGCCTGCCGCCACTGGTCGCGGTATACGCGCGCAAACATGAACTCCCGCAGGCCGTCCATGGTTTCCTGCACCAGCGGCGACATGGTCAGCTTCGGTTTGTCCGCGCTGCACGCCACAATGTCGCAAATCATGGTGTTGATGCGTTCGCCGTGCGTCTGTCCCAGCACCTTCAAGCAGTCCGCCGGCAGTTCAAAGGGCTGCAAGACTCCGGCGCGCAGGGCATCATCCAAATCGTGATTCAAATACGCAATCCGATCGGCACGGCGGACGCACTGCCCCTCCAGCGTTGCGGGAAACTGCTTGCCGGAGTGACAGAGGATGCCGTCGCGCACCTCCCACGTCAGGTTCAGCCCGTTTCCGTCGTTCTCCAGCGCCTCGACGCAGCGCTTCGACTGCTCGTTGTGCCGGAAACCTTCAGGCATTAGCCTGTCCAGCGCGTGCTCGCCGATGTGCCCAAACGGCGTATGCCCCAAATCGTGCCCCAGCGCAATTGCTTCCGTCAAGTCCTCGTTCAGCTGAAGACACCGCGCCAGTGTCCGGGCAATCTGCGCCACTTCCAGCGTGTGCGTCAGCCGCGTGCGGTAGTGGTCGCCTTCAGGCGCGAGGAATACCTGCGTCTTGTATTTCAGGCGGCGAAACGCTTTGCAGTGGATGATGCGGTCGCGGTCGCGTTGGAAGTCCGTGCGCATCGGGCAGGGGTCAATCGGCTTTTTGCGCCCGCGCGTGTCCTTCGCGCAGACCGCCCGCGGTGATAGACGCTGTGCCTCCTCCTGTTCCAATCGCTCCCTGATGGTCATCGTCGTTTCCCTCCTCTCATTGCATTATAATTACAACATCGAGGGGCAAAAATCCTTGCGAAATCACAAATTTGACGCGAAAAATTCACACTTTACAAATCTGCGTTTTTATGCTATGATACTTGACTGTATCAACAAATTCGCAACGGGAGGAAAACTGACCCCATGAAGAAGAAATCAACCGCGAAGAAAGTATTGCTGACCATCCTCGGCGTCCTGCTGGCGCTGGTAATCGTGCTGGTGGGCACGGTCTACGTCATCTGGCACGACGAAATCACAACGCTGCTGTCCTTTCAGCAGGTGACGCAGCGCGATGAAAGCCATAAGGATGGTTCGGTGTATGTGCTGAATGTCTCCGGCGGCTACCATTTCGACGAGTTCCTGGCGCAGGGCGGCGCGTCCAATGACACGGAGCTTATCTCCTTTATCACGAACAGCATCACCAAGGGCATTATCCCCATGAGCATCAAAACCTCGGAAATCGCCTGCTCTGCTTTCACCGCGGATACGGCGGACGGCGACCGCGTTTTCGGCCGCAACTACGATTTCCACGAGACGAACACCGTCATCGTCTACACGAATCCGGGCAACGGACGTCATGCTTCCTATTCCACGGTGGACTTGCAGTTCCTCGGCTTAGACAGCACGAAGGACGTGACCACCTTTGGGCAGAAGATTCTCACGCTTGCCGCTCCTTTTGCGCCGCTGGATGGCGTGAATGACGCGGGCGTGGCGTGCGGCATCTTCATGTCTTATCAGGGCGGAGAGAAGGTCGCCGCGACGAATCAGCAGACCGACAAGCCGGATTTGACCTCGACTACGATGCTCCGCATGGTTCTGGACTACGCCGACTCCGTTGAAGAAGCAGTCGAACTGGTGGAAAAGTACGACCTGCACGACTCCGCAAAGACGAGCTTCCATTATATGATTGCGGATTCCACGGGCAAGAGCGCGATTCTGGAATGGGTGTCCGACAGCAGCGACGACGATGCGGACGGCGCGAACCGCCACTTGAACGTCATCTGGAACGACGCTGATCCGCTCTCCGGCGCGACGGACTGGCAGATGATTACCAACTTCATTATCACGCCGGATTACTACACGGCGGACGCGAACAAACCGGGTCTTGACCGCTACGAGCTTCTGCGCGACCGTCTGGCGGAGTTGAATGGCGTCGTGGCGGACGAAGAAGCGGCGATGGGTCTGCTCGATGCGGTCAGCCGCCGCGACTGGGGCAATCCCGGCGATTCCAACTCGCTGACGATTCACTCTTCCGTCTATAACCTCACGGACAAGACGGTGTTGTGGGTTGGCAATGAGCATTACGGCGAAGAAGGCTACACGTTCCGCTTCAGCCTGAATAAATAATGTCTACTGACCAACCCAAAAAGCATTGCGACACAAGGCAATCCCGGCAATCTGTGCTATA
>OHBD01000160.1_pt1 | contig 43928 bp, 36 predicted proteins | sample 1577291 | NCBI WGS metagenome assembly OHBD01 (sample SAMEA3879572, study PRJEB24766) | human gut metagenome | biome: human-associated habitat; feature: feces | place: USA | collected 1985/1987
CCAGCCGTATCTGGTGGACCCCCGGCCCGAAAACATGCCGGTGCTGGGCGACCTGTATCAGGCGCTGCTGGCCCAGGAGGAAAAGGAAGCCCGGCGGGTCGCCACGGCGCTGGAAATCTATGTTTCCGGCTCCCTTAACGTATTCAACCACCATACCAATGTGGATATTCAGAACCGGCTGGTCTGCTACGACATCAAGGAGCTGGGCAAGCAGCTGAAAAAGCTGGGGATGCTCATCGTGCAGGATCAGGTGTGGGGCCGTGTGACCGCCAACCGCTCCGTGGGCAAAGCCACCCGGTACTATGTGGACGAATTCCACCTTCTCTTGAAAGAGGAACAAACGGCGTCCTACAGCGTGGAAATCTGGAAGCGCTTCCGAAAATGGGGCGGCATTCCCACGGGGATTACGCAAAACGTCAAAGACCTTCTGAGCAGCCGGGAAGTGGCGAATATCTTTGAGAATTCCGACTTCATCTACATGCTCAACCAGGCGGGCGGCGACCGGGAGATTCTGGCGAAGCAGCTGAACATTTCGCCTCATCAGCTTTCCTACGTGACCCACAGCGGCGAAGGCGAAGGGCTGCTGTTCTACGGCAGCATGATTCTGCCTTTTGTGGATCAGTTCCCCCGAGATACGAAACTGTACAAAATTATGACAACCAAGCCCGGTGAAGTACAGGCGGAAAGGGAAAAATCATGAATGGACTGCTCGTTGCCATCGTATTGATCGTATCTTTTCTGCTCCTGCTGGTGCTGGCCGCCTGCAGGGTCAGTGCAGAAGCGGACGCACAGGCCGAGGAGGCTTTTCAGAGGATGATGGAGCGGCGTTCCCGAAACGGGGACGCCGTTCTGCATAAGGAGGCGATTCCGGATGCCGGAAAGGAATAAAGGCAGTTCAAGGCTTCACTTTTCGGAGGAAAAAACGGAAGCAAAGGTTGAAAAAGCCGCTGCCCGGGTAGAAAAAATTAGGACAAATATTCCTAAAAAGAAAGTTCTGTCCGTCACCCGCGCCGCAGACGAAGCCGCCGGAAAAACCAGGCTGCGCCTACATCTGGAAGAGAAGCCGAAGCCTGCGCCCTCTTCTCATTCCATGGCTGCGGCACGCCTGCCCCTGTCGGAAGTTCACCGTCAGATCGGCAAAGTAGAGGAGGAAAATACCGGTGTAGAAGCGGCCCATCATGGAGAGGAAGCCGCTGAAAGAACAGCTCGCTTTGCAGAGCATTCCTACCGGTCCCACCAGCTCAAACCCTACCGGCAGCTGGAAAAAGCTGAACAGAAGCTGGACAAGGCCAACATCCGCTCTTTGCAGCAGAAAGCCACGCTTTCCAGCAATCCCTTCTCCCGCTGGCGGCAGAAGCAGGCCATCCGAAAAGCCTATGATGCTGCTCGAACAGCAGGCGGGGCGCTTCCTCAAAATCCGGTATTGCGGATACTCCACAAGGCCAAGCGCTTCATTACACGCAGCAAGAAAACGTACATGTTGGGCGGCGCGCTGTTCCTGCTGCTGGCTATGCTGATCAACGGGCTGTCCTCCTGTACCCCGCTTTTGCAGGGCGGATTGCAGGCGCTGGTGATCGCCACCTATCCTGCCGAAGACGAAGACATTCTCGCTGCCGAACGCTATTACAAGGGACTGGAGGATGAGCTTCAGCAGAAAATTGACCGCTATGCCGCGGAGCATCCGCAGTACAACGAGTTTCAGTATGATCTGGCTCGAATCTGGCATGATCCTCACGCACTGATTTCCCTCATATCGGCTCATGCCAACGGAGAGTGGAAAATTGACGGCGTGTACGGCTTCCTGAATCGCCTGTTTGAAGAACAGTACACCCTGTCCCAGAAGGTGAAGTCCGAAACACGCTACCGCAAGGAGTGGGTAAAGCATTACGAAAAGATTGTCGATCCGGAAACGGGAGAAATCACCTGGCGTCCCTATCAGGTCCTGGAGGACGTGCCCTACACCTATCGAACCTGCACGGTCAAGCTGGAAAACTTCAACCTGTCCCACCTGCCGTTCTATGTTCTGAGCCGGAAGGGAGTCGGCCGCTATGCCATGTACATTTCGGTGCTGGGCAACCGGGAGGACCTGTTCCGCGGCAATCCCTATGCTTCTACCCTGCGGGAACCGGGGAAACACGACGTGCCAGAAGCCTATCTGGAAGACGAAACCTTCCGGCGGATTTTGGAAGAAGCTGAAAAGTATATCGGCTATCCCTACGTCTGGGGCGGCGACAGTCCGGAAACTTCCTTCGACTGTTCGGGGTTTGTGTCGTATGTGTTTACCAACAGCGGCGTCCGCAACGTAGGCAGGCTGGGGGCCACCAGCTTATACGGGGCCTGCCGGAAAATTACGCCGGAGGAAGCAAAGCCGGGCGATCTGGTTTTCTTTGAGAAAACCATTTCCGGCGTGGACGGCATTACCCATTGCGGCATTTATGTGGGAGACGGTTTCATGCTGCACTGCGGGTCCCCCATCGGGTATGCCGATCTGAGAGACAGCTACTGGCAGCAGCATTTCTTTGGATATGGCCGTCTGGCAAAGGATTGACAAACCTCGAAAAAGGAGATTGAGATGCAAAACAAGTTGAAGAAGTATACCGAGGAACGAAACAAAATCGCTGCCAGAATGGCGGCGTTAGAGGAACGCCGAAAGGCGCTGGACGCAAAAATCATGGAAGCGGAGAATCTGGAGATCCGCGCCATGATGCGCAGTGAGAACCTGTCGCTGTCCGAACTGATGGAACTGGTGCGCGCCCTGCAGGAAAAGCACCGTACCCCTTATGCCGCCATGAAAGAAAACGATGATACCGCTTATGAAAACAAGGAGGAAACGAATGATGAAGAAATCTAATGGCTTTATGCGCTGGCTCACCCTGCTGCTTTGTTTACCTATTCTGCTTTGTGCGATTCTTTCCATGAGTACGGTTGCCATTGCAGAAGTAATAGACCCCGAAGACTGCGACGGTCTGGTGATTCTGGAAGACCCAGCGCTTCTGGGCGGCCCGGAAGAGGATGAGTCGGAAGAATCCGGCATTACGGAACCGCCTGCAACCGATTTGCCTACAGCTTCCCCAGCAACCGAAGTTCCCACAATGGAGCCAACTTCTGAACCCACCAATGTTCCAACAGTAGAACCGACCGAGCTGCCGGAAGCCGCCTATGAAATTACCATGCTTCCGCCCGAAGGATGGTATCTGAACCGAGCTGTCATGGAGCTGACCATTACCGATCTGAACGGCACAGGCTGGGAAAACGTGAAAATCACCCTGAACAGCCTGACGCTGATTGACGGCGAGCTTCCGTCCGGCCATATGTGGATTGAACTGCTGGATAACTGCGATGTGATGGTCACCGTGACCGATCCCTACGGTCAGGAGCATAGCGAAAAGGTGGAAATCCGCTGCTTTGACCATACTGCGCCGGAACTGAGAGCCAGCATTCAGGGAGAATTCCTGCAGGTAGAGGCCAGCGACGCTCAGTCAGGCGTGGCCGCGATTCAGATCAATGGAACGGTCTATGACCATACCTCGCAGACAAACGGCAGGCTGGAGCTTTCCCTCAAGCAGTATGCCGACGCATATGAGCAGCTGCTGGTGCAGGCCGTGGACCGGGTGGGCAACACGTCGAAAGCCCTTGCGCTGGCCAATCCCTTTTTCCATAACACTCCTGCTGTAACCCCTAACAATACGAAGAAGCCGGGCGGCAGCTCCAGCAACAGTTCCGGCAGTCGAAATACTACGGCTCCTACGGCGGAACCCACTCTTGCTCCCACGGTGACCGCCACTCCCTATACCGAGATAGAAAGTGGCTTTCCGTTTTCCAATGCAGGCAATTCCTTCACCCGCGATTTGCTTTACGACCGGGTCACGAACAAACAGTTTATCGCCATTGAGACCCGAAACGGCGACCTTTTCTACATGATTATTGATTACGACAAGCCACTGGACGAGAAGGGCGAAAAGTATGAAACCTACTTCCTCAACCTGGTGGACAGCCGGGATTTGCTGGACATTGTAGACGCAAAAGACATTCCCGACGAACCGGAAGTGATCTATGTCACGCCGGAACCGACGGAGGTTCCGGCCCAGAGTCAGATTGCTGAAGAAAAAAAACGTCCAGAAACCGGACAGCAGCAAAACGATACTGGGACTGGCTGGTATCGCCGTGCTGGCCGGAGGCGGAGCGCTGTGGTATTTTAAGCAGAAGAAGGGCAAAAAGCGTCCGCCAGTACAGGAGTATGACTTTGACAGTGACGAGGAGGAAGAAACGAATGATAGGGACGAATAACCAAAAAGTTCCATTGCCAAGCTGGCGTAATTATGATAAAATAACGCCGCAACGTAATAGCAAAGCAAGAGGGAGGTGCTGTTTCATGATGGATATTCGCCCCGTGTCGGATTTACGGAATAAGTTCACCGAAATTGAGCGAACGGTAAAGCGCGGCAAGCCCGTCTATCTGACCAAAAACGGCTATGGCTCCATGGTTGTTCTCAGTCTGGAGCAGTATTCCGCCCTGACGGATGATGTGGAAATGAAGCTGGATGAAGCGGATAAGGAAGCGGCCCTGACCGATGTCCGCTATACAGAGGAAGAAGTTTTCCAACGGGTGAAGGAGCGCATTCATGGAAGAAAAACGTTATAAATTGCGTTTCCTGCCGCTGTTTGAAGACGATCTCAATCGGGCAATCGACTATATCGCTTTTGAACTGGAAAATCCAGAGGCGGCAGAGCGCTTGGCCGACAGCGTGCAGAATGCCATACGGGATCGGCTGCATTGTGCCGAAGCCTTTGAAGCCTATCCGTCCAGCCGGGAACGTAAATATCCCTATTATCGAATTTACGTAAAGAACTATATCGTTTTTTATGTCGTGATTGACGATGTGATGGAAGTCCGCCGGCTGATTTATCGCCGGAGTGATTTGAAGCAAAAACTTTAAGGATTTTTTCGAAGAAAGCAGCCCATTTTGCTGGGCTGCTTTTTTCATACAGTCTGTCATTACGAGAAATTGCAACATATTGCATTTTCTCGTAATGAACCTTTTCCGAAACAAGAAAGGAACCACTTTTGATGAAACTGGTCATTGCAGAAAAGAACTCCGTCGCCTGCTCCATCGCCGCCGTGGTCGGGGCTCACCAAAAGCAAAAGGGTTATTGGGAAGGAAACGGTTATTGGGTATCCTGGTGCGTCGGACACCTGGTGGAGCTAGCAGCTCCATCCGTTTATGATGAAAAGTACGCCAAATGGCGGACTGAAGATCTGCCGATTCTTCCTGTCAATTGGCAATTTTCCGTTATTGAAAGTACAAAGGCTCAATTCAACGTTCTACGTACCCTGATGAACGACGCCCGCGTCACGAGCATTGTCTGCGCGACCGACGCAGGCCGCGAGGGCGAGCTGATCTTTCGGCTGGTTTACTCCCTGTGCGGATGCACAAAACCCGTGGAGCGCCTGTGGATTTCATCGCTGGAAGACGCCGCGATTGCCGAAGGGTTCCGCAACCTCCGACCTGCCAGCGAATATGATTCTCTGTATCAAGCGGCCCTGTGCCGCGCGCAGGCGGACTGGCTGGTAGGGATCAACGCCACGCGGCTGTTCTCCACGAGGTATCATCAGCTGCTGAATATTGGCCGGGTCATGACCCCGACGCTGGCCCTGCTGGTGGAGCGGGAAGCGCAGATTCAGGCATTTCATTCTACTCCCTTCTATACGGTGCAGCTGGACTGCGACTCGTTGACCGCCGCCAGCAAGCGTCTGACGGAGCGGGCCGAAGCGGAACGGATTGCGGCGCTTTGCAACGGAAAGGAAGCTCGAATCAGCAAACTGGAACAGAAGGAACGGCTGGAACAGCCGCCCCGGCTTTACGACCTGACCAGCCTGCAGCGGGACGCCAACCGTCTGCTGGGCTATACGGCGCAGCAGACGCTGGATTATGCGCAAAGCCTGTACGAAAAGAAGCTGGCCAGCTATCCCCGTACCGACAGCCGGTATTTGACCAGCCATATGGAAAACAGTACCAAAACATTGGTCGCAAGCATTACGAATCTTCTTTCATTCACTGGAAATATGTCGGTTCCCTGCAACGTTGCTCAGGTAATCGACAATGGCAAGGTGACGGACCATCATGCCCTGATTCCTACCGCCAGGATAGCCGGATATGATCTTTTGTCTCTGCCCGCCGGCGAACGGAGCCTTTTGACCCTGCTCATGTTGCGTCTGCTCTGCGCCGTCGGAACGCCCTGCCGGATTCACGAAACCGCCGTCACGCTGGAATGTGAGGGCGTTTCCTTTTCCGTAAAGGGGAAACAAATCATGGACATGGGCTGGAAATCCATGGAAAAAATCTACCGGAATGCGCTGAAATCTGTAACTGTGGAAGAAATTAGTGCGCAGGAGCTTCCTTCCCTGAACGATCAGATGACCTTCCTGCCGGTAAAGACGTCTATCCAGGAAGGAAAAACATCTCCGCCCAAGTCCTATACCGAAGCTACATTATTATCGTCCATGGAAAATGCCGGTGCGGAAGAAACGCCGGACGACGCGGAACGCAAGGGATTGGGCACGCCTGCCACCCGTGCCGGGATCATTGAAAAGCTGGTCAAAACCGGCCAGATTGAACGCAAAAAGGGGAAAAAGGGATACGTTTTGCTGCCCACGCAGAAGGGCGTTTCCCTGATTACGGTTCTGCCGGAAGAATTGCAGTCGCCCCTGCTGACAGCAGAATGGGAACAAAAATTAAAGCAGATCGAAAAGGGCGAATTGGATTCCACTTTGTTTTTGGAGGAGATTATGGAAATGGTACAGGGTTTGGTGCAGAGCAGCCATCCCGTCCCAGAGAGCGGTATTCTGTTCGCAGAAGAAACGAAAAGCATTGGCGTGTGCCCGCGATGCGGCAGCGCGGTTGTGGAACGGCCCAAAGGCTTTCTGTGCAGCAACCGCAACTGCCGCTTTGCGCTATGGCGGAAGAATCCTTTCTTTGCCGCCAAGAAAAAAGAACTGACTGCCGCCATAGCGTCGGCCCTTCTGAAAGAAGGACGGGCATTCATGAAAGGGCTGTATTCTCCCAAAACAGGCAAAGCCTATGACGCAGCCATTGTACTGGACGATTCCGGCGGGCAGTATGTCAATTTTAAGCTGGAATTCCCGCAGAAATGATAAAAAAGATTATGCCCATTAGAATCAAAATAATGTCCATAAGTAATGAAACAGGAGTGATAAACCGTGACCCACCCCATTTTTACCCTCGCGGAAACCAATCTCGTGGTGATTTATAACCCCGGCACCCGCCTTGGCCTGATTGAAGAACTGAAAGCCATGATGAACTACCTTTCTCCGGAGGAAACGGAACTGCACGACCTGACGCTGTCCACTCTCCGCAAACTGGAACGCCTGACCGACACGGCCTTTGCGGCGCTGGATCTGGAAATCGACGGACTCTAAGGAGGGAGAGACGATGCCCGCAGCCAATGCTTACGTTCAGCTCGCAGAAGATACCGCCCGGCGGATTACCCACAGTTACACGGAATGGACGGGCTTCCTGAAAACCGCCGCCCGGCTATACAAATATCCCTATCATGAACAGCTCATGATCTATGCTCAGCGCCCGGAGGCGACCGCCTGCGCGGATTACCGGGTCTGGAATGACCGGATGCGCCGCTATATCCGCCGGGGCTCCAAAGGAATCGCCCTGCTGGATGTTTCCGGGGACGAACCCAAACTCCGCTATGTGTTCGATATTGCGGACACGGGCACACGGGCTGCTTCCCGTCCCTTCTCTCAATGGCAGCTTACGAAACAGAATGAAGAAGCCGCCCGCCGTGCGCTGGAGGACGGCTACGACGTCACCGGGAGTTTGGAAAAACAAATTCATGCCGCTGTTCAGCAGCTGGTGATGAATCAGTGGCTTGATCACCGCCGGGAGATCCTCGGCATCGTTGACGGAAGCTATCTGGAAGGGTACGATGAATTCAACGTCGGAGCTTCCTTCCGAAAGGCCGCCGCCGTCAGCACTGAATACGCCCTGCTGTCCCGCTGCGGGCGCAATCCCGACGAACGCTTTGTCCATGAGGATTTTCTGCCCATTTTCGACTGGAATACCCCGGAAGCTGTGACCGTTCTGGGAACGGCGGTCAGCGAAATGAGCGAGGAAGTTCTGCGCACCATTGAAATAGCGGTTCGAAATCATGAAAGGAGTCTTGAACATGAGCCAGATCACCTATCAGCCAAACGGGGATTACCTGATTCCCAACCTGACCGTGGAGAAAACGGAGAAACCGCTGGGCCGGTACGGACGGATGCGGAAAGACTACCTGCAGAAGCATCAGCCCATGCTGTTCCAGTCCCTGCTTCTGACGGGGAAACTGTATTCGCACCTGCTGGAGATCGAGGAAACGGCGAACAGGCGGATGGAGCAGATCCTGCCGCAGCTGATGAAACAGTGCGGAGTGACGGAACAGCTCAAGGCCGGCGATATGATGAAGTGGGTCGGGCTGATGAACAACTGCAAGGCCCAGGCCGAAGAAATGATTCTGAACGAACTGATTTACAGCTAAACCAGACGGTCCAACTGAGCTTTTTCCCAACGGAAGAAGTTCAAATCGCGCAAATCGACCACGCGGAGAGCGTTCAGCCCTCCGCTTTTTCTTTTGCTGCCTCGGTTTCCGAGGAAGAGGTGATTCAGGCTTTGCAGGCCGCCGTTTCCGAACCGGCCAGCCGGATGCGTGTTGCCACGGAATTTTCCAAGGGGAAAAGCATTCCCGAACTGATTCCGATTCTCCAAAAAGAGTATCAGGGCGGCACGGGCATTACCACGCTCAGAGGAAGCCTGTCTATTTGGTGCGACGAACGCGGTCTTGCTTTGGCCCACGGAGACAGCGTCCGGGGGCATCCGTTTGCCGCCCATTTTTCATGGGAGGAAGCAGCGGAACGGATCGGCAATTTGCTGGAGCAGGGCCAGTATGCCACCGTAGAGGAACTGGCTCAGATGGAAAATCAGGAGCGGATGGAGCTGGCGCAAAGCCTGCTGTATCTGCGGCAGGACATGACAAAAGAAGCAGTGGAAATGCTTCCTGCACTGGATCAGTTTCAGCACATCTGGCCGGAAAATCAACAGAAGCTGGCGGAGTTTTTAACCCAATCGGAGGGACGAAGGCAGCTTCAGACAGAAATGGAGCGTTTTTCTACTGCCTATGAGCGGAATCCTTCGCTGCTCCGCTTCCAGTTTCATTCCCCTGCTCCGCTGCTGAAACGGCTGCAAGAGCTGGAATTTCCGCGAAACGTCTATTCTTCCAATTTGCTGGAAGCAGCGGCCCCTTCTTTTATTACCCAGGACGAAATTGACGCGGCGCTGGCACAGGGCAACAACATGGAGGGCGGCCGGGAGCGAATCGCCCGGTATTTTGCGGAAAAGCATACGCCCGGGGAACAGGCAGACTTCCTGAAAAAAGAATACGGAACCGGCGGCAGAAGCCATGCGCTGACGGGAAAGTCCGGCAGCAGCATGGACTATGACGCAAAAGGGATTCGTCTGCACAAAACCGGCTGCCCGGAAGTGGCGCTGAAATGGAACATGGTCGCTCAGCGGATGGAGCGGCTGGTGCAAAAGAGGCTTCTTCTTTCGGAAGAAAAGCAGAAAGAAGCAAATTCAGAACGTCCGTCCGAACAACAGGATTTCTTACCGCTGCCCTACCGGGCCGGTGATACGGTCTATCTGGACGATACGGCTTTTCAGATTACCGAAGTGACGCGGCGGCATGTGCAGATGCAGGACCTTACTCTGCCGTATCCGCTCTTTCGTTCCGAAAATCGAAACCGTTTTGAAAGTCTGCTTCGCCTGGATCGTCGGAATCAAGCCATGGTGGACCTTTTGCCGGCTCAAAGCGTCGATAATGCCCTTCGGGATTTGCTGCTGAACGGAATCCTGCCCGCCCAGATGCAGGAGCAGATTGCGGGGCTCTTACAGGGAGGGGCGACGAATCCTTCTCTGTCCGGATGGCTGGCGGCTTCCTTTGACCATGCCGACGCAGGCTCCATGACGCTGGAAACCGGAGAGGAAACCGACTTTTTTACCAGCCGGGACGGCTTTGAAGCAGAAATTCACGGAGAAAAAAACTCTCAAACGCTGGGGCTTTCATGGCAGGATGCCGCGCTGCTCCTTCGCGCCGTTTATCAGGAAAAGAAACCGATTGTAAACAGCGTTCTGACTTTGCCCAATCTGGAAGCTACCGTTACGCGGCCGGACTTTGAGCGGCTTCGCCCTCAGTTGGAGGCCCAGAGCATTGATTTCGGAGAGTTTCCGCAGGAAAACGGGGACGTAAAAATCACTTTCCCGGCTCAGCACTATACGGCGGTACAGACCCTGCTGGATGCGCTGCCCGAAGAAGAACTTCCTTTGCCCCAGCAGGAAACAAGACAGGCAACGCCTCCTCCCGCTGAAAACTTCCACATCACCGACGACCATCTGGGCGAGGGCGGGGCCAAAACCAAGTATGGCTGGAATTTGGCGGCCATCCGCACTTTGCAGCAATTGAAAGCGGAAAATCGTCCCGCCACGCCGGAGGAACAGCAAATCCTTTCCCGCTATGTGGGCTGGGGCGGTCTTTCTCAGGCATTTGACCCGCAGAATGCAGATTGGAAAAAGGAATATGAGGAACTCAAAGGACTGCTCAGTGAGTCCGAATACGCTTCCGCCCGCGCCTCTACCCTGAACGCCCATTACACCAGCCCGACGGTCATCCGCGCCATGTATGAGGCTATTGGACGCATGGGTTTTACCTCCGGCAACATTCTGGAACCGGCCTGCGGCGTGGGCAATTTTTTCGGCCTGCTGCCGAACACCATGGCCGGAAGTCGCCTGTACGGCGTAGAGCTGGACAGTCTCACCGGACGAATCGCCAGACAACTGTATCCCCAAGCCAATATCACCGTAGCAGGCTTTGAAACGACCGACCGGCGTGACTTTTTCGATCTGGCTATTGGCAACGTTCCCTTCGGAAATTATCAGGTATCGGACAAGCCATATGACAAGCTGCACTTCCCGATTCACGATTATTTCTTCGCCAAGGCGCTGGATCAGGTGCGTCCGCGCGGCGTTGTCGCGTTCATTACCAGCAAGGGGACGATGGATAAGCAGAATCCCGACGTCCGGCGCTATATTGCCCGGCGCGCCGAGCTGCTGGGCGCAGTCCGTCTGCCCAACAACGCCTTCAAGGCCAATGCGGGTACCGAAGTTACCTCGGATATTCTGTTCCTGCAAAAGCGGGAACGGCCCATTGACGTCGAGCCGGATTGGGTGCATCTGAGCGTCACGGAGGACGGCATTCCCGTCAACGCCTACTTTGCGGAACATCCCGAAATGGTGCTGGGCCGGATGACCTGGGATGACAGCATGTACGGCAGCCGGCAGGAAACGGCCTGTATTCCCTTGGAAGGGACTGATTTGGCGGAACAACTGGCGGCAGCCATGCAGAATATCACCGGTCAAATCACGGAAATGGAACTTCCCGATTTAGCCGAGGACGCGACGATAGATACGTCTCTTCCCGCTGATCCCGACGTAAAAAACTTTTCCTATACGGTTGTTGAAAGCGAGGTCTATTATCGGGAGAACAGCCGCATGCTGCATCAGGAGCTGAGCGCTGCCGCCAAAGAGCGCGTCAAGGGGCTGGTGGGCCTGCGGGATTGCGTTCACAGCCTGATCGACCAGCAGATGGAGAATGCGCCGGATGAAATCATCCAACAGTCGCAGTCAGCGCTGAACCGCCTTTATGATGATTTTACCGCCCAATATGGCCTGATTAACAGCCGCAGCAACGCCAACGCCTTTGCTTCTGATAGTTCCTATTATCTACTCTGTTCGTTGGAAATTCTGGATGAAAATCATCAGCTGAGCCGCAAGGCGGATTTGTTCAGCAAAAGGACTATTCGTCCCGCACAGGCAGTGGAGCATGTGGACACCGCCACCGAGGCGCTGGCCGTTTCCATTGCCGAGCGCGCCAGCGTGAATATGCCCTATATGACCCGGCTTTCTGGAAAAGCGGAGGAAGAGCTTGCAAACGAATTGCAGGGTGTTATCTTTCCCCTGCCGGATTCGGAAGACGGAGAAGGGCATTTCCGCTATGTGACGGCGGACGAATATCTCTCCGGCAACATCCGGGAAAAACTCGCTACTGCCGAAGCGGCTGCTTTGACGGACGCGCACTTTGCCGTCAATGTGGAATCCCTGCGGCAGGCCCTGCCCAAACCGCTGGAAGCGTCGGAAATCGATGTGCGGCTGGGCGCAACCTGGATCGACAAATCCTATATTCAGTCCTTCCTGCAGGAGACGTTTCAGCCGCCTTTCTATGCCCGAAACATCGTCAAGGTGAATTACGCGCCCGCTACCGCCGAGTGGTTTATCGACGGAAAAAGCAGCATTCCCTATAACGATGTGGCGGCTCATACCACCTACGGCACTGCCCGTGCCAGCGCCTACCGCATTCTGGAAGACACGCTGAATCTTCGGGACGTGCGCGTGTATGACACGGTGCAGAACGCGGACGGAAGAGAGAAACGGGTGCTGAACAAGAATGAAACCACGCTGGCCCAGCAGAAGCAGCAGACCGTCAAGGACGCCTTTCGGGACTGGATCTGGCGGGACGCGAACCGGCGGCAGGAGCTGACGGAGCGTTACAACGTACTGTTCAACTCCACCCGGCCCCGAGAGTACAGCGGCGAGCATATCACCTTCACCGGCATGAACCCGGAGATTCGCCTGCGGCCCCACCAGCGGGACGCCATCGCTCATATCCTGTACGGCGGAAATACGCTGCTGGCCCACGAAGTGGGGGCTGGGAAGACGTTTGAAATGGTGGCCGCCGTCATGGAAAGCAAACGGCTGGGGCTATGCCAGAAAGCGCTGTTCGCCGTGCCCAATCATCTGACGGAGCAGTGGGCTTCCGAATTTTTGCGCCTCTATCCCTCGGCCAACATCCTCGTTACCACCAAGAAGGACTTTGAAACCAAGAATCGCAAGAAATTCTGCGCCCGCATTGCCACCGGCGATTATGACGCGATCATCATGGGTCACAGCCAGTTTGAGAAAATTCCTGTGTCCCAGGAGCGGCAGGAACGGCTGCTGAAAGAACAGATCGACGAAATCGAGGAGGGCATTTCCGAGTTGAAAGCCTCCCGGGCCGAGCGGTTTACCATTAAGCAGATGGAACGAACTCGCCGTCAGCTCGAAGCAAAGCTGAAAAAGCTCAACGATACGGAACGGAAGGACGATGTGATTCCCTTTGAGCAGCTGGGCATAGACCGGCTGTATGTGGATGAGGCGCAGAACTACAAGAATCTTTTTCTGACCACCAAAATGCGGAACGTGGCCGGCCTTTCCACCTCCGAAGCGCAGAAGTCCTCGGACATGCTGATGAAATGCCGCTATCTGGACGAACTGACCGGCGGCCGGGGCGTGGTGTTTGCCACGGGAACGCCGGTCAGCAACAGCATGACGGAGCTGTTTACCATGATGCGCTATCTCCAGCACGATCTGCTGGTGCAGAAGGGGCTGGCGCACTTCGACTGCTGGGCCAGCACCTTCGGAGAAACGGTCACGGCCATTGAACTGGCTCCCGAAGGAACGGGCTACCGCGCCCGCACCCGGTTTGCCAAATTCTTCAATCTGCCGGAGCTGATGAACCTGTTTAAGGAAGCGGCGGACATTAAAACGGCGGATCAGCTGCATCTGCCCACGCCGGAGGCGGTCGTCCACACCGTGCTGGCCAAACCTACGGAAATCCAGAAGGAAATGGTGCAGGAGCTGTCCCAGCGGGCGGCGGCAGTTCACAGCGGAACGGTAGACGCCAGCGTGGACAACATGCTCAAGATAACGTCGGACGGTCGAAAGCTGGGGCTGGATCAGCGGCTCATTAACCCCTTATTGCTGGACGAACCCCAAAGCAAGGTGAACCTGTGCGTGGAGAACATTGCGCAGATCTGGCGGGACGGGATGGAAGACAAGCTCACTCAGCTCGCCTTCTGCGATATTTCCACGCCCAGAGGGGATGGAAGTTTCAATGTATATGAAGATATTCGGCAGAAGCTCATGGCGAAAGGCGTTCCGGAAACCGAAATTGCTTTTATTCACACTGCCGATACAGAGGTCAAAAAGAAAGAGCTGTTTGCCAAAGTGCGCTCCGGGCAGGTGCGGGTTCTTCTGGGCAGCACCAGCAAAATGGGCGCGGGAACCAACGTGCAGGACCGGCTGATTGCTTTGCATGATCTGGAATGTCCTTGGCGGCCCGGCGATCTGGAGCAGCGAAAGGGACGGATTGTCCGGCAGGGCAACCTGAATCCGCAGGTGCATCTCTACCGGTACGCCACGGAAGGAACCTTCGACAGCTTTTTATGGCAGACCGTGGAGAATAAGCAGAAGTTTATCAGCCAGATCATGACCAGCAAAAGTCCGGTTCGCTCCTGCGACGATGTGGATGAAACGGCGCTCAGCTATGCGGAGATCAAGGCGCTGTGCGCGGGAAATCCGCTGATTAGGGAGAAAATGGATTTGGACATAGAGGTAGCCAGATTGCGGCTGCTGAAAGCCTCTCACCAGAGCCAGAAATACCAGATGGAAGACCGGCTGCTGAAATACTTTCCCGAACAGCTGGAACGAATCAGAGGTAATATCTCGGGTTTGCAAGCGGATCTTGCGCTGGCGGAGCGGACCGCGCCGCCCAAAGGCGAGTTTGCGGGAATGGAAGTGCTGGGCCGGAGCTATGCCGAAAAGGAAGCGGCGGGGACGGCGCTTCTCAGCGCCTGCCAGAGCATAAAGGATATGCAGACGATTTCATTGGGGCAATATCGCGGCTTTACGATGGCGCTGACGCTGGAAAACTTCGGGAAGGACTACGTCCTGACTCTCAAAGGAGAAAGGAGCCACCGGGTCCTGCTGGGAACCGATTCCCGGGGAAATCTTCTGCGGATCGACCATGCGCTGGAACAGATTGCCGAGCGGCTGTCTCAGGAACAGTCTGAACTGGAAAATCTGGAACGGCAGCGGGAAGCGGCCAAAATCGAGGCCGAAAAGCCTTTCCCACAGGAAGCAGAGCTTCAGGAAAAAAGCACCCGGCTGATCGAGCTGGACGCGGCGCTGAACATGGAGGCAGGCCCCGCCGCAGAGGCGATCTGCGAGGAAGAACCTGCGGAACCGTCTGAGAAGACCGAAAAGCCATCCCTTCAGGCCAGGTTATCCAAAGCCGGAGAAGAGCGGAATGAAGGAACGCACAGTCCCAAACAGCGCAGTTGTGAAGAAATACGTTAAAAAGGAGAAAGCACATGAATAGAACCCCACTTTATCCACACACCGCCGCCTATGCCCTCGAACATGGCGAACTGGAACAATACCGTGCGTCTCTGCAGGCGAATATCGCCTGCAAGAACGTCATTGAAGCCGCTATTCGTCAGTATTTTGACGGAATGCACCTTAACGAAGTTGCCGTCACGGAGGTGATGTCCGCCTACGGCAAAGAACGTATCTGTTATGTGATAGCCAACACCATTCAGCAGAAAAGCTGGGACGGACGATTTTCCCCCTCCAACAAAGAGTGGGCGGCGCAGTTTGAAATCGCCGCTGCGGTCCGTCCTGACTATGACAGTCGGGGCGCGTTTGTGGTGGACAGCCACCCCGCCGCCATACACAAGTTTGTCAAGAATACCGATGACCTTTGGATGCTGGACGAAAGCCAGGGCGCCGGGATCGTCCGCGGCGGTAATGCGAGAAACCTTCTCTTTATGAAAAGCTGGAAAAGGCACGTTCCCATGCAAAACCAAAGCGGGCTGCCCCCACCAAACGGAAGGAGCCGGAGCGATGAGCCTTGCCCGAGAGGTGCAGGTCAAGTTCCGAATGACCCGGCAGGAACGGGAACTGCTGGAAGAAAAAATGGCACTGGCAGGAACCGTCAACATGGGCGCTTACCTGCGCAAAATGGCTATTGACGGCTATGTACTGCGGCTGGATCTTCCGGAGCTTCGAGAGATGATCTCCCTGCTCCGGCGCTGCAGCGGCAATCTGAACCAGATTGCCAAACGGGCCAACGAATCGGGGCGCATTTACGAAATGGACTTGGAGGAAATTCAGGAACAATTGGATGGGCTTTGGAATACGGCCAGAGAGATTCTGCTTACGCTAAGCAAGGCTTGGGCATGAAAAGATGCTTATAGTTTTCAATGAACAATTAAGCTATTAAGCTAATAACGACTTTGCAGGATTCAGTTATTCATGTTAGTTGATTTTTATATATTTTCTAGGTATTGCCACGGAATCCCATGGCCCCTATTGACCAAGTCAGCTCGAACGAATATAATAGTATTGATGTTTTTCACTGTGCGATCCATTACAAATTAGCCAACCCAATTGCTTATCGGTATGTATGAAAGGAAAAAATGTGGGTTAGAAACAGGTACAAGGGTCCTGGCGGTGGATTATATACTGGCCCAGGCGGCGGTATGTACACTGGTCCAGGCGGCGGTGCATACACAGGTCCTGGTGGCGGATTGTATCCTGGTCCTGGTGGCGGGCTGTATACTGGCCCAGGCGGTGGGTTATATACTGGTCCCGGGGGTGGGTTGTATACTGGTCCCGGGGGTGGCCTTTACAAAGGTCCTGGTGGTGGATTATATACCGGTCCCGGAGGTGGGCTCTATAAAGGGCCTGGAGGCGGGCTTTACACTGGGCCAGACAGCACCCCATATATGTCTAACTGGCCACCGCGTGAACAATTCTTACAATATTTACGAGATCATGGACATATAAGCATAGTTGAATATTTGCTCCAAAAGGGATTTTAAAACAGTCGAGGCAAAAAATCTAGGTTTTAAGGCGGATAATGCGCTGAAGGACAGCGTGAACAAATAAAAACTGAATTTTTAGAGGGACGGCGCTTTGCATGAAGCGTCGTCCTTTTTTCTGTTTTTCCAGAAAAGAAGGGAGTGATCCCCATGGCAACCACGCGCATTATCCCCATGCATCGCAACAAGGGGAAATCCATTGCGCAGTGTCTGCGCGCCCGCACGGATTATGTGAAAAATCCAGAAAAAACAAACGGCGGCGAGCTGATTTCCGCATTTGCCTGCGACCCAAGAACGGTGGATGCTGAATTTTTGCTGTCCAAAAAAGAATATCAGGCCCGTACAGGCCGCGTCCAAAAGCGGGATGTGATTGCCTATCAGGTACGCCAGTCCTTTCGACCGGGAGAGGTATCGCCGGAGGAGGCCAACAAAATTGGGTATGAGTTTGCATCTCGCTTCTTAAAAGGAAATCATGCTTTTATCGTCGCTACTCATGTGGACAAAGCCCATATCCATAATCACATCGTTTGGAACTCTACCGACCTGGACTGCACGCACAAATTCCGCAACTTCTGGGGCAGCACCAGAGCCGTGCGGCAACTCAGCGATACGCTATGCGTCGAGCATGGGCTGTCGATTATCGAGCAGCCCAAAGGAAAAGGGATGCACTACGGCGAGTGGCTGGGAACGAAAAAAACTCCATCTCATCGGGAACAATTACGGGAAGCAATCGATCAGGCACTATCACAAAAACCGAAGGATTTTGATGCTCTGCTCCATCTGCTGCACGATGCTGGCTATGAAGCAAAGGCCGGGAAACAATGGGCTTTTCGCAGGGCCGGTCAGAAGCGTTTTATCCGTTGTGACACGCTGGGCGACGGTTACTCTTATGAAAAACTGTGCGCGGTGCTGGAGGGAAAAACCGCACACCAGCCTCGTGCCAAAGGTAAAGTGATTTCCGTTTCAGACGAAAAGAAGATCAGTCTGCTGGTGGATATTCAGGCCAAATTGCAGGCAGGGAAAGGCGCTGGTTATGCTTATTGGGCCAAAAAATTCAACTTGAAACAGATGGCGCAGACGATGAACTATCTGATGGAACACGGCTTAAAGGATTATGAGAAACTTGCCCAAAGGGCTGCGTCCGCTTCCAGACGTTACCGGGCGCTTTCCAGTCAGATCAAGGCTGCGGAAAAACGGATGGCGGAAATTGCCGTGCTGCGCACTCACATTCTTAATTACCGAAAGACCAGAGACGTATATGTGGGCTACCGGCAGGCTGGCTATTCCGCAAAATACTACGCGGCGCATGAAGCCGAAATCCTGCTTCACAAGGCGGTGAAAAAAGCCTTTGATGAGCTGGGTGTAAAGAAACTGCCGACAAAAGCGGAGCTGGACGGCGAATATGCAAAGCTCATTTCGGATAAGAAAGCGGCATATGCGGAGTATCATAGGGTGCGAAACGAAATGAAAGAACTGCTGACAGTCAAGGCCAATGTCGATCTGATTCTGGGCGTTAAGCCGGAAGAAGTTAAAAGGGAAAAGTCACAAGAACGATGAGTATCAACAACTGATTCGGGATCAAAAGGACACAGTTTCAAAGCGTATCAACTCGACCATAATGCCACCGTAATTTTGATAGAATTACGGCGGCATTTTTCTATGCTCAGAAGCCGCTTGAAATAAGGCTTTTCAGCTATTTCAACATATAAATTGATCCCACTGCGGAGATATTCTGCAGCGTTTTTTCTGCTTTATTGGCTTTTTTGCGCCGCGGGAGCTATGGCAATCGTTCAACTTGTGGGGATTCGTTAAATTATCGCTTTCTGGCAGTGCTTTTAGACCTCTCCATTGAAATTTGTTTACTTTGTTTGGCTCAATTTTTGCCTTTTTTCACATTGCTGTTCCGCATTGCACTATAGTGCGCATATCAACATTATAAAGCAATCCTTCGTCATTAATATGCGTTCGACTTTAATTCGCGCATACGTTCTGCAGTCAACCTGCGATATTCCACGGTCGCAGGAGCGCTGAAAATGGCGCGGCATGTCTGAGTAAATCCTAATTTGATAGATACTTTCTCTTTTGAGCGCATCTTTTCGCACTGTTTGTTTAAGTCCTTTTATGCTTCAGGAGCCATAATTAAGTTGAAGTTTTGCATAGAAGTCCTCCAAAAGCAACCGAGCATCTATGGTATGGTATACTCGGATCCATTTGCTATCTTCTCGTTCTTCATAGGTATAGTCTGGACGGACATAAGGTGCATGTCTCATCGTATAATTTACACGTTCTTTATCCTCCAGAAACACGCCGATCGTCGGCTGATCTCCGATACACCAGGTCTCGCCGTGCGGCCATTCGCTGTCTGCATAAGCATCGTTGAATTCTACCATCTGCCGGAAGAGGTATTCGCCAATTTTACCGCAAGGAGCGACCCGGCTTTGCAGCTCCGCAAGTGAAACATTCACCTGTTTATAAACGCTTTTTGGAACCTGCCACAACTGACATTGGGAGGCAAAAACTACATTTGCTCCTGCTACATCCTGAGATAAATTAAATTCCCATCCTCCCTGCGGATAATCCTCACCGCCGATCCAGACCGCAAGGATACGTTCGGCAATCTTAGGCTCCATAAGCAGCGCGGAAGCCAGATTGGTGATAGCTCCCTGCAACGCTACAACTAACGGCTTTGGGTCGTCACGCATAGCTTCTTCCACAATAAAACGAGCCCCATCGGATTCTACAAAATGCATTTCATCCGGCAACGGCACAGCGCAGCCTTTGAAAACCGGATATTTTCCCTGAAGCCCCATCAAATCCAGAACTAAATTAATTTCATCATAGCTTTTCATCATGGTCTTGCCACTTTTGTTTTCCCCATACTTGTTTTCAAAATGGGTGGCAATAATCCCTTTGACCTCAAACATAGGCGTCATCAGATGATGCGCAATGGCAAACTGATCATCCGCTTCATTTTTAGCATCGGTATCCACGATCATACGGAACTGCTTTTTCACGGGAACCTGAAAACGCAATTTCTGATTATTCATTTTTTTCTCCTAATTTCAATCCGCTCTTATGGCTTAGTGTCAAATTTTCAGAGTCGGCGTTTCTGTATTTTCTGCCATATAGCATCGTGCTGCAAAGGGAGCAAGTTCCTGCCCGCTTTCTCCGAGGCACAGCTTCCATTCGTCCGGAGCGCTGAAGGGTTGAACGCGATCCGTATGGTTGAGGACAAAAAACCAGCGTTTTTCTTTCCCTTCCCGGGATACGATCTCAACTCCCTCGGGGGCAGTTATCGTTTTGGTCACTTTGTCATGCGATATCAGCTCTTTTATAAAACGCTGCGCCAATGCGTCCTGCATCTGCGTACCGACATAGTACACCTTGCCGCTTCCATATGAATTCCGGGTAATGGCAGGCGCACCGGCATAAAACTCCCTGGCGTATACCGCCAGAGGTTCGGCCGTCGTCAGGCTGAGAATATCGCACCAGTATTCGCAGCCGTACTCTTTCTCATCCCAGCAAACAAGCCCATCCATCTCACGCAGACAATCATATTCTTCCACTTCGATGCCGCAGAGTTCCGAAAGCATATGAGGCAACGCCCCGTGATCGAAACACAAATTATTTTCGTCCTTGATCCCTGCCCGCATCGTCAGCACCAATGTGCCGCCATGCTTTACATAATGCTTCAGCTTATCCGCTAATGCTTCCGTCATCAGATATTGCAGCGGGGCAATGATTACACGGTACTTTGAAAACTCTGCTTCTGCCGACAAAAAGTCGACGCCGATGTTGCAGGAATAAAGTGCGCGGTAATAGCTCATTACCTGTGAAAGATAGCGCATCTTCGGATGATGAGGCTGAATGTCGATCGCATATTCCTGATCATAAGAGAACAGTATGCCCACCTCATTTTGCGGCATGGTGCCTTGGATCTGTTCGAGTACCGGTGCGGTATTTTGAATGAAGGCGCGTAACTCGTGATAACAGCGTCCCGGGATCCCGTTATGCGGCAAGATTCCGTGCCAATACTGTTCCGTACCCATCAGGCAGGAGCGCCAGCGGAAAAAGAGAATGGTATCTGCGCCGTGAGCAATCGATTGCGTTGCCCAAAGGGCCAGCTGTCCTGGGCGCGGCGCGCGGCCCATCGTCTCCCAACCGGTGATTCCCGACTGCTGCTCCATAATCCAAAAGGGTCTTTGCTTCACCGAACGGATCATATCGAGCTCTGCCGCCATGTCGGCCGCAATGGGCAAATCAAGGCGCTCACGGAAATGCCCGCCGGGGTATTGATCGTGCGCGGCGAAGTCCAGCTGTTTTCCGAGGTCATAATAGTTTACTTTTTCCGAAAAGCCCATCATGTTATGGGTGATAAATTTATCAGGCGAGGCTTTTCGCAGTATCTCTGCCTGCATCTGATGAAAATCGCACACCAAATCGGAGCAAAAGCGCTTCCAGTCCAACAACTGCGATGGATTTTGTCCCGAAGCCGTCTGTTTGGGCGCATGGATCTGTGAAAACGAGTCGTACTGTTGGCTCCAGAACGCCGTGCCCCAGCAGCGATTGAGTTCGTCGATATTTTTATACTTTGCTTCCAGCCATACCCGAAATGCTTTTCCACAGTTTTCACAAAAGCACAGATCCCCATGACTGTTGCCCAGTTCATTATCCACCTGCCAGCCAACAACGTGGGGATTGGCGGCAAAATGCTCAGCATAGGCAGCAACAAAGCGGAGGATATGCGCGCGATACGCAGGATTGGACTGACAATCATGATGCCGCCCGCCAAAATGACGTACAAGCCCCTGCGCGTCTATCGGCTGAATGTCAGGGTCCTGCTCGATGATCCATGCGGGCGGCGCGGCAGACGGCGTGCCTAAAATGCAGTCGATCCCTTCCTGCGCAAGAATTTCAATAACCTCATCCAGCATTTCAAAATGAAATTCACCTTCGCGCGGTTCCCATTTTGCCCAGGAAAATTCTCCCATGCGTACGATCTGAATGCCCATCTCGCGCATCATGTGTGCATCAATCGCCCAACGTTCCCGGGGCCAGTGCTCGGGATAGTAGTCCACACCAAACAGGTAGTTCATGTAATCCTCCTTATCAAAACGCCCTTTATTTCCTAATAGAGAAACTTAATTATCAAATATTTACAAAAGTAACCCAAAGGAAAATAGATCACGCTTTCCGTGCATCTAGAGCACCCAGACCCAAATACCGGATAAAATAGATAAGCGGACACACGGAGCGAAAAATGGGGGTCTTAGATTCGATAGCAGGAATCCTTGACGGAAAGAGTGGTATCAAAGGTCTGAAGTTTCGGCATGTCCTTGCCATTGATTACGGCGCAGACAGTGTCTAGGATCAGTTTGGCATAGGCGGCGTAATCCACGTGCACGCTTGTCAACTGCGGTACGGCCAAGTCCGCCAAGAGAGAGTCGTCGAACCCGATGATGGACATATCTTGGGGCAACTTCATGCCCAAATGCCGGGCGGCGCGCAACCCACCCACGGCGATCATGTCATTGCTGGTAATGACCGCACTGGGGGGCTCAGCCAGACTCAGCGCACGAAGCATAGCGTCATAGCCTGCCGCGTCGCTGAAGTCAGAGGCCTCGATTAGATATTCGCGGCGAAGTTCTAGCCCCATTTCCTGCATAAGCGTACAAAAGGCTTCCCGGCGTTCTACGCTTTGAAAGCAGTTGATCGGCCCGTACAGAAAAGCGATGCGGCGATGACCCAATGCCACCAAATGGGCAAGCGACTGATAGACGGCCCCTGCCTGATTGATGGTGATCTGATAGCAGTGATCCAGTTCCACAGGTGCGGTGCAGATCAACGGCACCTGCGCGGCAACGCGCTGCAGCGTTGACCGGTAATCCTCAGGCAGTTTCACCCAGTCGGTTACCCCACCTGCCATAATAATGCTTTCACACCGTTGCTCCAACATTCGGCTGACGAAGGTAGTCTCCAAATTCGGGTCGCCAAAGGAATTGTTCAGCATGAGCATATATCCATGGGCATAAGCCAGACGCTCACATTCTGCAAACAGACTGGCATAGTATGGATTGCGAACATCCGGACAGATGATGCCCAGCGTATGACTGCGTTTTTCCGTCAGAGAACGGGCAGCATTGTTTGGATGAAAGTCATAGCGCTGTATCAATTCCAAAACCCGCTTGCGCTTTTCCAGATTGACCTTGGCACTTCCGGTAAGAATACGGGACACGGTCGCAGGAGAGACCCTTGCCTCACGGGCTATGTCATAAATCGTCACAGTTTTTTTCGTGTCCATCATTTCCTCCCGGTTTCTTCATTAGTTTTAGTTATAGAGACATTGCAAGAGCGCCGATAAAAATTCGTCGCGCTGTCGGAAACTCCTTCCCGAGTCAACGACTTTGTAGAACAAGCTCCTCCACCAATCCGCTTTCCGTAAACGCATGTAAAGTGATGAAGCCTGCCTGTTTTCCGGCTCGCAGATACACCAGAGTTCTGCCATGCCACGTTGCGCGGTACGGTTCCGCATAGCAGGTCAGATCGTCCGGACGGCCGTTTTCGATTCCCAGCAGTCGAGCGTCGCCCAGCACCTGATACGTCACGATTTCGTCGGTTGCGGCGGGACGGCCATTTTTGTCCAGCAGGGTAACCTCGATCTGGGCCACGTCCTGCTGATCCGCAGTCAACTCCGTTTTGTCCGGGGTAAGCGTCAGCCGGACCGCCTTTCCGGCGGTGTGGAGTACATCCTCCTCGCTGGCCGCCACAACACGCAGCTCGCCGTCCGCATAGGGAACCTCCCAACTGGCGCGGTAGTCCACGACGGCCCTGCGGCCCAGACTTTTGCCGTTGAGGAAGAGTTCCGCATCAGGCTGATTGGTGTAGGCGAAGACGGTCTGCATCTGGCCGGGAATGCCCTGCCAGGCAAAGCGCTGCAGCCAGGTCTGCTCATCTCCCGTCGCCAGCTTCACAAATGGTGCCTGCGTCCACATGGCCTTGCGCATGTAGTACAGGGGCTTGGGATAACCGGCCAGATCCATCATGCCGGCTCGGGAAATACGAATGGGCCAGCCAGGACATTCCCCCAGAAAATCGATGCCCGTCCACAAAAATTGACCGCAGATGTAGTCGTTGTCTCGAACGGCCTTCCAAGCCTGCACGTCATGGCTATTCTCGCTGCCGTAGATCACGCGGCCTGGAAAACGCTGGTGATCCTCCGCATAGAACTTTTCGCGATAGTTGTAACCAGAAACGTCCAATGCGTCGGCAAAGCCGGTGCGGGTAGACAACTCAGGAAAAGACATGGCGCTAGTAACAGGACGGGTGCGATCCACATTGTGAACGATCTCCGTCAGCTCCCGCGCCAGCACCGCCAGACGGCCCGCATCTGGTTTGCGCACATCGTACATACGCTCGGCGGCAGGTTTATTGGCATCGTTATTGCCAAGCACTTCCTGAAAAAGTGGCGTGACATAGGGATCATTGGGATAATCGATCTCATTGCCGATGGACCAGAGGATTATGCAGGGATGGTTGCGATCTCTTTTGACCATGCCTTCCAGATCAGCCTTGTGCCATTGAGGAAAATCCTCTGCATAGCCGAAGTGCTTCGGCGGATAGACATTGTGACCGTGCCACCATTTGTTTTTGGAGCCCTCCCATTCGTCGAAGGCCTCATCCATGACCAGCAGCCCCATCTCGTCGCACAAATCCAGTAGATGTGGATCGGGGGGATTGTGAGCCGTTCGCAACGCATTGACGCCTGCCGCCTTGAAGAGAAGAAGACGTCGCGCCCAAACCGCTTTGGGCACGGCCGCCCCCAGCGCACCTGCGTCATGATGAACGCAGACCCCCTTCAATTTCATAGACTGTCCGTTCAGGTAGAAACCTGTGTTGCCGTCAAAACGGATAGTTCGCAGTCCGATACGCACATCCCTCACGTCGGTTGCTCGGCCGCTCTTCAGAACGGAACCAGTCAGTTTGTACAGCACGGGCGTATCCGGCGACCAGAGTTGAGGCCGACAAACGGTCAATTGGAGTTCACCGGTTTCCCCCAGAGTTTGACCCGTAGCCACCTCCCGGCCAGAGGAATCTGTCAGGGAAAAGGCTGCACCGTCGCCGCCCAGAGTTTCGTACCGAATAGAGACCTTGGCTTTTTCCTCGTCGGCAGACAAAGCGTAGGCAAAGATACCGTCTACGGCAAAACATATGGGGTCGCTGATCTCCAACAGCACGTCACGATAGATGCCGCTGCCGGTGAACCAACGGGAATCCGCCACTTCATTGTGCTCCACGCGGACGCAAAGCACATTCTCGCCGGGACGGACAAAAGAGGTGATATCATGAGTAAAGGTAGCATAGCCGTATGGACGTTCGCCAAGGTAGTTACTGTTGATCCATATGCGGGCATGTTTATACACGCCGTTGAAGGTGATACGTACCCGCTGACCCGTCACACTTTCCGGCATGGTGAAGTGCTTGCGATACCAGGCGGTGCCGCCCGGCAAATAGCCTGTGCCGCTAGCGTTGCAGAGATCAAAGGGATGCTCCACTGACCAGTCATGGGGCAGCGTCACTAAACGCCAGGCACTGTCATCATAGCCCATAAAGTCAGCAGTAGAATCGTCGCCCAGATGAAAGCGCCAATTGGCGTTCAGAAGCATCGTCTTGCTCATGGTGCTATTCCTCCCGGTGAAAAATTGGCCCGCAGGGGGAAGTTCCTGCGGGCTGGGATCTGCATGGAAGTTGAGGTGTAGGGAAGGCGTCAAAAACACCTTCCCTACCGCTTGGGACAAACTGGCTTATTTGCCGTACACGGCGTCCAGCTGGCGCTGGATCTCAGCCATAACGGTTTCATAGCCAGCAGCTTTCAGCGCATTGCGGAACTCTTCAACGAAAGCTTCAGGTTCGCTCTGTTCCATACCGAATACAATCTGAGGCATGTAAGTGTTATAAACGTTGCTCAGATTGTCGATGTAGGGCTGCACGTCGGACAGGTCGAACACTACCTGGCCATAGGGATAAGTGATAGCCTTCTCTGCATAAGTGGCATACAGCGCATCGATCACGTCCCAGTCGCGGTCAGAGGCGCGGAGACCCAGATCGTCGTTGCGACCCCACCACCAGTTCAGCGACACACCGTGGATGGAATCCTCGAAGCCTTCCGGACGAACCAGATAGCCATTCTCATCCAGTGTGTACTGCTCGCCTTCGATGCCGTACATCATCAAACGGTAAAGCTCCTTGTCATTACGCAGCAGGTCATAGACCATCAGCGCGCGCTCAGGATTCTTGGAGGTGGCGGCCACAGCCATGGCACCGTGGGTGATGTTCAGCGAAACCAGATTGCCCATTTCTTCACCAAACCAGAAGAAGCGAAGATCGGAGCCGGGCTGGGCCTTATCCATTTCAGTGCGGTAGCCGGTCCACGTTTCAGTATGATGCTGACGAGAACCAGACAGACATTCCTTCATTTCCTGCACCTGATCGCCGGAGTAGTTCAGCACGTCGGAGCGCCAGTAGCCAGCGTCTGCCCAAGTCTTCATGGTCTTGGCGAACCAGCTCGTCGCCCTCCAGATAGTAGTTGCTCAGCTGATAGGGATTCTCGGCGGATTCACCGTAGAACAAGTCCACGCCAAGGCCCTCGATATAAATATTGGTGGTGTGGCTGGTCTGCCAGCCGCCGGCCATCTGCTGGCTGTAGGAGGAACCGGAACCGTCGGCATCCCACGGAATGACACCTTCCTTGTTGTCCTTCACATACTGCATGTACTTGCCCAGATCCTCCCAGGAATGCACACCGTTTTCCAGACCAGCCTCCGTGGCCCAGTCACCACGATACATGAAGCCGTGATTGGTCCACTGCGCATACTGATCCTCGGGAATCAGGTAGATGCTGCCGTCATACTTGCACAGCTCCCAATGCTCCTGCGGAACGGCTGCCCAAGTCTGAGGCGCATAGGTTTTCAGCATGTCTTCGCTCAACTCCAGGAAAGCACCTTTCTGGGTGTTAGGCCAGGCGTCCAGCCAGTCGGTGGCGGTGCCGACCAGGTCGATATCGCCGCTCTGGGTGGCCAGCGCAAGGTTGTAGTTGGTGGTCCAGTTGGTCCATTCGATCCACTTGACCTGCAATTCAGCGTTCACCTTTTCGGTCAGGATAGCGTTGATCTTTGCCAGCACTTCATCGGTCTTGTTGGTGGGCTTGTCGCCGGTGACCATGTAGGTGATGACAACGTGCTCGGAGGTGTCGACAGCTTCGTCGGCCACAGCGATGCAGGGCAGCATCATGGCCGCCAGCGCCAGAGTGAGCAACAGGGCGATCAGTTTTTTCATTTGGGTTTCCTCCTTTTTTTGATATCCAGGGCGTTATCTCAAGCGGGCGAGCCGCTTTAAGAACGAAAAGGTTCAGCCTTTAACGGAACCAACCGTCAGACCGGCGACAAAGTATTTCTGCACGAAGGGGTATAGAAGAATGATGGGACCCGTGGCAACAACGGCGGTGGCCATTTTCAGCGTTTCACTGGGCAATTCTTCTATGACAACGTTGGAGCCTGCCACGGAGTTCTTCAGACTGGCGATTTTGTTGATGACATTATACAGATGGAACTGCAGAGGGCGGTATTCCATTGAGGCATCCAGAAACAGCGAGGAATAGTACCATTCGTTCCAATAGCCAAGGGCGATAAACAGACCGATTGTGGCGAGGGCGGGCTTCATGGACGGCAGGATCAATTCCCAAAAGATACGGAAATCGCCTGCTCCGTCGATCTTGCCAGACTCGGTGATCTCATGTGGGATTGCCTTCACGAAGTTCTTCATCAGCACGATTAGCCATGGATTCATGAGCAGCGGCAGCAGAATGGCCCAGTAGGTGTTGGCAAGGTTCAGCGTCTGTTTGATTAGCAGATAGAAGGGAACCAGACCTGCGGAGAACAGGGAGGTAAAGTAAATGTAGAACATGATGCCATTGCGCATGGAAAAGTCACGGCGTTGGAGGGCATATCCTGTCATGGAAATAATAAACAGACCAATAAGCGTACCTACCACGGTCAGTCCTATGGTAACGAGGTATGCCCCGATCATCTGATCGGGATTCCGAAACAGAAGACCATAAGCGTAGGTAGAGAAGTCCGAAGGCCAGAGCGTAAATCCCGAGCGGCGAATGGAGGTCTCTGAGGCGAACGACGAGGCAATGATCAGCCAGAAAGGCAGCACACAGCATAGGGAAAATAATGAAACCAGAATATAGGTGAAACCACGGATGAATTTGTCCGAGGGATCCAGCTTGATCTTTTTATGAAGCCCGTTATAAGGTATCGCAGCGGTGGACTTTTCCTGCATATTCCATCCTTCTTTCTCTTAATGGTCAGAGAGGCACACTCTGTCAGAACAGGGCGTAGTCCGGATCTAAATGCTTTACAAAGGCGTTGGCACCCAGCACAATAAAGAAGCCGACAACGCTCTGGAACAGACCAACAGCACTGGACTGGGCGAAGTTGAAGCTGTTCATCATAGAACGGTATACGTAGGTTTCGATAATGTCCGTGGTGGAGAACAGCACCGAATTATTACCGACCAGATTATAGAACAGGCCGAAGTTTCCCTTCAAAATACCGCCAATGGCGAACAAGAACAGCACGATCACAGTGGGCTTCAGGGTGGGAAGAATGATGTAGCGAATCTTCTGAAAGCCGTTGGCCCCATCGATCTGCGCGGCCTCCAGCATGGAGGTATCCATGCTGGTAATGGCGGCAAAGTATACCACCGTACCATAGCCGGTTCCCTTCCAGATGTTCACCAGGATGATGACCAGGGGCCACGCGCTGGCGTTCTGGTAAATTTTCGGCATTTCGCCTCCCATAGAGCGAACCAGATTGGAGATGAAGCCGAAGTCATAGTTCAGCAGGTTGTATACCAGCAGAGAAACGAGTACATCTGAGATAAAGTAGGGAAGAAACATCAGGGATTGAGTGGTCTTCTTGAACACCCTGCATCGCACTTCGTTCAGCAGAATTGCAAAGAATACCTGCAGCACGTTGCCAATAATGATGAAAGCCAGATTGTACAGAACCGTGTTTCGCAGCAGCAGCGACAACTGACCGGAAGTAAAGAGAAAGGTGAAGTTTTTCAGTCCGACGAAGGGACTGCCAAAGATCCCCTGTCTATAATTGTACTTGACGAAGGCGATATACATGCCTGGCATAGGCATATAGCAGAAGACGAAGAAGAAAGCTATGGCGGGCAGACACATGAGGATCAGTGTCTTATTCTGCCAGAGCACTCTGCCAATCTGCGCTCTTGACGGATGACGCGCAGCAGCGGCTACCTGATTGGTCATAATAGAACCCCTCCCTTAACTTGGCTTCAAATGGTGTGATACCGGTTTCGAACAACGAAATGGAAACAACCGCCACTGATCCTCGCAGTTTTAAGAACGACCGATTCTGGAGACATAGTCTTACAGCAAATTTGGATAATTAAAATTGCGTGAAATCGGTTTCAATCTTGCTTTAAGAAAAAACGTCTACCTGAGAATATTGACCAAGGGAACCAGTTCCATCGCCAACAGGCATCTTCAAAGATAACGCTTTTCTATAACCCCATTTTATCATCAGCAAGCAGCGTTGTCAACAAAAAATAAAAAAATTTTTGAAAGTAATTCACAAAAAACGAAATGTCAAAAATGGGATTAAGACAACAAATTGAAAACCATCAAACAAAAAAGTCCTCTATCACGTCGTCTTAACACGAAACCCATTTCAAAAAAATCGGATATAATGAAAAGAAGAGCATCCGACACAGCAGGCTGCCAGCGCATCCCTGTATGTTCCATTACGATGCGTATTTTCCCCAGACGTCGTAGCCCCTACCATATGTAGAGCGATGAATAGTTTCAACATGATTTGGCCGTCTGGTCGGCAGACGGCTACGGTACTTTCGTCCTTGTAAATGTCGATTCTGACGGCAGTTATTTCGGTATTGCTCATAACCCACCCTCCAAAGAAAAAGTGATTTAATCGGTGGCCGCTCAACCTCATTAGCGATTCAGCTTGCTTAGTCACATGAATAGATAACTCACTCCAATGCCTGACCCTGTGTATCCCGTATTGCACTATGCAAAACTGATTTCGGAAAAGAAAGCGGCATATGCGGAGTATCATAGGGTACGAAACGAAATGAAAGAACTTTTGACAGTCAAGGCTAATGTCGATCTGATTCTGGGCGTTGAGACGGAAGAAACCAAAAGGGAAAAATTGCAGGAACGATGAGCATCAATGAAAGGCTCGGTGGCCAAAAGGTTGCAGATTCAAAATCTGTTACCTCGACCAGCATTTATGGTGATCGAGGTCTAATCGACAGACAGAGTTGTCAATAAATCCAAATGGTTGGCTTTACAGAAAAAAGCGGTTCATCAGCCCGCGCATTTTGGGCCTTTTCCCGCCGCTCAAGCTGTAAAGCCGGCCCCTGACCCTTTCTTTTACACAAGGAGCCAAAATGAATTACGGATATGCCCGGTGTTCCACCAACGAAAACAAGCAGGACATTCACCGCCAAATCAAGGAACTGAAAGCGGCGGGAGCGGAAACCATCGTCTTTGAATACGAACACGGGGACGCAAAAATCAAGAAGGAACTGGAAAGCCTGCTGGAAACCGCCCAGCCCGGCGATACGCTGATTACCACAGAGGTCAGCCGCCTTTCCCGTTCCACCCAGCAGCTATGCGAAATCGTCCATACCATCAAAACAAAGCGGCTGCGGCTGATGATTGTGGGCAGCATCACCGTGGACTGCCGCAATGGGGAAATTGACCCCATGAGCCAAGCCTTTATCCAGATGAGCGCCGTTTTTGCGGAGTTGGAGCTTTCCATCATCCGGGCAAGGGTAAAAAGCGGAATAGCGAACGCCAAGGCTAAAGGTCGGCAGATTGGGAGAAGAAAAAGCAGCAAGGCGGACATCCCCGCCGTATTCTGGAAGCACTATCCGGCTTATGCGGAAGGGAAGATGAATGTAAGCGAGTTGGCACGGGTGTGCGGGGTCAGCAGACCCACGGTGTATAAGTATTTGAGGATGGGAAAATAGAAAAGTGCCCGTCTCCTTGGGGAAGGCGGTCGTTTCATCGTATCATTTATTATCAGGATTGTAATGTCTAATGGCTTCTATCAACCATGCTCCAAAATTCTTTTTTTCATCAAATAATAAGTGCTCATGAGGGGATGGTCTCCTTCCGTAAAGTTTGTGTGGTAAATTAACTTTAACCCATGAACCCCTATCTCACATATCTTTTTTTCGATTGTCCAATATGTATTGTAGTCCTACACAAGTAGCCCTGAAAAAAATAAAAAGCAGTCTTGACAGCAAGAGAGCTTTCTGCTACAATACTATTTGTTAAACGATTACGCAAACGATTAATAGAGCTGTGAGAGGAACAAGGCTATGGCAACGATCAAGGAAATTGCGAAAATTGCAGGTGTTTCAACTGCAACGGTGTCGCACGTTATCAATTCAAGCCGGTTTGTTTCAGCCGAGATCACAAACCGGGTACATGAAGCAATGAGAGCAACGGGGTATAAGCCAAATATAGCAGCTTATGCTCTTAGAACACAGAAAACAAAGACGATTGGCCTATTGTTGCCGATTTTGATGGACGAAACTTCGAATGTCTATTTTATGCAGATGATGCTAGGTATCGAAGCTGTATTTGAAGCGGAAGGCTATTGCGTTATACTAGGAAATACGCAGGAGAACGTGCAAGTTGAGAAGCAAATGCTGGAGCATTTTCAAAATCGCATGGTCGATGGATTGATCGTTGCACCCACCTGTGATAGCCAGGCGTTCGTTCGTGAGATATTGGGCGAAAAACCAACGGTATTTGTGGACCGTGAGCCACAGGAATTAAAAGGAGTCGATTGTGTTGTTAATGATACGCAGCGTGGCTCACGTGAGGCTGTCGAAATGCTGATTAAGGAGGGCCACAGACACATCGGTATACTTAGCGGCATATTAGGAAAGAATACGATGGCTGATCTGCGTATTCAAGGTTATTTAGAAGCGATGGGAAAATATGATATTCCGGTGGATCAAGATTGGATTCTTGAAGGCGAGTCCAGCAGGATGGCCGGATATCGCATGATGCAGATGTTAGCTGAAAAAGATGACATTACCGCTGTTTTCATTTCCTCCAACATCGTGGCAATGGGTGCTGTTGAGTATCTAAACCGTCACCCGAAGCACCAATCCCGGATTCAAATCATCGTATATGATGATTATGAATGGGTGAACACTTGCGTTCAGCCATTCACGACAATTCGCCAGGATGCCAAATGCCTTGGAGAAACAGCAGCACGCATGCTACTTAGCCGTATAGCAGATCCTCAGAAAAAAACAGAGGTTCGTCGTCTTCCAACGAGCCTGATTAGACGCTAATAATAGTATCTTACCCATAAAAAGGGTAAAAATAAAGGAGGCAGGTCAAATGAAAAAGGTTGTTGCACTGGTGTTGTCTTTGCTGTTGTGTGGGGTATTTTTTATGCCAACGGTCACATATGCAGAGGAAAAAACAAAGATCGTCATGTGGGACTTTTGGACTGAGGGAATTGGTGCGGGGTTCTATAATTTTTGGAACGAAAAAATCGCGCAATATAATGAAATGCATCCCAATGTTGAGATTGAGCGCGTTTTGGTACCTCAAGATGAATACCTCGGCTCAAAGCTGACAACGGCTTTTGCTACAGATTCCGGCCCGGATATTTTTTTCGCGAGTGCTGCGATTATGAAACCATTTTTGGACGCAGACGTAGCAGCTCCACTGAATCAATATTTCTCTGAGGAAGTGCTCGCCGACATCATTCCTAGTTCATTAGAACTATGTACTAGAGATGGCATTATTTATGGCGTGCCATGGCAGTCAGACCTTGTAGCCTTGTACTATGACAAGGATATTCTTGAGGAAGCAGGTGTTGAACCGCCCAAAACCTGGAACGAGCTTAAGGAAGTAGCGGAAAAGGTGAACACCGACCTGGTTTCTGGCTTCACGTTTGATATTACCGCAGGCGATTGGCAACTGTTTACTTTCTATCCATTTGTATGGCAGGGCGGTGGAGACCTCTTTGATGAAAAAGGCTATCCGCAGCTTGATTCCGAGCCAGTTGTCAATGCGTTAACGCTCTGGCACGACCTTCTTGCATCAGGTGCAAGCAATGAGAGTTTAAGTAGAATCTGTGGCGAGATTGGAATTATTGGCGATGGGGAAACGGCGATGCAGATTAACGGAAGTTGGTCTGTTCCCACACTTGAAACAGTCTATGCAGATCGCAACATCGGCGTTGTTCCGTTGCCAATTCCCGATGTAGGCGGAAAGGCTGCAACCGTTGCCGGCGGATGGAGAATGATGATTAACAAAAAATGCGAAAATATCGATGCAGCCGCAGATTTTATCAAATGGCTCTGGCTGGACGATGATGTGAGCAGTATTGTGAAATGGTGTACCGAAGCGACGTTTGCCTATCCTGTTCGCTTAAGTGCAATCGAGCAAGCCAAGGATTTTTATAGCGTGAATCTTCGGGCCGTATTTACAGAACAGATCAATGAAACGTCCAAACCCGAGTTGGCCTTGGACGGGACAATGAACGAGATTGTTAGCGACATGATTCAGGATGCGCTCTATAATATGACACCTGAAGAAGCTGCCAAGAAAGCGCAGGAACGGGCTGTTACAGCGTATAATGGTCAATAATTGAATACTATCAAACAGGGCGAAAAATTTCGTCCTGTTTGATATAAAAGAAGGGGAAAGTATGCCAAAACATATGGGACGTGTGCATAGACGGGAGAGCCTTGCAGCATATCTGATGCTGCTTCCAGACGTGTTAGGTTTAATCGTATTTGTTGTTCTGCCGATCCTGTTTGCCATTTATGTCAGTCTAAACAGTTGGAGCGGCTTGGATCAAATGAAATTTATTGGACTGGAAAATTATATTACCCTGTGTTCTGACAGCAAATTCAAACATACAATCTGGGTCACGCTGGAATATGTTGTCATTTATGTTCCGCTGGCTCTGGTTATCCCGTTGATGATTGCGGTGTTGATTCAAACGATACCCGGCAAAACGCAGCAGGTATTCCGTAGCCTGTTTTATCTGCCCTATACGATCTCAACTGTCGTTGCTTCAATGGTTTGGATTTTCATGTTTCAAGTCAGACGAGGCTATTTAAACCAAATTATCAGCGCTTTGGGGTTCGAAAAGCAGGCGTTTCTTTCTTCGCCGCAACAGGCGATCATATGCGTCGCATTCGTAGGTGTTTGGATGATTTCCGGCTATAATATGATCATTTATCTATCGGCGCTTAAAGAAATTCCTCTTACCTATTATGAAGCAGCACAATTAGATGGCGCGGGAACGCTTGCACAGTTTTTCCATATCACATTGCCGGGGTTAAAGGATGCGGCAATCTATGTAGCGGTCTTTACAACCACAACGGCATTTCAAGTTTTCGATCAAATCAAGGTAATGACAGGTGGAGGTCCGGGGAATGCAACAAACGTGACAGCATATTATATTTATCAGCAAGCTTTTGACAGCTATAAACTCGGTTATGCTTCAGCTCTTGCGGTTATTCTAGCGTTGATTTTAATCATATTGACTGTTTTACAAATGAAAATGAGCGGTATACTGAAAAATGAGAATTGAGAGGTGGAGACAATGAAACGCAAAAAAAGATCTGTTATACTGCCTGTCTGCTTGGCAAGTATATTGAGTGTGTTGGTTCTATTCCCTGTTTATGTGCTAGTGCTTTGTGCACTGAAGGAGCCAACTTCGATTTTTGAATTGTCATTATTGCCCAAGTCAAGCCAAATCCGGTTAGAAAACTTTTCCGAGGTGTTCGAAAGGATTGAATTTGGCCGATATATGCTAAATTCCTTTATCGTTGCTTTTTCGGTAACTATAGTTGCTTTGCTTTTTCATTCTATGGCAGGGTTTGCATTTTCTCATATGCGCTTCAGGGGCAAAAACGCTATTTTTGTAGGCATTATGATAACGGCAGCCATTCCTTTTTCTGTGATTATGATTCCGCTGTTCATCATCGTGCGCAGTATGGGTATAGCAAATTCCCTTTTGGCCTTGATCCTGCCGATGATTCCTCACGCATATGGCATCTTTCTATATCGCCAGTTTTTTGCCGGCATACCCCATGAATTCTATGAGGCGGCCATGATAGACGGAGCAAGTTATAGCAGAACGCTTTTCCAAGTGTTCTTTCCAATGGCTATTCCCGTAACAATCAGCATGGCGGTGGCTTTTTTCTTGACAAACTGGAACAATTATCTTTGGCCGTTGGTTGTGATTCATGACCGAAATCTTTGGGTGGTCCAATTGGCTATCACCAGTTTCAAGGAGAGCTACTCTTCGGCATGGAACCTGATTTTTGCTGCATCGCTGATGGCTTCTATTCCAATTATTCTCTTATTTGTTTTTCTTCAACGCTATTTCATTAGCAGCGTTAAACTGGCTGGCATCAAGGGCTGAAGGAGAAGGGATCATGAAAGAATTATTTGAGCTTCAGACAGGAATTTATCCAAGATGGGCGAGTTGTGAAAATCGCACAGGCCAAAAAGGCAGCGCAGCCATGACGGGAGGCGGAAGGAAAGGGAGCGCCTATATTCCTGTTCAGGCCCACTCGACGGTTACGCTCGCCTGCGAAAAAGGCACGAGCGGAATCGTTCGTCGAATGTGGATGACCTTGAGCGATATGTCCCAGGTTATGCTTCGTGGTCTACGCTTAAAATGCTATTGGGACGGAGACTTACTTCCTGCCGTAAACACCCCTCTTGGCGATTTTTTCGCCATGTCCACAGGCCGAGTATATCCGTTGCATTCTTCATTGCTTTCGAGTCCCGAGGGACGCAGCTTTGTTCACTTCATTCAAATGCCTTTCCGCGAAAGCATGCGTATTGATTTGGAAAATACAACAGATTTTAACCTGCGTGAACTTTATTATGACGTAGACTATACCATTGGGGATTCTCTGGGAGATGAAGTGTTATATTTCCATGCATGGTACAATCATCAGAACGAAACTGTGATTCGAGAAGATTTTCAGGTGTTGCCTATGATTCATGGCCAAGGTCGATTTTTGGGATTGTCCATAGGGATCATCTGCGATCAGGATCGATACTCAGATGTTTGGTGGGGCGAAGGCGAAATGAAGTTTTTTTTGGACGGGGACATACCCTACCCCACGCTCTGCAATACGGGTGCAGAGGATTATATTTCCACTGGTTATGGTGTAAATGGATTTTCCGATCTTTATAGCGGATGTCATGAATGTGACAAACAAAATATGCGTTTTTCTTTCTACCGTTTCCATATTCCCGATCCTATCTTTTTTTATGAAAGCATACGTGTGACATGGCAACAAATTGGGGCTATTGATTCTCATTTATTCCATGATCAGAAGAAACTCTATTTTTTGCAGATGAAAAATGGTGAGCCCTATATGAAAACGGACGGATCAGTTTTAGATATTCCGGCGATTGATACCTCCCAAATCAAGCCAATATTGTTTGAGAGAACGGATGAGGTATCGAGCACAGCGTATTTTTATCATGCTTCGCATCACCCCCAAATTGAACCTGTTTGTTAAAGCTACAAAGGAGCAAAAACATGACCGACAGCTATATAAGGCTTCTCCCTTCCTCCGATCGTTTGCAGGAAATAAGCGCACTTTTATATGATCAAAAGAGACTTTATTTACGTCTGCAAATAACAGCAACGGCGGGCGAAAGACAAACCGTACAGTATTCCACAGCAGATCTTGTTCATTGGAGAGAGGATAACGTTGCGCCAATGGTCCAACGTTGTGATGAATGCCCAGAAATCTTCTTAGGCGACGTTCAAAACGCCGTGTGCTGTACCTATGAGGATGGCAGTCTGGTTTGTCTCGCATGTGTCAAGGGCTATAACAATGAAACGATAGTCAGCCTTCCCTTCGAAAAGCATAAGGATGACTCGTCTCTGAGACCTCCGGTACGCCTGAAGGATCTGCGGGTATGGAAAAGAAGGTGGAAATATATTCCTTTAAAAAATTCGTTTCAGCAAGCCTTGTCCTTTGCAATTTTGCCTTCCACATGGCCCGATATTCGTATTGTTGAGCCATTTCAAGGGAAGGATTGCATTTCCTCTAATCAGTTCGAGATAGAACTGATGGTTGAAGGTGGACAGGAGAAGTGCATTAGTTTTGAGCTTTTCGGCCTGCTTTTTCAATGGGATAGAGAACAGGATTTGCTTATACATGAACACTGGTCTTCCTTGATAGACAGTGAATCAGGTTTACTTAAGTTGCGCATGTGGATTGATCCGTATGGCTATGAGTTACTCTGCGGTGACAAAGTATTCTGTGGAGCCAGTCTGCCAGATTTTAAACAATCGATTTGCATTGAAGCTAAAGGCGGAAGTGCGACTATTGTTTGCATGAATGTATATGGACTACGTGCAAGCCACTTTAGCCCAAAAATTGCCAACGAGATTGCAAATCATGCATGGTCTAAAAAATGTCTTTATCGTTGCAGCGCTTTTTCTATTTTTCCAGATAGAGTGGAGGATTACAAACTGGGCGAACCAGCAGCTTATGTTCTGCGTAAGAATATGATCATATCTCCCGTGAGAGTTGTTGAAGAATTTGAGTGGCGGGACACACCTTGGGGTGATATGACGCGCGTACTGCATAAAGGAGACTGCTGGGAAGCAGGGCATATGCCAACAGGCTTTCCTGAAATAAAGACGAAATATGCTGTTGTAGAGGCGGCTTGGAATGTCGCGGCACATACAATGGCTACCGCGCTTGATCCTGCATATGCCTTGGATGGGCAGAAGAATATGTGGTCGGCAGGCGCTTTTCAAGGGAAAGGAGAAGGGTTTGGCGTTTGGAGAAGAGACGCGGCGCAGATCATCCTGCGGTGTGGTACTTTTTTTTCTAAAGCCATAACCAAGACGACACTACAATATGTTTTAAAAACAGGAATCAACAATGGAGTTGATGGTATATTTTTACCAGTTATCGCTCTTTGGGATTACATCCAGGCAACGGGTGACTGGCAGATACTTGATGAGACATGGGAGGATGCTGAATATAGCATAAATTCTGTTAATGGATTTTTTGACGATGATTTACATTTGCTACAGGTGGAACGCTCCACATCCAATGATGCGTTCCCTGAAAAAGAGACGGGCGGTTATGCACTGAGTATTCAGGTCTATTATTCAGCGGCACTACGAGCGGCAGCAAACTTGGCAAGAATACGCAATCAATGGGAGAAGGCGGCTGCTTGGGATACACGTGCGCAGGCCGTTGTAAAGGCTGTCAAAAAGTTGTATTGGAATGAAGCTGCCGGATATTATACGTCCGGGCCGAAAGGAAGCACAGCCTTCGAAATGGCCGCATGGGAAACATCTGGTATAGAGTCTTTATTATGGGATAGGTTATGCACAATAGACGATGAACAAAAGGATTCGATTCTCTGTCGGATGCAGGATGTTGCATGGACCGAGAACGGAATTCGTCTTTTTCCATACAGAAGAGATCGAAATCACTTTACACACGCTTCGTGGGGAGTATACAGCACAGGCTTTGCGCAGGCGATGGCGCAGCAAGGAGCCTTAGATGATCTCTGGAAACTGATTTGCCAGCAGATTCGTATGGCCGTCATATATTGTACATTTTATGAAGTAATGGATACAGATACTGGCCGTTGTTGGAGGTGGCCTGAACAGACATGGCACGCAGCAGGATTCATATCTATTTTCTTGTATGGTGTTCTTGGACTGCACTATAATGAAACTCATATATGGTTTGAGCCACATGTTCCCATAGAACTTTCAAGCATCTGCTTATCAGGTCTTTCTTGGAAAAACGCAATATTCACCATTCAGATTCGGGGATACGGACAGAAGAAACATATGCTTTTGGATAATCGGTCTGTCAAACAGATACCAGCTACGCTCTGTGGGCAACACCGATTGGAAATTTTAATGGATAAGATAGAATAAAGGGAGCTGTCGACAAAAAGAAATTCGGGCTGAGAGTTGGTGCTATCAGCCCAAATTTTCAGCTTGTGTGAATTCAAAAGGATAAGACTTAACCATCCTTTTTATTAAAGCCATGGCAGATAAGAGACATTCCTGATAAGGTATGACAAAGCGGGTGAGACCCAGTTGCGTCGTGTAGCGGCACCCAGTGAGGCAACAGGAGATACATGAATACAACACGCATCGGGAAGCGGCTCTATAAATCAAAACCACCGGCTAAGCCGGTGGTATGCACCATGCCTTCAAGGCAATAATACCTGCCGCGCCTAAAGGCGCATTGAACAGTCCAGCAACCGCAGTACTTTCTCGGGCCGCCGCTAAAGCGGCCTTTTCTTATGCCTTGGGATTCTTGCTACCCGTAAACGGGTCTATGTACTCTTTGAATGACAGCTGGTCCGCCATGATATCCTCGTCTAGCTGATGCCGGATGTATTCTGCAATTTTCTCTTTATTCCGTCCCACCGTATTTACATAGTACCCTCGGCACCAAAAATGTCGGTTCCCATACTTGTACTTCAAATTCGCATGTCTGTCGAATATATTCAATGAACTTTTTCCCTTTAGATATCCCACAAACTGCGATACACTGATATTTGGCGGTATGCTCACTAACATATGGATATGATCCGGGCATGCTTCTGCCTCGATGATTTCCACTTTCTTCATCTCGCATAGCTGCCTGATTATCCTTCCTATATCTGCCTTGATCTGCCGATATACCACCTGCCGCCTATACTTTGGCGCAAATACGATATGGTATTTCCAATTCCACTTCGTGTGTGATAAACTACCATTGTCATTTGTCATAAATGGCTCGCCTCCTTTGCTTTTGCTGCGGTTGCTAGACCTGCTCTCATTATAGCAAAGGAGGCGCTTCTTGTATCTTAAGCTTTTCCCTCTCACCAGCTCTGCTGGTGGTTTTCTTCTGCGCTAAAGCGACAAAAAATAAGTAGCGGAACGTTGTGAAACGTTCCGTTACTGTTATATTATAGGCAGGCAGGGGTTATCAAGGAAAGATAAGGGCAGGTGAGGAAGCAAATAGAGAAATTGAAAAGAATGCCCGTTTCATTGGGAGAGGCGGGCGTTGTTTTAGGTGGATATTTCTTTCATAGACTTACCAGAGTTTCCAGTCGGAGACAGCGCATTGGCTCAAATCGTTAACTCCAACCGCAACTACAGTTCCATCCGCTCTTAGACCGATGGTATGGTAGCCTCCTGCCGCAACCGCCACAATGTTTGTCCAAGAATTGACCTTGCATAGACCATAAGTTTTCTTTTTTGTCATCTTCAGAAGAGACGGGAATTGCTTTGACAAACGCTTCGCACAATTCATAAATCCAGCTTCTTCCCGTTTCTTCTGGATTACTTCCTTCAGTTTAGTCTCTGAAAATTTGACGGCAAAATCGTCATAAAACGCTTTTCTGTTTTCCAACTGTTTATTTTCCTTTGACATGACGGCTTATCCTTTCTTTTTACGCACTCGCATCTTTCATCCGCATTATAAAACAGTTTTTAAAAATACGCAACTGCGAAAACGCACTTGCGAACAATTCGGTATGCTGTCCTTGAGGTGATAGGGATGACCGTAAAGGATGCCGTGGCAGAACGTTTTCGTCAAATCTGTAAAGAACGCAGCATCAAGCCCAATGAGCTTGCCAACCGGGCGGGCATTACCCCGTCCAGCGTGTATAGTATGCTTGACCCTAAGCGCCGGGAGGTTTCCGTCAATCTGGTAAAAAAGCTCTGCGACGGTCTGGATATGACCTTGGGTCAATTTTTCAGTACTCCGGAGTTTGATGGTTTGGAGCAGGAGATACGGTAAGAGGCGGCAATGTTTGGATTGGCTTTCAGACCGCTGCTGTGGTATAATCCAATTGGGAGGCGAAGCAAATGCCAAACTTGATGAACAATGCCGACAGCACCCTGCGCAGCGTATGCGCCAGCATGGAAATGGAGGGCTTCCACGTTTCCAAGCAGACGCAGGAGGATTGCCGCGCTGTGCTGCGAGGCGAAAAAACAGCGGATGAAATTGTGGCGCAGTATGTGGCTGCGTTCAGCAAAAAGCAATGATGTTTGACGGCTACTTTACCCAGCAGGATGATGTGCTGGAAAACAAATTGGGCATAACCGACCCCGCAGAAATGAAGCAGGCGGAAGCGGCCATTGTGGCCGTCCGCACCAACGAGGTCTTACAAAATCCACCAGTCGGAAAGATGGACTACACCTATTTGAAACTCCTTCATCAAAAGCTGTTTTCCGATATTTATCCCTTTGCAGGAAACACTCGCACGGTGGATATTGCCAAGGGCGGCAGTGCCTTTTGCTACGTTGCATTTTTGGAGGACGAGCAGCGCCGCATCTTCGCAACTCTCCAAAAAGACTTTTGCGAAGGAATGAGCCGGGAAAAGTTCATTGCCCGTCTGGTGATTTTTGCCGCCGACCTGAACGCCCTTCACCCCTTTCGGGAGGGCAACGGGCGCACCATTCGCCTGTTTTTGACTTTGCTTGCCCGGCGTTGCGGGTTTGACCTTGCTTATGATGCCGTCCATTCGGAGGAAATGATGACGGCTGACATACTGGCTTTTCAGGGGGACTTTTCCCCCCTGACAGAAATGTATGAGCAGATTGTGATAGAAAAAAGCGTGTGAAAAAATCCACGCTTTTTCTTTTTGACAGAATAAAAAATTTTGCGTATAATCAATTCATAAAAAGAAACGTTTCAATATGTCTTTTTATAAAAAATTATAAAGGAGATATTTTGTCTGTATGAAAAACGGCAAATTCCTCTCGGACGTGCTGGACACGTCCTGTTTTCGCTGCGGCGCTTTGAACCTTATCACCGCTCCCTGCGGCTGCGGCAAGACCACCGCCTCCATCAACAAAATCGCCCCGCTGGTCTCCTGTCCGCGGAAAGCCCTTTATTTGATAGATACTAAAAACGGCAACGAACGCCTTGCCAAAAATTCAGCGCTGACTATGCCCTATCACTTCTACGAAGAAAGCATTGCCAACCGCTATTTTTGCGCGGATGAATTGGAGCCGGACAAGGTGGTCATTACCACCTACGCCCAATTCGGCGTTTGGGCAAAGCACAATCCTGATTTTGCCGCGTTTTTTGAGGTCATTCTCTGCGACGAAATCCATAACCTTGTCATTTTCCCCACGTTCCATAAGGACAAAACCCAGCCCAATTATGCAGAGATTGCCCGCAATGCCATCATCAACGCGGTATGGGGCGGCAAAACCCTTATCGTCGGCACGACCGCCACACCGGAACCGCTTTCTCGTCTGTCCTGTCCGCAAAATCTCATTTCTATTGATACGACTTCCTTGCGGCAATATGAGAACAAAACCATCATCCGCTATTCCGGCATCCGTCAGGTCTTGGAAAGACTTCCTCCCAACCAAAAAGGGGCCGTCTACGTTGCCCACATAGAGCAGATGAAGGAAATAGAAGCCCTTGCCCGTCAAGCGGGCCGCAAACCTATCTGCGTTTGGAGCACCGCCAACGAAGCCCACCCTATGACGGAAGAACAGCTTGCCGCCCGCGCCTATATTCTGGAACACGAAGAAGTGCCGCCGCAATATGACCTGTTCATTTTTAACGCCAGTTGCGAAACCGCCATTAACCTTTACGGCAGCCTTTCCTTTTTCATCCTCCATACCTCCAAAGAAACCAGCATAACGCAGGCAAGAGGACGCTACCGTGGAGACCTTGAAACGCTTTATCTGTATGACCCGGAAGAAGGAGAGATTTGGGTTCCAGAAGCTTTTTTGGATGTTAGGCTTTTCACGAAGGATAAGGAGATTTTAAGGGGCCGCCTTGGGATTCGGTTGCCAAGCGCCAAAGGCAAACCCATTTCCTACGGAAAACTATTTGAACGTCTCCAAAAATGCGGCTACACCATCCAAAACGGCCGGGAAAAGAATCTTCGCTTTATTGTAATTGGGAAAATAGAGAAGCAGAAAAGTTCCAACAGTATTTTTAATGATTCTGTTGGTTCCTAAAAGCTCCCATTCGCCATTGGCAGGTGCTGCCGCACCAGCCAACGTCTCAAGGTCGCTTCCGGCTACGCCGGTTAGGGAACCAAAAAATTTTGGAAAAAAACTTGAACTTCCGTTTTTTTCTTTCTGCTGTTCTTCCTCGTTATCTTTCCTTGGGGAACCCGCTCCGCGTTGCTACGCGGGTTCCCACAAAAATTTTCCGTTATTTTAGAATGGTTCTTCTGCCAAAAAAGGGGGTATTCTATATCATATCCCCCAAATTTGGCAGACCAGACAAGTAAAAAAATCGTATCTTTTTCTTTTTTTGGGAACCCCTGTGAGCGTCAGCGAACAAGGGGTTCCCTTTTCTGTTTTTACGGGACAAGCGCCTATATATAAAATGGGGAGGATGGTTTTTCCTTCCTTTTTCGGGTAGGAGGTAGCGGGAGAAAAAAGGATGATGAGGAAAGTTATTTGGAAGTTGAAATTTTGTCAACGAAACCCAAAAAGTTGTGGTTTCATCCCCAAAACAAAAAGGCGAAAGAGATTTTTTCTCTCTCGCCAAGCAAAGTATCATTGGGCTTCACGCTCCCACATCGGCGGTTTCTTTCGCCACAAGAAAGCCATCTTCGTCCATTTGGTGATTCTGTTCCTCATAATCGGGATAGTTCTCTTTGAACCATTCCTTCATACGGAAATAGCTTCTATCCTGCTTGGCAAAGCATTTCCGCATTGCCGCAAACTGTTTTAGACGTTCTTCACTATCGGAATAGAGACCAATGAATTTCTCCATAGCGCCATAGGACATTCCGCACTTGTGCGTATGCTTTTCCTTCCAGTAGGAAACATTCAGGTCGCTATGCTCCTGCCGGTAAGCCAGCAGGATGCAGTATTCGGTGCTGTTGATTCTTGGAGTTGGACCGGAAGAAGTCAAAAGGGAAAATTTGCAGGAACGATAATCACAAAATGAAAGCGTCCGCAGGATGCGCAGCTGCACCAACGGTGCGTTATGGGGGATTTGGGGTTCTCCCCAACAAGCAGAA
>OHBD01000167.1_pt1 | contig 43180 bp, 37 predicted proteins | sample 1577291 | NCBI WGS metagenome assembly OHBD01 (sample SAMEA3879572, study PRJEB24766) | human gut metagenome | biome: human-associated habitat; feature: feces | place: USA | collected 1985/1987
AAATGCAAGTATTTTATGAAAAATATTTCCATATATCGTGGAAAATCGAGAAATGCCGACCGGAGAGAGCGAAACGTGCGGTCTGCCGTACGAAATGCGTGCAAATATCAATTAAAATGATTAATTAATCAAGCGATGCAACGGGAATCTTGACATATTGTATAAAAAATCGGAAAGAAACTATGCACTATCGACAAAATTGGTCAAAGACTTCGGAAATCTGTTGACAAAAACGATGGGCTTACATATAATGAAAGCGTGATCAGCGATGATTCTTTTGTTTTTCCTAATTAATTAATAAAATTAATTAATAAACAAAAGCGTCGCAGAACGGCTCTCCGGTACGTTATGGTATAGCGCTTGCCGTGCAACCGGGGAGAAGAAACATCATAGGAGGAACAACTACAAATGAAAAAACTCATCGCTTTGCTTCTTGTTCTCTCTCTGGCAGCCTGCCTGTTTGTCGGCTGCGCCGGGAAAGAGAAGCCCACGGAACCCAGCAATGATCCGTCTGCCACGCCGTCCGGCGACACTTCCGAACCCTCCAAGACGGAAAAAGATCCCCCTGTATTCTATTATGTCGGGCCGCGCACCGGCGGTCTTGCGTGGAACCAGTCCAAAGAGGGCTTTGAAGCCGCCATCAAGGAACTCGGCATTGAGGGCTACTTCATCGCCCCGCAGACTCCCTTCAACAACTCCGAGGTTCTCGAGCTGACGAACACCGCCATCACCAACGGCGCAGATATTGTCATGGGTGCGTATTCCGACCCCAGCATCTTCAAGGGCATCTGCGATGAGATGCGCGCCAAGGGCATCGTTACGGCCTGCCTCGGCAACTACAGTGACTGCGTCGACGTCCAGGTCGCGCCGACCTATGAGGTCATGGGCGACCGCTTCTGCGCAGAACTTGAGGCGCTGGCGAAGCCGGACGAACAGCTCAATATTCTCCTGATCGGTACGAACGCCGGGGTAAAGACGGATGCGTTTGTCGCTTCCATCAACGCCTTCTGCGACAAGCGCGGCAATGCCAAGCTGGTCGACACGGAATTTGCGCAGGGCGACGCCATCGCGGGTGCGGACGTGACTGCCTCCACGCTGCGAGCCTACCCGGAAATCAACTGCATCATCTGCTATGACGCGACCTCCGGCCTCGGCGTCGGCACCTATGTCATGGAAAACGATCTGGACGACGACCTGTATGTTCTGGTCGAGGCCAACTCCGGCGACTGCATCAACGCGGTCCTGAACGGCGGCATCGACAAGCTCGTCAACTGGGAGTACTACGACATGGGTTATCAGGCCACCATGAACGCCGTCGCCTACTACTACGGCGAGGATGTCGAAACGGTCAGCGCTCCGGAGCCCTCCGTCATCACGAAGGACAACGCCAAGGAGTACGCCGAACGCTTCGGAATTGAACTCATCGGCTGATACTTACACGCAAAGGCGGGACGATACAACCGTCCCGCCTTTCTGCTTAAAAAATACGGTAAAAAACCGCGAAACAAGGAGCCTTTATGAAAACACAGAGCAAGCTCGCGAATTTCGGCAAGAAAGTGATCTCCGCCCGCGAAATGGGTGCGATCATTCCGATGATCATTCTTTATATTGTCATTGCCTTCAATAACCCGAATTTCTTTGCGACGGCCAACCTGATCGACGTCTGCCGCGCCGCCAGCTTTACCTTCATCATTGCCGCGCCGCTGACCTGCCTGATGCTGACCAGCGTGCGCGACCTCTCCGTCGGCGCGACGACGGCGCTGGGCGGCGTCGCCTGCGCGTGGGGCATGACCTCGCTTCACTGGGGGATCGTCCCTTCCATCCTGCTGGGCCTGGCAGCCGGTCTGATCGTCGGCATCGTCAAGTGCATCATCGTCCTGAAAATTCAGCTTCCCCCCTTTATCATCACGCTCGGCCTGCAATACGTGATCAACGGCGTCGTCATGGTGACCACGCTCGGCAACCCCATCACGGGCTTCCCGGAGGCCTTCACCAGGCTCGGTCAGGGCAAGCTCTTCGGTTCCGTCTATTTCACCATCGTGTTTGCGCTGGTTCTGGGCGTTCTGTTCCATCTGCTTCTGAAATACACACGCCTCGGCCGTGAAATTTATGCGACCGGCGGCAATAAGGAAACCGCGCGCCTTGCGGGCATCAACGTGATCAAGGTGCAGACGATCGTCCATATCACGGTTTCCATCTTCGCCGCGCTGGCCGGCGTGCTCTATGCCTCCCGCTTCAATGCGGCGCAGTCCAATGCCGGTGCGGGCACGGAAATGACGATCATGGCGGCGATCATCATCGGCGGCACGTCCTTCTCCGGCGGCGTCGGCAGCGTATTCGGTTCCCTGTTCGGCTGCCTGCTGCTCGCCTCGATCAATAACGGCCTCGTGCTGATGCACGTCTCCTCCTACTGGCAGAATCTCGTGTTCGGCACGATCCTGATCATTGCTCTGGTTCTGGACAAGGTCCGCAACGACAGAAGCGGCGGCGGTCTGAAATAAGGCGGTGCGGCTATGAAAGATACGATCCTTGAAATGCGCAACGTGACGAAGCGGTTTCCGGGTGTTCTTGCGCTGAGCAACGTCTGTATCCGTCTGGGAAAGGGAGAGATCCTCGGTATCTGCGGCGAAAACGGCGCGGGCAAGAGTACCCTGATGAAGGTGCTCTCCGGCAGCTACAGCGCAAAGGAATACGAGGGTGAAATTCTGATCGACGGTCAGCCGGTGCGCTTTACCTGCGTGGAGGACGCGCAGAAGCACGGAATCGAGATGGTCTATCAGGAGCTGAACATGATCCTCGACCTGTCCGTTGCGGAAAATCTTTTCGTCGGCAACCTGCCGATGAAGGCGCACAGCATTGTGGATTATCCGAAGCTCTATGCACAGGCGGAGGAACTGCTCAAGGAGATCCAGTTCCCGATCTCTCCGAAGACGCACGTGCGCCTGCTCAACAGCGGCCAGATGCAGCTTCTGGCGATCATGCGCGCCTGCGCGAAAAATCCCAAGATCCTGATCATGGACGAGCCGACCTCCGCCCTGACCGAGCGCGAGGTGGATGTTCTCATGGACCTGCTGGACCGCCTGCGGGAGCGTGGGATCTCCGTGATCTATATCAGCCACAAGCTTGGCGAGGTCTATCGCATCTGCGACCGTGTCACCGTCATCCGCGACGGCCAGACGATCTCGGACAACGACATTGAGAACATCAAGGAGCAGACGCTCATTGAGGACATGGTCGGCCGCAAGGTCGAAAACCTCTATCCGAAGGAAAAGACGGAGATCGGCGGGGAAGTTCTGCGCGTGGAGCATCTGACCGTCCCGCATCCGAACATCCGCGGCAAGAATATCATCGAGGACATCAGCTTCCACCTCAACAAGGGAGAGATCCTCGGCATCGGCGGTCTGGTCGGTGCAGGCCGGAGCGAGGCGCTGGGCGCGATCTTCGGCCAGTATTCCAATGTCAAGAAGGAAGTTTACATCGACGGGAAAAAGGTCCGCATCCGCCATCCTCTCGATGCCATCCGCCACGGCATCGGCTTTATCACCGAGGAGCGCAAGCTCACCGGCTATATCAGCATGCTTTCCATCCGCGAAAATATGTCGATCGCCAGCCTGCGGAAGCTGTCGGGCAGGGTGTTCATGAAGCGGAAGCTGGAAAAGGAACTGGCAAAGAAGCAGTTTTCCCAGCTGCGCATCAAGGCGCCCTCCATGGAAACAAAGCTCTTCCAGCTCTCCGGCGGCAACCAGCAGAAGGTGATTTTGGGCAAGTGGCTGACAGCCGACCCCGAAATTCTCTTCATCGACGAGCCGACCAAGGGCGTCGACGTGGGCACGAAGGCAGACTTCTACCAGATCATGAACGACCTGACCAAGCGCGGCGTTTCCATTGTTATGGTTTCCTCCGATATGCCGGAGCTGATTTCCATGAGCGACCGCTGCATCGTCATTTCCGAGGGGAAGATCACGGCGGAGCTCACGGGCGACGAGATCAACGAAAACAATGTGATGAAAGCGGCAATCGCCCTACAGGAGGAAGAAAATGATCCAGCTGGAGTCGAATTACATTGAAGCCTATCTGCCGCAGGCGGATGTGGAAGAGACCATGCGGAGCAATGAAGCCCTGCTTGCCCGCGCGCAGCGGGGCGAGGCCGAGTACGAGGGCAGCCTCGGCTGGCACGACCCGGAAAAATGGGCCTCGGAAGAAAAACTGGCGCAGTTCTGCGCGCTGGGTGAGGAGATCCGCGAAAACGCGGAGGTTCTGGTGCTTCTGGGCGTCGGCGGCTCGAACAACGCCGCCCGCGCCGTGATCGAAGCACTGGGGAGCAGGCTGGAGGTCGTCTATGCCGGCACCTCCACCTCGCCCTATACTATCGACAAGGCGATCGCGCGGTGCGAAGGCCGGTCGGTGTACTGCATCGTTATTGCGAAAAATTTTGAAACGCTGGAGCCGGGTATTGCCTTCCGCTCCTTCCGCGCCTACCTGCGCGGGCGTTACGGCGCGGCATACGCACGGCGCATCCTCGCCATCGGGACGTCGGGCAGCAGCATGGAGGCGCTGTGCAAAGAAAACGGCATCCGCTTCCTGCCCTTTGCCACGGACATCGGCGGTCAGCAGCGTCGGCCTTCTGCCAATGGCGGCCGCGGGGGTGGACATCCGCGCGCTCGTGCGGGGCGCTGCGGACATGCGCAGCCGCCTCCTGCGGGAGGGTGCCGGGGAGAACATCGCCCTGCGCTATGCCGTGATCCGGAATCTCCTGTACCGCCGCGGCTACCGCGTGGAAATGCTTTCCTCCTTTGAACCTCAGCTCCGCTGGTTCTACAAGTGGTGGGTCCAGCTCTTCGCCGAGAGCGAGGGAAAGCAGGGCCGCGGCCTGTATCCGACGGCCTCGGAGTATTCGGAGGATCTTCACTCCGTCGGCCAGTATGTGCAGGACGGCTATCCCGATCTTTTTGAATCCTTCCTGTATGTGAAGAAGCAGAAAACGTCCTTCCCACTGCCGAAGGATGCCGTGCAGGACGGCTTTGAGTATCTGGGCGCGATGGACTTTGCGGAGATCAACCGCGTCGCCTTTGAAGCCACAATCGCCGCGCACAGCACGAAGGTGCCTTGCCTGCGCTTCAATCTGGATGAGCTGGACGCTTATCATTTTGGCCAGCTGTTCTATTTCTTTGAATTTTCCTGCTACCTCTCCGGCCGCCTGCTGGGGGTGAACCCCTTTGACCAGCCCGGTGTGGAAGCATACAAGACCCTGATGTTTGAAAAACTCGGTAAATAATCTGGAGGTAACCCTATGCCATTTGTTCCCATGAGAGCCATTCTGGAGGCTACAGAAAAATATAACTATGCGCAGGGCGCGTTCAACGTCAACGCCGTCGCGCAGGCCAAGGCCGTCATTGAGATCCACGAGACCTTCCGCTCCGCCGCGATCATTCAGGGCGCAGATCTGGCCAACGCCTTTATGGGCGGCCGTACGGATTTCGCCAACGGCACGCTGGAGGACAAAAAGCGCGGCGCGAACAACATCGCCAGGGCGGTCAAACAGTTTGCGGAAAACAGCCCCATCCCCGTGGCGCTGCATCTTGACCACGGCAAGACGGTCGATTCCTGCGTCGCCGCGATGGACGGCGGCTATACCAGCGTCATGATCGACGGCTCCTCGCTTCCCTTCGCGGAGAACATCGAGCTGACGCGCGAGGTCGTCAAGCTGGCGCACGCCAGAGGCGTGACGGTCGAGGGCGAGCTGGGCGTTCTGGCCGGTGTGGAGGATCATGTGTTCAGCGCGACCTCCTCCTATACCAATCCGCTCGATGCGGTGGAATTCATCAAAAAGACCGGCGTGGATGCGCTGGCCATCAGCTACGGCACAAAGCACGGCGCCAACAAGGGCAAAAATGCGGTCATCCGCAAGCAGATCGCGATCGCCACGAAGGAGTGCCTGCTGCACGAGGGGATCTTCTGCGCGCTTGTCAGCCACGGCTCCTCCACCGTTCCGCAGTATATCGTCAATGAGATCAACGCCCTTGGTGGCGACATCCACAATGCCTACGGCATCCCGAAGGAGCAGCTCGTGGAGGCCTCCAAGCTCGGTATTGCCAAGATCAATGTGGACACGGACATCCGTCTGGCTGTCACGCGCAATCTGCGCGAGCTGTTCCGCGACGAACCTGCGCTGCGCGAGAGCCTGAGCATCGGCCCGGTCTGGAAGCTGCTCGACGAGAAGCGTTCCGACTTTGACCCGCGCGTTTTCCTGCCGCCGCTCATGGACACCGTGATGTATGGCAATGTGCCGGATGCCGATGTGGCGAAGGTCGTCGACTGCATCGAGCGCGGTGTGCGCGAGGTCGTCGGCACGCTGATCGTGAACTTTGATTCCGTCGGCAAGGCGCCGCTGGTGGAGAACGTTTCCCTGGAAGAAATGGCCGAGCGCTACCGCAAGGCCGAGAGGAACTGAGCATGAAAAATATTCTGATTGCGCACGGCGGCGGCCCGACGGCGGTCATCAACAGCTCCTTGCAGGGGATCATCGAAGCGGCGCGCGAATCCGGGCAGGTCGGCAGAATTTACGCCGCCCGCCACGGCGTCGAGGGCATCCTGAAGGACGACCTCATCGACCTGACGGACGTTCCCGCCGAAACCGTCCGGCGGCTGGCTTACACGCCGGCCTCCGCGATCGGCTCCTGCCGCCGCAAGCTCGGCGAGGCGGACTATCCCGTCATCCTGCAATGCCTGAAAAAGCATGAGATCGACTGCTTCTTCTATAACGGCGGCAACGATTCCATGGACACCTGCCAGAAGATCCATGCCATGGCCCTGCGCGAAGGCCTCGACCTGCGTGTGATCGGCATTCCCAAGACCATGGACAACGACCTTGCGGTGACGGATCACTGCCCCGGCTTCGGCAGCGCGGCGCGCTATGCCGCTGTGAACGCGGCCGAGCTGGCGCTGGACGCCGCGGCACTTCCCATTCATGTGATCGTTCTGGAGCTGATGGGAAGAAACGCGGGCTGGGTCACTGCCGCGAGCGCATGGGCAAGCCGTGCGACGCACTGCGAGCAGCTTGTCTGCCTGCCGGAGCAGCCGGTCGACGAGAAAAAGCTCCTTGCAGCGGCGGAGCGCCGCTTTGCAAAGGGCAAGGGGCTTCTGATCTGCGTGAGCGAGGGCGTCTGCGGCATGGATGGCAAGCCCCTTGCCAGCACGGGGATCGTCGACGGTTTCGGCCACACGGTCGCCGGCGGAGCGGCGCAGTATCTTGCCGACCGCCTGATGCAGGAGCTGGGCGTCAAGGCCCGCGCGGAAAAGCCCGGCCTGCTCGGCAGAACGAGCATTCCCTATGCCTCCGCGGTCGATCGCCGGGAGGCCTACGAGGTCGGCAGCTACGGCCTGAAGGCCGCGCTGCGCGGGGAGAGCGGCAGCATGGTCGCCATCCGCGCCGACCGCAGCGGGGCATATCGCAGCGAGCTGTTCCTGACCCCGCTGACGAACGTCGCAAACGTGGAAAAGTGCTTCCCGCAGGAGTGGATCACGGAGGACTTCGGCATTTCCGATGCGTTCTTTGACTATGCCGCGCCGCTGATGGACGAGCTTCCGCGGCAGTACGCGTTTTTGTAAAACGGAGGTAGCATGAAACATTTATATCTGAATCTCAAGCGCTTTGACGTTCCCGTGGAGCTGGGCGGCGTGAACCGCCTTGCTCCCCTCGACCGCTGGGCGCACGCCATTGTGACGCAGACGCAGGAGGGCCTGCGCCCCCTCGCGGGGGACGCGGAGTTTGTCCAGTTCTTCCCGGAGATGCACCTTTTGCAGGCGGTGTCCGCCCGGCAGGAGGACAGCCCCGTGCAGATCGGCGCGCAGGGCGCGTACCGTGCGGACACGGCCGTCGGCGGCAATTTCGGCGCGTTTACCACGAACCGCCCGGCCAACATTCTGGCCGCGGCCGGCTGCTCCCATGTCCTCATCGGCCACTGCGAGGAGCGCGAGGACAAGGCCGGCATCCTCCGCGAAGCGGGCGTGACAGACCCGGCGGCAGTGAACCGGATTCTGAATCAGGAGATCCGCCGCGCGGTCGACGCCGGGCTGAAGGTGCTCTACTGCATCGGGGAAAAGAGCGAGGAGCAGGAGCGCTGGCAGGAGGTTCTGGGCGAACAGCTCTCTGTGGGCCTTGCCGGCGTGGATCAGAGCCGTGTGGTCATCGGCTATGAGCCGGTCTGGTCCATCGGGCCGGGCAAGACCCCCGCGGACGCGGACTATATCACCAAGATCGCCCGCTTTGTCAAGCAGGCCACGGGCGGCATGGACGTCGTCTACGGCGGCGGCCTGAAAAAAGAGAACGCTGCGATGCTTGCGCAGATTCCGGAGATCGACGGCGGCCTGATCGCGCTGACGCGCTTTCAGGGCGAGATCGGATTCTATCCGGAGGAATATCTGGAGATCATCCGCATCTATCTGGGAAAGGAGCAGAAGCAATGAAACTGGATTTTGAATACGGCAATGGCATGATGAGCGCGAATCTGCCGGAGAGCACGGACATTTTCATCCCCGGCCAGACGATCGCCGACCCGCCCTGCCTGCCGCAGGACTGGGACAGCCTCTATGAGGCGACGCTGGAGAGCCTCCGTCACCCCATCGGCATGGCGCCCCTGCGGGAGCTGGCCGCGCCGGGCAAGACCGTGGAGTTCGTCATCCCGGACATCGTCAAGGGCGGCTGCCAGCCCACGGCGCACCGTAAGGTTTCCATCCGGGCCTGCCTGGACGAGCTGTATGCCGGCGGCGTGCAGAAGAAGGACATTCTTCTTCTGATTTCCAACGGCCTGCATCCCCGCGCGACTGTCGCGGAGATGCAGCAGATTCTGGGCGAGGAGCTTTTCAACGAATTCTACTGGACGCACCAGATCGACAGTCACGATTCCGAGGACGCGGCGCATATGGTCGACCTCGGCCGCACGGACCGCGGCGACCCGGTGCTGATGAACAAATATGTCTACGACTGTGATATTCCCATCCTGATCGGCCACGTGCAGGGCAACCCCTACGGCGGCTATTCCGGCGGCTACAAGCACTGCGCGACGGGCATCACCCACTGGCGCTCCATCGCCTCGCACCATGTGCCGAGCGTGATGCACCGCGCGGACTTCACGCCGGTCTCCGGCCACAGCATGATGCGCACGAAGTTCGACGAGATCGGAATGCACATGGAAAAGAAGATGGGGCATCCCTTCTTCTGCTGCGACGCGGTGCTCGATACCTATTCCCGCCAGATCGCCGTCTACTCCGGCTACGCCGCGGAGATGATGCCGGAGTCGTGGAAGCTCGCGGACAAGCGGACGTATGTTCCCTTTGCGGAAAAGAAGTACGACGTCGTCGTATTCGGTATGCCGCAGAATTTCCACTACGGCAACGGCATGGGCACGAACCCGATCCAGATGATGCAGGCGCTTTCGGCGCAGGTCATCCGGCACAAGCGCGTCCTGAGCGACCGGTGCGTTTTCATTGTGTCGTCGGTCTGCAACGGCTATTTCCACGACGAGCGGTGGCCGTATCTGCGGGAGCTTTATGAGATGTTCCAGCACGACTATATGAACGTCCTGCCGGACATGAACCGCTACGGCGAGTATTTTGCGACGAACGAGGAATACATCCGCAAGTACCGTTTCTGCAACGCCTTCCATCCCTTCCACGGCTTCTCGATGATGTCCTGCGGGCACATCGCAGAGATGAACACCTCGGCGATCTACATCGTGGGCGCGCAGGAGCCGGGCATTGCGCGCGGAATGGGACTCAAGACGCGCGCGACCTTCGAGGAAGCGCTGGAAGACGCGAAGCGGAAATATGTCGGCCCGAATCCCAACATTCTCGCCCTGCCGCAGGCCTTCAAGCTCGGCGCGGTGCACCTGTGCATGAAAGACGAGGGCTACGACGGCTATAACGGCCATTGCCACGAATAAGGAGGACACGAAAATGCAGAAAATCAAAAAACTGTGCATCACTGCGCCGAAGGAGCTTTCGGTGCAGATGGATGAGATCGACGAGAAGAATATCCCCGCCGGGCAATTCCTGATCGAAACGATCTATTCTCAGGTCAGCGCGGGTACGGAAACTGCCTGCTACCGCGGCATGGAAGCATGGTTCAAGCTGCCGGGAACGCCGGGCTACAGCTGTGTCGGCCGCGTGATCGCCAAGGCGGAGGACGTGACGACCGTCGAGCCGGGCGATCTGGTCTTTACCCGCGGCAAGCACATGAGCAAGCAGTACGTCAAGCTGACGGACAACTACTGCAAGCTGCCCGAGGGCCTTGACCCGCTGTACGCGCCGATCGCGCGCCTGTTTGCCATCGCCATGACGGGCGTGCGCATGTCCAAGATCGAGCTGGGCGACGACGTGCTGGTCTACGGTCTGGGCCTGATCGGCAACGCGGTTTCTCAGCTTGCCGCATTGCAGGGCGCCAATGTGCTGGCGATGGACCTGAGCGACGACCGCAGAGCGCTTGCGGAGGCCTGCGGCGTGGCGCATACGCTGAACTCCGGGAAGCTGGAGGATCCCATGGCGGCGATTCAGGAGGTCTTCCACGGCAGAAAGCCTTCTACCGTGATTGACGCGACGGGCGTACCCAAGGTGATCGACCAGATCATCGACTATGTTGCCCCGGACGGCCGTCTGATCCTGCTCGGAAGCCCCAGAGGCGATTATACCGGCAATGTGACGCACTTTTTGCAGCACATCCACCGCTTTATCCACCGCGTGGAGGTCGTCGGCGCGCACGAGCAGATGTCGCCGGCGAAGCAGATGCCCTATGTCAAGCATTCCTGCGAGCGCAACGAGCGCATCGTCCTTGAGCTGATCCGCGACGGCAAGCTGAAGGTGAAGAACCTGATCACAAACGTTGTCAAGCCGGAGGATGCCCCGCAGGTCTACCGCGAGCTGGACAAGGGCAACCCTGACTATCTGGGCGTTGTGTTCGACTGGACGGGAGAGCAGGCATGATCAAGGTCGGTATTATCGGAACGGGACGCGCCACGAGCATCTCCAAGGGCCATCTGAACGGCTTTCGTTATCATGACGATGTCGAACTGATCGGCATTTATGACCTTTCCCGCGAGGCCATGGAGCAGTGGTGCGAGGCCTTCGGCGTCAGCAAGGAGCTCTGCTACGATTCCGCGGAGAAGCTGATCCACGATGCAGACATCGTCAGCATCTGCACCCCGAATTTTACACACGCGGAGTATATCTGCAAATGTCTGGAAGAAAACACCGGTGTGATCTGCGAAAAGCCCATCAGCAGCACGGGCGCGGACATTCCCAAAATTCGCGGCGCCATGGCGAACACCACCGCAAAGAGCATGGTGAACCTCAACTACCGCTATATCCCCGGCATCCGCATGATGCACGACTATCTTGCCTCCGGGAATGCGGGCCGGATCTATATGATCCGGCATAATATGGGTGGCAGCCGTCTGGCCAACGAGAGCATCGGTCTGGAGTGGCGCTTTGTCCGTGCGATCTCCGGCACCGGCGCGCTGGGCGATTTCGGCAGCCATGCGCTGGATCTTCTGCGCTACATTCTCGGTACCGACCAGCCGGTGCTGGAAGCGCCCTGCCTGAAGCAGGCGACATTCATCCGTGAGCGCGCCGGCAAGGACGGGATGCGCCCGGTGGAAAACGACGACTGCGATATGCTGCTTGCCTCTCTGCAAGGCGGCGGAATGTACAGCCTGATGCTCAGCCGCGTCGGCGCGGTCGACAGCCGGCTGGAGGTCGTGGCGGCCAATGCGATCCTGAGCTTCCGCCTGGCGGAGCCCGACCGGCTCTATGTTCAGGCGCGGCAGCCCGGCAAGGGCTACGGCCCCATGGAAGCAAAGCTCGCGGAAAACGCCCGCCCCTGCTGGTACAATGCGCCGGAGGCGGAGGTTCCCTATCTTGCCTGCGCGGAGAGCGTGTCGGCCTTTATCGACGCCTATCGCGCCGGAAAGACCATGGCGACCGGACTGGATTACGGCATTTCCATTCTGGAGGAAACCGAGCGGCTGGACAAGCTGGCGCAGGAGGTGCGGTGATGCAGCTTAGCTTTATGACGAACATCCTCGTCAAGTACGGGATGACGGATTTTGAGGCCGTGACCCGCTGGGCCTCGGAAAACGGCTTTGACGCGATGGAGGTCGGCCCCACCTTCCCCCTTGACCGGGAGCTGTTTGAGAAAACACTGGCGAAATATGACATGAAGATCAGCGCGCTGACCTACTGCCGCAACTATCTCAGCTCCGACCGGGAAGAGGCGCAGCACCACATCGAGGAGCTGAAAAAGCGCATTGTCTTTGCGGGTGAGCTGGGCGTGGATAAGGTCGTCAGCTCCACCGGCATCAACAAGAAAATTGCCGAGGGCATTTACGACTCCGCGGATTCCATCCGCGCCACGCCGGTGCACAGTCTGGATCAGGTCGTCGAGACCTTCCTGCCGGTGATCGAGCTGGCGGAGAAGTGCGGTGTGCGCATCGCGTTTGAAAACTGCCCGCTCATGGGAAATATCGCGATTTCGCCCGTCATGTGGCGCATGATCTTCGACCGGCTGAAAACGCCGGCCGTGGGCCTCGCCTTCGACCCATCGCATCTGGTCTGGCAGTTTATTGACCCCTATGCCTGCATCGAGGAGTTTATTCCGCACATTCTGCACGTCCACGCCAAGGATATGCACGTCGACCGGGCGCTTCTGGCGCAGACCGGCTTCCTGACGGATTTCCGCTGGTGGAGCGCAAGAATTCCCGGCCACGGCGACATCGACTGGGCGCGTCTGATCGGCGAGCTGCGCCGCTGCGGCTACGACGGAACGATCAGCATCGAACACGAGGACAAGCAGTACGAGGGCAGTCTGGACAGAGTCCTGGACGGCCTGAAGAAATCGCAGGCCCTGCTGCGGCCGCTCATGCAATAACAAAGGAGGAACCCTTATGATACGTCTTGGAAGTCACTGCGTGCTCTACGCTGAGGCAATCGCAACGGATCTGGAAAACACCCTGAAGCTGATCAGCCTGACCGGCAGCGAGATCGTGGAGATCGGCGCGCGCTTTTTCGGCACGGACCGCGCCGAGGAGCTGCGCACGGCGCTGGAAAAGAGCGGGGTTACGCTGGCGGGCATCCACACCCTGCTGAAGATCTCCGATCTGCTGGACGACCCGCAGAAGGTCTATGAGGCCTATGCCGCGCCCGCGCGCCTTGCGGCGGCGGTCGGCTGCGGCAGCCTGATCTCCTCCGGCATGGTGGCCTTCGACGAGCCGGATCTGGGCGATGCGCGCCTGCTTGTACCGGAAGAGCAGAAGAAGGCGGCGCAGGCGCTCAACGAGGTCGTGCTGCGGATCCGGAAGGACTTTGGCGTGACGATCCGCTATCACAACCATCTGTGGGAATTCAAGAACAACGCTGCGTTCTATGAGGCGCTGCTGAACTTTGCCCCCGACCTACAGTTTGCCATGGACACCGGCTGGGTGACTGCGGCGGGCTTCGATCCAGTGGCCTACATTGAAAAATATCCCGCGCGCTTCCGCTATTTCCATCTGCGCGACGTCAACACGAAGGCGGCCGCGGGCTGCAAGACCTTCCAGGAGACGGCGCACTGCGCCTTTGCCAACGTGGGAGAGGGCGACAGCCGGCTGACGCGCCTGCTCCGCGCGATCGACCGGAGCGGCTATGACTGCGACGGCATCGTCGAATATGAATTCGGCGAGAAGGACTATCACCGCTATGTCAAGGCGGTCGCGTATTTCCGCGGAATTCTTGCGGCGATCCGCAGCGGGGACTGAATGAAGTACGTCGGCATCGGCCATGTCGGCCTGCGCGTCGGGGATATGCAGCGCGAGCGCGCGTTTTACGAAAAGGACTTGCAGCTGCCGGAGGTCTGCGCCGTGCCCGGCGAGGACGGACAGACGCGCATCGTGTTCTACCACCTGCCCACGGGGCAACTCATCGAGCTCATCCGCGCCGAGGGCGGCTATGACGGGCGGAATGTCAAGGGCGTGCAGTCGCACTGGCACAACTGTCTGGAAATGGACGCACGCCACGAAGCCTATCGCGACCTCGACCGCCGCGGCATCCCCTGCCGGAGAAGGGTAGACGATTCCGTCGCCTTTGACGGTTCGTGGGCGGCGTTTCTCGCCGACCCGGAGGGCAACCAGATCGAATTTATGCAGTATGCACCGGACAGCCTATTAAAACTTTAACCCCTGAGCTTGTACCGGTGAACTCCGCCGCAGCAAACGCTGCGGCGGAGTTTCAGCTTGTCCCCAAAGTCCAAAAGGACTTTTTTGACAAGCTGCCTACAAAATTGCAAAATCAATATTTGTAGTATTATTTTGCAATTTTGATCGCTGCGGCGGGTTATTGAACGCGAAAGGGAACCCTGACGGTTCCCTTTCACACTATTCTTCCCTCCGAAATTTTCAGGCAGATAGTTTTTTGACAGTTTGGGTTTTCAGAGCGGCTTTTCTTGTTTTTTCGGGGAACTATGCTATAATCAGAGAAAAACTGCTGCGGAAGAGGGTGCATGAAATTGAGGATCGCCATTGTGGATGACGACGCGCAGATGCGGACGCGCCTGCGGGATTGTCTGAATGATCTGCTGGGAAATTCCGCCGGGATCGCCGTATTTCCGAGCGGCGAGGATTTTTTGGCCGGCTGGGAAGCGGGGCGCTTTGACGTCATCCTGCTGGATATTTTCATGGAAAGCCTCACCGGCATGGACGTCGCGCGGAAGATCCGGGAAACGGACGGACAGGTCAAGCTCGTTTTCTGCACGACGAGCAATGAATTTGCCAGCGAGAGCTATGAGGTGAATGCCTGCTACTATCTGCGCAAGCCCTTCGGCCGCGAGCGCCTCAAGGCGATGCTCGACCGGCTCGACCTTGCGGAAATGGAAAAGCTGCGCACCGTCCGCCTGCCCGACGGCACGTCTGTGGCGCTTCGCGACGTGATCTATGCGGACGCTGCCGCGCACCGGGTGACGCTGCACTGCAAGCGCGGCGGAGACGTGACGGTCCGGGCGAGTTTTTCGGAAATTGAAGCACTTCTGTGCGCCTATCCCTATTTTTTCTGCCCGTCCAAGGGCTTGCTGATTAATTTTTACGAGGTAACGGCACAAAATATGGATACCTTCACCATGAGCGACGGCACGCGCGTCCCCATCAGCCGCCGCAAGGCAAAAGAGGTTTCCGAGGCCTATTCCTCCTTCCGCTTCGATCTTCTGAGAAAGGACGGGGAGCGCTGATGCCGCCGATCTACCGAATTGCAGAGGTTGCCGTCTATTCTCTGCTGAATTTTCTGCCCTTTCTGGCGCTGGCGCTGTATCCCTTCCGCCGCTGTCTGCGGTTTTCCGGGCGGGTCACGGCGGCGCTCATCGTCCTTGTCACGCTTGCCCAGCTCCTGCTCGGCGCGTGGGCGGCCTTCGCACCGGGGAAAAGCGCAGGCAAGATCAGTGCGATCAGCACGATCCTATACGCAGTGTTTTATTTCGCTGCGGTGAAAAAACGCCCCGGCAAGACTTTTTTCACCCTGCTGATGATCTCCAACCTTGCAAATCTCGCGGTGATCGGCGCAAAAAGCACCGAAGGGCTGCTCTTCCCGGCGCTCGCCGTGCAGAGCTACCGCTGGTCCTTTTCGCTGATGCTGTTTCTCATCGAGATGATCATCGCCGTCCCGCTGTTTTTCTATATTAAAAATGTCTACACCCCCGCGGTAGAGAAGGAACCCTCCGGCTTTGCATGGCGCTATCTCTGGCTGATCCCTGCGACGTTCTATATCATGTGGTACTATGCTATTTACGGCAACGCTACCCGGTCGAGTCTGGAGGTCGCGCTGCGGCCGAAGAATGCGCTGTTTCTGCTGATCGTCAACATCGGCGCCTGCCTGATCTACTATGTCGTCACGCGGCTGGTCCTGGAGCAGAACAAAACGCTGGAGCTGACGGAGCGGAATCACCAGCTCACCATGCAGGCGGTGCAGTACGGGAATTTGCAGGAGAGGATCACCGAGGCGCGCCGCGCGAAGCACGACGTGCGCCACCATATCGCCCTGATGCAGGAATATCTGGCCGAGGGGGACTATGCTGCGCTCAGCGAATATCTGAACCGCTACAGCGTCAGCCTGCCGGACGATTCGCTCGTGCGCTTCTGCGGCAACGCGGCGGCCAACGCCGTTCTGCTCTATTTCGCCCAGCAGGCGAAGGACAACGACATCGACTATATCGTAAAAACAGACCTGCCGCAGGAGCTCGGCATCCCGGAAACGGACATTTCGGTCCTGCTCGGCAATCTGCTGGAAAACGCGCTGGATGCCTGCAAGGCGGAGCCTGTGGAGAATCGGAAGATCATCGTCCGGGCCAACGCGGACGGCGGTTCCCTCTGCCTAACGGTGGACAACACCTACACCGGCGAGCTGAAGCGCGCGGGCGGGCGGCTCGTTTCGACCAAGCACAGAGGGCTGGGCCTCGGCACGCAGTCGGTCAGGAGCATCGCTGCGCAGTACGGCGGCACCTGCCGCTTTGAGGCAAGGAACGGAATGTTTTACGCTTCGGTCCTGTGTCCCGCCGCGGCGGAAAAGCCGCCGGTATAACGAAAGTTTTTAGAGGAGGCCGGGAACATGAAAAAAATACCGCAGGAAAAGCTCTTCCTCTCCGGCATGGACGCCCGCGCGCCGCAGCTTGCGCGGGAGCACGGGCTGGGATTGGAGCTGACCCTGTTTTCCTACGCGCCGAATCTGGAGGATGCGGCGCAGCTTGCGGCGGCGCGGGAGCAGATGCAGGGCATTTCAAGGTTCTGGCTGCACGCGCCCTTTGCGGAGTTGGCGCCCTGCGCGATCGACCCCATGGTGCGGCAGGTGGTGCTGACGCGCTTCCGCCAGACGCTTGCGGTCGCGCAGCAGCTCGGCGTTACCCATATCGTGGTACACGGCGGCTTCCAGCCGCACGTCTATTTCCCGGAGTGGTATGTGGCGCAGAGCGTGGAATTCTGGAAGGAATTTTTGCGCGAGGTGCCGCAGAATATGACACTTGCGCTGGAAAACGTGATGGAGCCTTCGCCGGAGACGCTCGTCGAGATCGTCCGGCAGGTGGACGACCCACGGCTGGGGCTGTGCCTCGACGTAGGGCACGCGAACACCTGCGTCAGCAGCCTCCCGCCGTTTCAGTGGCTCGCGCCCATGGCGCCGTGGCTGCGACATCTGCATGTGCATAATAATGAAGGGCAGGACGATCTGCACGCCGCGCTCGGCGCGGGGAGGATTCCCATGGCGCGGCTGCTGGATGAGGCGCAGCGGCTCTGCCCGCAGGCAAGCTATACCATAGAAACGCAGGACTGCGCCGCGTCGCTGCGCTGGTTGGAAGAGGAAGAAGCATGACACAGAATGAACTGACAGAATATCTAACGAAGATCACCCCGCCGGATGCGGCCTGCATGGACCGCGCGCGTCGGCGTCAGGCAGAGCTTGCCAAGCCGCCGGGGAGCCTCGGCCGGCTGGAGGACTATGCCGTCCGGCTGGCCGGCATCACGGGCGAGGTCTGCCCGCGGGTGGAAAAATGCCGGGTGCTGGTCTTTGCCGCCGATAACGGCGTGGTGGCGGAGGGCGTTTCCTCCGCACCGCCTTCGGTGACGCTGTCGCAGGTGATCAACATGACGCGGCACGTCACGGGGATGTCCGCGCTCGCGCACTATTTCGGCAACGAGGTCGTCGTTGCGGACGTCGGCATCGACACCGACCGGACGATTCCCGGCGTTCTGGACTGCAAGCTCCGCCGCTCCACGGGGAATATCGCAAGAGAGTCTGCCATGACCCGGCAGGAGGCGCTGGATGCCATCGCCGTCGGGATCCGTCTGGCGGGGCAGGCGGCGGCCGACGGCGTGCAGACTGTGGGCATCGGAGAGATGGGCATCGGCAACACGACCACCTCCGCCGCGGTGCTGGCCGCCCTCACGGAAAGCAGCCCGGAGACGGTCACCGGGCGCGGCGGCGGCCTGACGGACGCGGCCTTTGCCAAGAAGAAGCAGGTCATCGCGCAGGCGCTGGCGCTGCACCGCCCGGACGCGGCCGACCCCGTCGGCGTGCTTGCCGCCGTGGGCGGGCTGGATCTGGCGGCCATGACCGGCGCCTTTCTCGGCTGCGCGGCGGCGCATATCCCCGCCGTCGTGGACGGGTATATTTCCGCCGTCGCGGCGCTCTGCGCGGTGCGGCTGTGCCCGAAGGTGCGCGATTACCTCTTCCTGTCCCACGCCTCCTACGAGATCGGCTACCGCCTCGCGGCGCAGGAGCTGGGGCTGGAGCCCTGCCTGCTTCTGGAGATGCGGCTGGGCGAGGGCAGCGGCTGCCCGGTGTTTTTCCAGATTTTGAAGGCTGCCTGCGCGGCGATGTCCGGGATGGCGACCTTCGCCGAGGCGGCCATCCAGGACGACTACCTCGACCCCATCCGCGCGGCCGACAGTTTTACGGTGAAGCGGCCATGAGAATTTTGCTTCTGGGCGGCAGCAAGAGCGGCAAGAGCACGAGCGCCCAGCGTCTGACGAAGCATCTTGCCGCAGGAAATCCCCTGTACTACTGGGCGACGATGGAGCCGGTGGACGAGGAGGATCGCGCGCGCATCGCGCGGCACCGCGCCGACCGCGCGGGCTGGGGCTTTGAAACCGTGGAGCGCGGACGCGCGCTTTCCGGCGTGCTTCCGGCGCTCTGCCCGCGGGGGACGGTTTTGTTTGACAGCGTGACGGCCTGCCTTGCCTGCGAGATGTTTCGGGACGGGGCGGTCGACCGCTCCGCCCCGGAGCGCACGGCGCAGGAGCTGCGCGCGGTCAGCGGATATTTTGCGCACTTTGTCTGCGTCTGTGACGAGATCTGGCGCGACGGCGCGGTGTATGACGAAACGACGGAGGCTTACCGCCGGGGACTGGCGGAGATCTGCCGGACGCTTGCCGCGGAATTTGACGTGGTGGCGGAGCTTGCTGCGGGAAAACTGTATGTCTGGAAAGGAGAACTGCCGGATGGGGAATTGGCTTGACGGCTTCGGCATGGCGTGGGGGATGTTTCTGGCGATCCCCTGTCCGTTGCGCCGTTGGAATGAAAAGGCGCGGGAGAAGATGCTCGTGTGCCTGCCGCTGATCGGCCTGATCGTCGGCGGCGTGTGGGTGGGCGTATACTTCCTGCCGCTGCCGGAGACGCTGCACGCGGCGCTGCTTGCCGCCGCGCCGTGGCTCGTGACCGGTTTCCTGCATCTGGATGGGTACATGGATGTCTGCGACGCCGTCCTTTCGCGCCGCGATCTGGAAACGCGCCGGAAAATCCTCAAGGATTCGCACTGTGGCGCCTTCGCGGTCATCTGCATGGTGCTGCTGGCGCTGGCGCAGTGGAGCGCTTTTCTCTCGGCGGAGAGCGGAAGCTGGCTCGGCCTTCTGTGCATCCCGGCGGCGAGCCGCGCCGGCGCGGCGCTTGCGGTGCGCGCGCTTCGCCCCATGGGAACGAGCCAGTATGCGGCCATGGAAAAGCCGCGCGGCGGCTGCACCGCCGCGCTGTGCGTGCTCCTGACGGTCAGTGTTGTTCTGCCGCTGCTGCTGGACGGCAGCTTTGCGCCCTTGGGCGCGGCCGCGGGCTATTGGCTTGCGGTCTGGCACGGCTTCCAGCAGTTGGACGGCATGTCCGGCGATATTTCCGGCTTCGCGCTCACACTGGGAGAGCTGGCGGGCGCGGCAGTCTGGGCTTTGGTGAGGTGAGGAAAATGCGGCTTGTGATCGGCGGAGCCTATCAGGGAAAGCTGACTTGGGCAATGCACGAATATGACATCCCGGCGGCGGAGGTCTGCGACCTTGCGCGGGAGGATCCGCGCCCCGGCTGCCGCTGCTATACCCATCTGGAGGCGCTGACGAAGCGCGACGAGGCGCCGGAGCGCTGGCTGCCGCTTCTGGAAAACAGCGTCGTGATCTCCCGCGAGATCGGCTGCGGCGTGGTGCCCATGGAGGCCTTCGAGCGGCAGTGGCGCGAGCGCCACGGGACGTTTTTGCAGCAGCTTGCGAGAAAAGCGGAGCGCGTGACGCGTGTGTTCTGCGGACTGACGGAGGAGCTGAAATGATCCTGACGCTGATCCGCCACGGCGAAACGGAGGCCAACCGCCGCCGGCTCTACTACGGCGCGGCCGACCTGCCGCTGCTGCCGGAATCCGTCCGCGCGCTGCGCGAAAAGCACTATCCCGCCGCCGCGCACTACTATACCAGCGGGATGCTGCGCACGGAGCAGACGCTCGAGGCGCTCTACGGCTCCGTGCCGCACACGGCGCTGCCCGGCCTGCGCGAGATGAACTTCGGCGACTTTGAGCTGCACGGCTACGAGGAGCTGAAGAACGAGCCTGCCTATCAGGCGTGGATCGCGGACGTGGAGCACAACCGCTGCCCGAACGGGGAGTCGGCGGACGAGGTGCGCGCAAGGAGCCTTGCGGCGGTCGCGCCGCTCGTGGCGCAGGACGAGGACTGCGTCTGCGTGACGCACGGCGGCGTGATCGCGGCGCTGATGGCGGCGTGGTTCGGCGGGACGCGCTATGATCACACCCCCGCGCCCGGCGGCGGCTACCGCGTCACGTTCTGCGGCGGAGTGCCGGTTTCATGGGAAAATCTGTGAAGGGTGGGTTATTTTTGTAAATTTTATGAAAATTGTATCTGTTTTTCACACGATTGGTTGCGTTTTCAAATCAGTGTAATACTATAAATGAATAGGAATTTATCCTGATTTTTACAATGAAAACGTTTCATTGAGACTGTAATATTCGATCCGATTCTGCACACGGGGGTGAAGCGGATATGATTTGGAACGCAAGAAAATACATAAAACTTACCGGAGAGCCCGGCGCTGGCTTCCGGGGCTGCTCTGTCTGGCGGTGGTGCTGCTGTTTGGCACCGTTTCCGCGCTGACCCTTCCTGCCAGCACCATGCAGCCGCAGTGTGGCTTTGCGGAGCATACCCACACCGATGCCTGCTACACGCAGGTGGAGGACGGCGCGCAGGAAACGCTGACCTGCACCGAGGCACACGAACACAACGCGCGCTGCTATGGCACGTGGGTCGTGGCCTGCGGCAAGGCGGAGCACACGCATATGGAAGCCTGTTTCCCCGAAGCGGCGACTTTTTCTGCGGAGCAGGAAACGGTGACCGCCCCCAATATCTACAAGCCGCTGTACAACGACTGGAAAATCGTGAAATTTGTCAACTCCAACCGGATCTCTGCGTTTTCCAATGATGGCGCAGAGGCGGTTGTCACGCCGCTGGAGGAGAACGGAAACCCCTATCTGGATGATCGTACTATGTGGATTTTGCCTTCGTCGTCAACGGAAAGACCGCGTCGGGCGGCAGTCAGGACGGCTATCGCGACGCCTCCGAGGTGACGCTGACGGATATTCTGCCGCAGTATACCGACAAGGACGGAGCCACCCGCACGGCGGTCTTTGACGCGGAGGAGAATCCCGGCCGGACGCTCGCGGACGACGGTATGACGGTTTCCAAAACCTATACCGGGGCGAACTGCGAAGATGTTCTGGTGCAGATCTACAACGATGCGCTGCATCTGCGCTTCCCCGGCCTGCGCTTTGCGACCGACAGCGACGGAAACGCAAGCGTGAATCTGACCAATACCGTCCGTCTCTCGGCGGTCCCGAGCAATGCCTCCGAGGGCGAAACGCGCCCGAGTGCGGAGGATGATATTCGCTTCCGGGTGACCGACGACCCCGTCGGCCGGGGTTCCTTTGGCAAGGTGGCCTACAAGGGGGATATCTATGATGTCGGCATCTATAAGACAAACCCCTATCCGTGGAAGATCGACCTGTCCAACGCGCGCCCGCAGCCGCTTCAGCATATTGTCACTCAGGATCGGAAAATCGAAGAAAACGGAAAGACCGTACTGGAGGGACTGGACGAATATCAGGGAAAGGAAGGGAAAACGGCGGATCTTTACGATCTGAACAACAACGGAAGATCCGACGATCAAATCGCTTTTGCTTATGTTCGAAACCATCTTCAAGGATTACAAGCAGGAGAAGGATGTGCATATCTCCGGTCTGCTGGCGGATGTGATGAACCAGACGCCGGTGACGGAGGCGGATTTTGCGGCGCTGGGAGGCAGAATCCTGCTCATCCTGCCCGACCAGGACTTTTTCTCCGGGAAAATGCAGCAGGATCTCGTTCGCCTGATGCATAGTCCGAAAATCACCTATATTTCCGGCGGCCATTTATCCACCGTGCTGAGGGCGGACGCCTTCGTCCGGGCGATCCGGGAGTTTTTAAAGGAACTGGGATGAGGAAGCCCGCGCGGGTTTTGAAAGAGTTTGCAGAAGAACAGGAAAAAGACGGAAAACTGTCTTGCATTTATTTGCAGAAGCCGGTATAATTGGTTTGATTATTTGATGAAATATATAAAACGCGCTGCCTCCCGGCTTTCGCCGGAGACGGAATGGGGTGAGAAGCCCCGCGAGCGGGTCACTGTGATGCCGGGAAAACCGGATAAGTCAGATACGTCGGGTCGCGCGTCGGTTCCTGCCCATACCGGGAAGCTGCGGTTTTATGAAACGGAGCAACTCCGCACGGCTGGGTGTTGTGCGGAGTTTTTTCGTATCGGGAGCCGTCTTACTTGTCAGCGGGGCGCCTGCCCCTTGTTATATAGCATAAAATATGAGGTGAATCATCATGAAAAGAGGAATTGCGCTGTTTCTTGCGCTTGTGCTGATTCTCGGCACGCTCCCGGCGACGGCCTTTGCCACGGGCGGCACGCTCGAGGGCGAGGGAACCAAGGACAGCCCTTACCAGATCAGAGACGCCGAAGACCTGATGGCCTTTGGCGCGCTGGTTGACGAGGGGAACACCTCCATCTGCGGCGAGCTTCTGAGCAGCATCGACCTGACGGGGTATGACTGGGCTGCCATCGGCGGCCTTAGGGATAAGCCGTACAGCGGCACTTTTGATGGTCACGGATATACCGTGACGCTGGACATCACCGTCAATGCCGATTGGACGCATAGCTATGTGGGCCTTTTTGATACGCTGGAACAGGCAACCGTCAAAAATGTCCGTGTGGAGGGAAAGGTCACGGCCGAGGAGGACAGCGGAGACTGGGGCCTCTGCTATGGCGGCATTGCGGCTGCGATTGGCGGAGGGAACCGGATCGAAAACTGCAGCTCCAATGTGGCGTTTTCCATTGGCGATGCCTCCAATGGCGTGGGCGGCATTGTGGGCTATGTCTACGATACGGACAACGAGATCATTGCCTGCGCCAACCACGGCGAGATCACCGGCACCTATGAAGAAAATACAAACGGCTACGGCGGTATTGTTGGCTGGGCAGACTTTGATATCATGCTGGAATATTGCTACAACTCTGCTGCCATTCATGCGTCCGGGGGGGACGGCTTCGGTTACGCAGGCGGCCTGATCGGCCTTAGCTATGGTACGCCCACAATCGTCGGTTGTTATACTTCTGCCTCCACGGATGATAACGATTACCTGAATCCCCAATGGGCCCAGCGCACCGCCGCGATTACCTCCGACTATGCTGCGGGTGATTTCTTCGGCAGTGCTTCTGGGACCGGCAGCGATCTGGCGCACAACATGACCTACTCCGAGGCAATCGAGGGAGAATACCGTCTGAATCCCTATGATTGCGGCGATGGTCAGCAGATCTGCCGCGCGTGGGACTATTCCAACAGCGTCGAGGATGCCGTGGCGTATCTGAACGGGGATGACTCCTACTACACGGTCTCTGACGAAATGGGCGACGGCTGGCCGGTACTGGCATGGGAACTGGAAAAGCCGGCTTCCCAGGATACGCCGCAGGAAAAGGCGCTGGTTTCGGCCAAAAAAGCCTTTGACGAAGCAAGGGCTGCCGCACTGGACGCGCTGAACAACGGCAAGACCATCGACGGCACGAAATATGTCGGCTACAACACCTATACCTACCGCCAGAATCGTGACTATGGCAGCGACTATCAGAACGGCTACTACCACTACAGCGACGAGAACTGGGAGTTTCTGACGGCGTACTATAATACCGCCAAGAAGGAACTGAAAGTCGGCTTTGTCGAGCCGGAGGGCTGGGAGAGCATGGAGCCGGAGGCCATCACTGCCGACGGCGAACGTCAGGCGGCCCGGCTGACCGAGATCGGCGATACCGCGCTGAAGAACATGGCCGCGGTCCTTACCGTCAGAGCCGAGAAGGAGTTTGCGGGCAAGAAGCTCACGGCCCAGCAGAATATCTACACGACCTACACAAAGCAGCTCTACGCGCTCGATACCGACCGCGGGATGCTCTCGGCCGTCTGGCATGAGCTGCCGGGGACGAGGGAAGCCTCTGAGCAGTTGGAAACGATGGCAAAGACACTGGAGCAGACGCTGACAGACGGCCTTGCCGCGCTGGAAGCCACCCGCACGCAGGCGGCGCTGGACGCGGCCAAGGCGGAGTGGAATGCCAAGCTCCTTGCCGTGCGCGGAAGCTACAGCGTACCGGCGATTGACTCCGGCGTGGCGGACAAGTGGGACGGCACGGCGAAGGCCAAGCCCGCGGGCAGCGGCACGCAGGCTGACCCCTACCGGATCGGCACGGGTGCAGAGCTGGCATGGTTTGCCGAAAAGGTCAACGGCGGCAGCACCTCGGCCTGCGCCGTTCTGACGGCAGACATTGACCTGAACCGTCAGGAGTGGACCTCCATTGGCACAAAGAATAAGCCCTACATGGGCACCTTCGACGGCCAGAACCACATCATCCATGGCATCTGGAGCACCGACGAGAGCAACACCATTCAGGGCCTGTTCGGCTATATCGGCCAAAGCAATTCCAACCGCAGCGTCTATGGCACGGTGAAAAACGTGAAGGCGGCCGGGCGCATCCGCGCCGTGCAGTCTGCCGGCTCCGGCCTCATCGCGGGCTCCAATGCGGGTGAGATCTACAACTGCGAGGTTTCCGCCTTCCTCGGCAGCTGGAAGGGCATTTCCGCCATCGGCGGCATTGCGGGCTGCATGACCGGCGGCTCCATCGAAAACTGCCGCACCTACGGCCTTTTCCTGACGACGGATGACAGCAAATACAGCGGCAATATAGTCAATTCCATCGGCGGCATCGCCGGCGCAGCCGGGGCCAGTGAGCCCAGCGATGGCTGCCTGATCCGCTACTGCGAGAACCATATGCGGCTGCGCGGCTACGAGCTGAGTTATCTTGGCGGCAAAGGCAGCAGTATGGGCGGCATCGTCGGCCTGATCTCCGGCATCGCCAAGGTGCGCGAAAGCGTCAACTACGCGGAGGTGCGCGGCGAGCTCAGGGTCGGCGGTATTCTCGGCTATGTCATTCAGGACAGCAATGCGCAGCTTGACTATGTGACCAACTACGGCGATGTGTATGGCGCGTCGGCGTCTAATCCCGATACCTGCGGCACCGGCGGCATCGTCGGCTACGCCGACGAGAAGACCACGTTCTGCCTGCAATACGCCTACAACGCGGGCACGATCTACGGCGAGACCAACCGCAACCAGTATAACGCCGCCTATGAGTATTCCGCGACTGCGCCGATGACCGGCGCGCTTGTCGGCAACTGGCGCGCGGGCGACGTGCAGCACGCCCAGAGCAGCAGTGCGGACAACACCCTCTGGGGCTATGCCGCGGCGACCGGCACGAACGGCACCGACACCATGCGCGTGGGCGAGATCACCCCGACGGTCAATGTCAAGGGCGGTATGTGGGAGAAGCTCACCGCAACGCGTACCCTTCTGGGTAAACTGATCCGCGTCAGCGACCGCGATGAAAACTACAAGATCTACGGCACGCAGACCAAGCTCTACAATGACACCGTCATGCAGTGCGTCCGCAAGGTCGAGCTGTGCACCACCGCCGAGGAGATCGACGCCGCGCTGGAAGAAGCGGAAAAGACCCTCGCCGAGGTTCCCACGGAGCTGGCGGCTGCCAAGGCCGCGCTGCGCGAGGAGATGCACGCCTTCGTGGACGGCAATCTCTACGATGCCGAGAATAAAAAGACGATCGACGGGCTTCTGGCCGAGGCCGACGCCGCGCTGGATGCGGCGAAGAAGCTCTCCGACGTGACGGACGTCCGCCAGACCTATCTGGGCAGCGAGAACATCGACGGCAAGCTCAAGGAGGTCGAGACCTACCCCATCAAGGCGGCGAATGGCCTTTACAACGAATTTATCTACGGAAAGAAGTATTCTCAGGAGGATGCGGCGGCGCTCCTGCGCACCTACGAGGGCTGGAGGCTGAAGCTGGATGGCGCAAAGACGGTCGAAGAGGTCGAGCGTCTCTATGCCGAAGCGCGCAAGGTGCTGACCGAGCTGGTCAAGGGCTTTGCCGAGGGTGACACCGCGCCGGATCCGGATCAGGCGGCGCAGGATGCGCTGAAGCTCGCGCGGCAGGAGATCCTCGACGAGCTGGCCGCACTGGAAAAGAAGTACGCAGACGCCCTGACCGGGCAGGCGGGCGACCTGACCGCGCTTGCCGAGCGGTGGCAGAAGGCCATTCAGGCGGTGCTGGACGAGAGCAAGTCCGACCTGCACACGGCAGCGACGCCCGCGCTGGATGAGATCACCTCTTATGCCGAGCTGGAAGCGCTGCGGCAGTCCGCCGCGCAGAAGCTGGAGGACGTCTATGAGGCCGCGCAGCGGGAGCTGACGAACCTCCTTGCCTCCGCGCGCAACGCGGACGCATGGGACGGCGAAACGGTCACCCAGCCTGAGCAGAAGGACGGCGTTTATCAGATCGGTACGCCGGCAGAGCTTGCCTGGCTCGCAAAGAGCATCAACGACAACACCGTTTCGGCCTCCGCCAAGGCGGTCCTGACCGCGGACATCGACCTCGGCTACTGCGAGTGGACGCCCATCGGACAGACGAGCGGCCGCGCCTATCGCGGCAGCCTCGACGGACAGGGCCACACCGTTTCCGGCCTGTACATCAGCAAGGCAGGCTCCGGCTATGCCGGCCTGATCGGCCTTGCCTACGGTGGCACGAAGGTTTCCAACCTGACCGTCAGAGGCGAGATCGCGCTCGCGGATGTCGGCAAGGTTTCCGTGGGCGGTGTGGCCGCGGATGTTTCCGCCGGCGAATTTGAAAACTGCGTTTCCGACGTGAAGATCACCATCACCGGCCTGACCAACAGCAACGCCAATCTTGGCGGCTTTACCGGCGTGGCCAGTGCGACCTCCTTCACCGACTGCCGCTTTGAGGGAAGCATCACCTGCCAGTACACCGGCAGCGGCTACCTTGGCCGTGGCTACAGCAGCTACAGCGGCGGCGCACTCGGCGGCTTTATCGGCCTTGTCAAGTATACAACACTGGAGCGCTGCGTGAACTCCGGCGACGTCACGGTCAACAAGGCCTCCGGCGTCGGCGGCATCGCGGGCCGCATCTATGCCAGCGGTGATGACGAAACCAGACTGCACGAGTGCCTGAACACCGGCCACATCTCCAACGACGTGAATTTTGTCATCGGTACGGGCGAATGGCCTGCCGGCGGCATCGGCGGCATCGTGGGCGTCACGGACGGAATGGGCGGCAGCCTCCTCATCGACACCTGCTATAACACCGGCGTGATCTCCGGCGGCATCATCGCCGGCGGCATCCTCGGCGGCGAGAGCGGCAGCTACGGCAAGACCACCTCCACCGGCAGCGAGAAGCTCGTTGTGAAAAACTGCTACAACGCGGGCGTTCTGGACACCGGCACGAAGGTCGACCACATCGGCACGCTCGCCGGCTTCCCCATTGACGGCAGATACTGCGACAACCTCTATGTCCTCTCCGGGACGGCGCGCGCGGCGCTGGGCTGGAAGAGCAGCCAGGGCGACCGCATCTACGCCGTGGATATGCTGACGGCGGACATCTTCGACGGCCTGATCGAGAGCATTGCCGATCTCAACGGCGGTTATCCCATCTTCCCGTGGCAGCTTCTGCTGGAGAACAACCGCGAAGCAGTGATCGCCTATCTGAACGAATATTACCATACGAATGTAGAATCCCTGATCTCCGACGCGCAGCGCACGGCGCTGGAAGCAATGCTCGGCCAGACGGCGGAGACCATCCGCACGGCGGCGGACGCGCAGAGCATCGTGGACGCTTACCATGCGGCGCTGGAGGCCATGAACCCGGAGAAGCTGCTGGACGAGGCGCGCGCTGCCGTGCTCCGGAAGCTGACCGAGGCCTATGAGGCGGCAAAGACGGCCTATCCCGCAATCGAGGCCGGGCTGACCGAACGCTATACGTCCGACTGCGATGCCATTACCAAGAGCGCAAACGCCGCGCAGGCGGAGACGGTCGTGGACGGCTTTGCCGCGCACGTCGTCGATCTTCTGGTCGCTGCTGCACAGGGCGCGCCCATGAAGGAGCTTGCGGGCGAGGCGGAGGAGATCGAAGCGGCCTACGCCGCACTGACCGAGGCACAGCAGGCGCTGGTGCAGGACTACGCGAAGCTCACGGACATTCAGGCGCTGGCCGCGCTCTATGCAAAGGATCTTGATCTGCTCAAGCAGTGGGCCTCCGAGGACAAGGCAGCCTACCCCGACCTTGAGGAAAAGCTCGCCGGGCTGAGCGCGCAGGCGCAGGAGAAGCTGGGCAATTGCACCAGGCAGGAAGAGCTTGCGCCCGTTCTCGACGGCTACTGTGCGGATGTCGTCCGGATGCTGCTGGCGGATGTCGGCTTCGCCGCCGGGACGACCACCATGGGCGAGCTGGACGAGGCTGCGGAAAAGCTCGAACGCACACGCAGGGCGCTGAACGGTCTGACCGAGGCGCAGAAGGCGCTGCTGGAGGAAAACAGCGAACAGACGCTAGAGGCGGCGGAGGAACTCCTTGCCGTCTACCGCAAGGCCGCGGAAACGGTCGAAGCATGGGCGGCGGAGGACGCTGCCTCCTACCCGCAGATCGCCGAAGCCGTGCAGACGCTGGCCGAGGCGGCAAAGACCGAGCTGCTGGCCTGCACGGACAAGGACGGCGCGGTTCTGGCGCTGGGTCGCTACTGCGCGAACATCGCGGGCGCGCTGATCGACGATCTTGCTTTTACCTCCGGCGAAACGACCATGGCCGAGGTGAAGGAGAATGCGCTCAAGACGGCACGCGCCGCCTATGACGCGCTGACCGAGGAACAGAAGGCGCTCGTCCCGGAAGAAAAGACGGCGGCGCTGGAAGCTGCGGAGAAGCTGCTTGCGGATTACCGCAAGGCGGCGGACGATCTGAAGGCGCAGCGCGCAAAGGATCAGGTAAAATATCCTGCGCTGGGCGACCGCATCGGCGCGCTGGCAGATGCCGCCGCCGCGGAGCTTGGCGCCTGCACCTCGCAGGAGGACACGCAGAAGGTCATGGACCGCTACTGCGCGCAGGTTGCCGACCTTCTCATTGAGCAGATCGGCACGCTTCCGGAGAAACCGACGGAGGAATCCCTCGCGGAACTGAACCGGAATCTGCGCCGCGCGCGGGAGCGCTATGACGCGCTGACCGATGCACAGAAGCAGTATGTCACCCGGTTGGAGGAGCTGAAGGCTGCGGAGGAATACTACCGCACCGCCGAGGTCGAAAAGCCGACGGAACCCTCGCAGCCGCAGAAGCCGGAGGATACCAAACCGACGGAACCCGGCGCTTCGGAATCCGGCAAGCCGACAGAGCCTGCCGAAACGGATGACGAGGCGGTCAAGGCGGTTTCCGACCTGATCCACGCCATCGGTGAGGTGACGCTCGAACGCAAGGACGCGATCGAGGCTGCGCTCGACGCATTCAATGCGCTGACCGATGCGCAGAAGGCGCTTCTGCCCGCAGAGGACAAGGCGGCGCTGGACGCGGCCGTCGCAGCCTATCAGGCGCTGCTCGATGGACAGACGCCCTCCGAGGAGCCGACCGAGCCCGGCGAGCCGAAGCCGGAGGATGAAAACAGGGGCTTCGACTGGACGATCGTCTGGCTGATCGCCGGAATTCTGGGCGCAGCCGCGCTGATCTTCGGTCTGGTCAAGTGGTTCCTGGCCGCGAAGCGCGCAAAAGAAAAATAAAGTCATGTAACGCAGGAAGGAGAAGGGCAAATCTGCCTTTCTCCTTCCCGTGATGTTCCGAAACAGAGGTGAGATCTGTGAAAAAACGATTTGAGCCGTTTCTCCGAGCGGGGCTGCTTCTTCTTTTATGCCTTGCATTGGGCTTTTCCTTTCTGAATTTGCAGAAGGGTGAGCCGCAGCGGCAGGAGCAGGAGCCGGCCTCGCGGATGCTGCTGTCGGATGCCGAGCTTTTGTACGACGCCGACAGTCTGAAGCGGCTCGACAATGCAAATGACAACCAGCAGACCGAACCGTCGACGGAACCGGAGGAACCCTCCACCGAACCGAGCGAGGCGCAGACGGAGCAGCCGGAACAGACGGAGCAGCCCGAAGAGACCGCGCCGCCGCAGGATCAGCCGGAGGATCCCATTCCCACGCCGGACGATCCCGGCGACGTTCCCGCGGAGGAACCGGTCACCACGCCGGGCCGCACGAACATCGGCGACCTTCTGGACATCAGCGGCAGCGGCGGCGGCTCCGGCGGCCAGACGCCGTCGCGTGAGCCGTCCGAGGAGCCGGGCAGCTCCGAGGTGGGCGACCCCGACCGCTATTTTGAAACCAGCATCATTGATGGCGATACTGTCGATTACAGCGACTATACCTTCACCATCCGGCACTTAAAGCCGCTTTTGAAGGTGCGCGGGCTGACGGTGATCGTCAACGGGGAGGAGCTCTCCTTTCGCGCCGCGTCCACCAGCGTGATGATCCGGCTGGCCGAGGGCACGAACACCATCGTCGTGCGCGTGGCCTACTTTGACGGCACGGACAACATTATCGCTTCCCGCGCCTACACCGTCAGCTACAGCCCTGCGGGCGAAACCGTGATCGTCGCCTACCGCGCGCAGGACAGCACGCCTCTGAGCGAGCTGCACAGCACGGCCGAGAGCGGGCTGCGCTTCGTGGCCTATGGTCTGCGCGACAGATTGCCGCTGCGCGCGGCGGTGCGGCTGAACGGCAAAACCGTCACGTCCTCTTCCGACACCTTCGACGTCACGCTGCAATTCGGCACGAATGTGATCGAGGTCAGCGCCAGCGACCGCGTCGGCAGCGCCTCGGAAACCTATCGCATCGACTACCGCGAGGACGGCTTCAAGATCACCACGAGCTTCTCGGACACCGTCATCGACAACGACACCAAGCAACCGCAGCACATCAGCGAGGAGCTGCCGCTGTATCTGGACTCCGAGGAATTCCGCTTCCGCTTCTATCTGAATCAGGAAACGGGCAAGGAGCAGATCACGCAGGTGCGCTATGACGACAACCTTCTCCAGCCCAGCGCCGACGGCTGGTACACCGTGCAGGTCGATACGCGCAGGCCGAAATATCTGCTGCTGCGCTATCTGGACGCCGACGGCGAGCGGCAGAGCTATAAATGGACGGTCCGCTTCCGCCGCAATCCCGGTACGACCCCGCCGGACAAATATCCCAGCATTGCCGCGACCATCGAGGTCGGCGATACGGTGATCGGTCTGGAGGACGGACTGGTTCTGAAAAGCCCGGACATCATCACGGTCATCGACGCCCGAAGCTGGAACAACGAGCAGCTTTACCTGAACAATTACGAGGTCTATATCAACGGCACACGGATCGAATCGCCTTGCAGCCAGACCGGCGCGAGCTTCGGCTACAACACCTACCTGAGCATAGAGGGCGCGAACACCATCACCGTGACCGCAACGGACGAGGACGGCTACAGTGTCACGCGCAGCTGGACGGTCTACTATGAAAAGGGAGACGTGACCGTCACCGTCAGCGTCGAGGCCACGACCGTCGGGCTGGGCTATCTGATCCCGCCGACGCAGGTCACGGTGCCGGGCGGCACGGACGTGCTGACGATCGTCCGCGATCTTCTGGAGGAGAACGGCTACACCTGCTCCGCCAGCAGCTATTATCTGGCCTCTATCGGCAAGCCCGGCATCAACAACGGCTATTCTATCGACCCGGAGCTGAAGCAGATCATCATTGAAGACGGCATGGACGCCTTCGGCGCGGGCGACGACCCGAGTCCGGCCTCCATGGACTCTCTGGGAGAATTCGACTATTACCGCTGGTCGGGCTGGATGTACTCCTACAACGGCCGCTATCCCGGCTACGGCATGAATGCCTGCAAGCCGCAGGACGGCGCGGTGATCCGCGTGCGCTTCACGCTTGCCCTCGGCAAGGACATCGGCGGCTTCTCTCCCGCGACCGGCGGCAACTACGGCAACAGCAACGGAAACTACTATAAAGAATGGTAAAGGAGAAACGCATGAACAGCAACGTAAATCAGATCCTCGCAGAAGTACATAAAGTCATCGTCGGCAAGGACGACGTGATGGAAAAGATTCTCATGACGCTGATCTCCCGCGGTCATGTGCTGCTGGACGACGTCCCCGGCACCGGCAAAACGACGGCTGCGCTGGCCTTCCACCGCGCGCTCGGCCTGCGTTACGGCCGCATCCAGTTCACGCCCGACGTGCTGCCCTCGGATATTGTCGGCTTCTCCATTTACCGCAAGGAAAGCGGGACCTTCGTCTATCAGCCCGGCGCGGTCATGACGAATCTTCTGCTGGCCGACGAGATCAACCGTACCTCCAGCAAGACGCAGGCAGCGCTTCTGGAGGTCATGGAGGAGCGGCAGGTCACGGTGGACGGCGTGACGCATCCTCTGCCCGTGCCCTTCGCCGTCATCGCCACGCAGAACCCCGTCGGCTCGGCGGGCACGCAGCTCCTGCCGCAGGCTCAGCTCGACCGCTTCATGGTGCGGCTGGAAATGGGCTATCCCGATTTTGAAAGTCAAGTCAATATCCTCCGCGACCGTCAGCAGGACGACCCGCTGACGCAGGTGCGGGAGGTCTCCTCGGCCGAGGCGCTGCTGGAGATGCAGCGGCAGGCGCAGTCCGTCCATATGGCAGACCCCCTGCTGGAATATGTAACGCGCCTGACCGAGGCCACGCGCGCGCATCCTCTGGTGCTGCTGGGCGTCAGCCCGCGCGGCGCGCTGGCTGTGTGCCGCATGGCAAAGAGCCGCGCCTTCATGCACGGCCGGGACTATGTTCTCCCGGAGGACGTGCAGAGCGTGTTCATCGACGTCTGCGCGCACCGTCTGTTCCTCGCGCCCAAGGCAAAGATCTCCGACACGACCGCGGCCGACGTGCTCACCGGGCTTCTGGAGCAGGTGCGCCGCCCGGATCACATCTGAGCCATGGTCGGACATCGGATCGCCTATGGGCTGTGGCTTCTTGGGTGGCTTCTCGTCTGGGCGCTGAGCAAAAGCGCGATGCCGGGCTGTATTTTGGCCGGAAGCCTCGGCGCTGCGGCGCTTGAGATCGCGCTGACCGCGCTGGCCGACAGATGCCTGCGTGTGTCGTTGTGCGCCCAGCTCTCCGCACAGAAGGGAGAAACGGTGGAAGCCTTGCTCACCGTGGAGAACGGCTCCGTTCTGACCTGCGCGGCGGTCTGCCTGCGCGTCGGCTGCCGCAACCTCCTGACGGGCGAGCAGGGCGAGCGCTGTCTGCGCTTTTCGGTCGCGGGGAAGCAGAAGCGCAGCGCCGCAGCGGCGTTCTCCGCGCAGCGCTGCGGCAAGCTCGAATTTTCCCTGCGCGACCTGCGGGTCTATGATCTGTTTGGCCTGTACGGAAGAAAAATTTCCTGTGACGCACGCGCCTACAGCCTTGTGCTGCCGGAATTGTACCCGGTGCAGCTATCCTTCTCCGACCGCTCCAGCGTGGAGCTGGACAGTGACGAATACTCCATGCACCATCCGGGCGACGACCCCAGCGAGACTTTCGCCCTGCGCGAGTACGTCCCCGGCGACCGCGTGCGCAGCATCCACTGGAAGCTGACGGAAAAGACCGGCGAGGTGATCGTGCGCCAGCTCGGTCTGCCGGTCAATCATTCCATTTTACTGCTCATGGACAACAGCGTGTCCGCGCCCTGCGCCCCGGAGGACTGCGAGGCGCTGGGCGAGCTGACCGCGTCGGTTTCTGCCGCGCTGTGCTCTGCGGGCTTTGCGCATCAGATCGCATGGTTTGACCGCGAAGAGGGCTGCATTGCCACGGCGCAGGCTGAGAGCGACGACACGCTGACGCAGGCGCTGGCCGAGCTGCTGGCTGCGCAGATCGTTCCGGACGAAACGACCACGGTGCAGCGCTGGCTTACAACGCGCGGCCCCTTGAACTATGCCCATGTCGTCCTGCTCACGCTGCGGCAGGAGCAGCAGGATGTGCAGGCAGCGGACGGCGGCGCGGTGACCGTGCTGCGCGCCGGACGGCTCGATCGGGAGGGAGGCGTGTTCCTTGCACTGTAATGATTTGCTTTCCCGCCTGCGCGCCTGCCTTGCCGCGGCGCTGCTTGCCGCGGCACTCGTCTGGCTGACGGCGGCGGCCTTCCTGCCGGAGGAGAGCTGCCTGCTTCCCGTGCTGACCGCGGCAGCGGCGGCTGTTACTATGGCCTTCTGGCGCAGGCGTGTCTGGCTGGCGCCGGCTCTGTGGCTGGGCGCCTGCGCGGTCACGGCGGCAGTTTTCTGGCGGGCGGCTGTGAGCGGGGTCGCCGCGCTGGCAAACGGCGTGCTTGACGCATGGAAGCACCTGCACGCCGGGAATCCGGAGCTGTTCGCCGTCGCGGAGGAACGCGGCGCGGCGCTGCTTCTGTGTATGCTCGGCGCGCTGCTCGGCGTGTGGAGCGCGAGCCTGACGCGCCGCCGCAGCGCGGGCGGCTTCTGGTGCCTGACGGCGCTGCTTGCCGCGCTGTGCCTGCTTTTTGCGCCGCGCCTGACGGCGGGCGGGCTGCTCGCCGCCGCGCTGGCGGAGCTGCTCGGTTACCTTCTGCTCTTTGGCGGAAGCGACGGCATGGGCGCATGGCTCCGCGCCGCCGCGCTGGTGCTTGCGTTTGCGCTGGCGCTGAACGGCTGGCAGAGCGCAAAGCCCGCGCTTCTGGATCGCGCCGTGCAGTGGACGCGGCAGCAGGTGCAGACGCTTCGCTACGGAAGCAACGCCGCCGCGGGTCTGCCGGAGGGTGACCTGCGGAATGTCGGCCCGCGCCGCACCACGCAGGAGACCGTTTTGAACATCACCATGCAGACGCCTGCGTCCTATTATCTGCGCGGCTTCACGGGCGAGATCTATGAAAACAACCGCTGGACCGCGCTGGATGCCGAGACGCTCTATCCCGCTTCGGACAGCTTCTACTGGCTGCATCAGGACGGCTTCTATGCGCAGGCGCAGATCGCTGCGGCGGCGGATTCGGTGCTGCCGGAGCTTCTGGAAACGAAGAACAGCCTCACCGTTGAAAATGTCGGCCTCTCCTCGCGTTATCTCTATGCCCCCTATGAGCTGCTGCCGGACAGCGCCGGGCTGGATGCGTCCGCCGTGGGCGACTGCACGCTTGCGGCGCAGGGCTTCTACGGGCAACGCAGCTATACGCTCTCTGCCGGGACGGGGCTGATCACACAGTACCAGAAGATCAACGCTTCGCTTGCGCAGCTTCCGGAGGGCACGCAGTTCCTGCGCGATGAGGCGGCCTACAATGCCTTTGCCTATCAGAATTACACCGCGATTCCCTCGGACATCCGCAGCTATCTCGCGGAAAAGCTGGGCGATTATTCGGTGGAGGAGGGCGAGACGCATTTTGACTATCAGAATGCAAAGCAGAATATTCTTTTTTACCTCACGAGCTACATAGACTACGAGGAAACGAACCTCGCGCCCGTCGGCGACGGGATCGACTTCGTCCTGAACTTCCTCGACGGCACGCAGAAGGGCTATGACATCCACTATGCCACGGCTGCGGCGCTGATGTTCCGCTATTACGGCATCCCCGCGCGCTATGTCGAGGGATTTTTGGTCACCAAGCAGGACGCGCAGGTGCTTTCCGCCGGGCAGACGCTTTCGCTCACCGGCGCGGCGGCACACGCATGGGTGGAATACTATCAGGACGGCGTGGGCTGGCTGCCGTTTGAGGTGACGCCGCCGTACTTCTCCGCGATGGAGCAGGCGGAACGCTATCAGGACATTTCCGGCCTGATCGGCCAGCAGCCGCATGACCGCACGGTCGATAACACCGAGGATCAGCCGCAGAGCGACGATACCGAGGATCCCACGCTGCTGGACTTCTGGCTCCGCCACCGGCTCCAGATTTTGCTGGCGCTGGCGATCCTGACCGCCGCGGCGCTGCTTGTGCTGTTCGTGCTCTGGCTTGTCTGGGAGCGGAAAAAGACGGCCAGACGCAAGGCGGGCTTCCTCTCGGACGACCTGCCCGAGGCCATCCGCGCGATCTATGATTACACCATGGACGTCCTGCGCGCGCAGGGGCTGAGGGCGAGGAACTGCCCGCCGGAGGACTATGCCGCCTTTGTGGATGAGGATCTCCGCGCGCGCTACCGCAGCGCTGCCGCGATCTGGCAGGAGGCCAGCTTCAGCGGCCATGCCATGCAGGAGCAGCAGCGACAGGAGCTGCTCTCCCTGAAGGATGAGATCTGGAGCAGAACGTGGAAAAGATCCAGCCTTCTGCGCAGGATCCGCCTGAAATACATCCGCTTTTTATAGCCCATCAACGAGGATAACGAAACCAAATGTCGTTTTGGCCAGGAAAAACCATGTGTGCCCTCGTCAAACGACGCTAGGAGGAGGACGCATGAAAAAACGAATTTTTGCCGCGCTTCTTGCACTGCTGCTTCTCCTCTGCGCCTGCGGCGCGGAGGAGCCGTGGCAGGCGGCCTATCGCCGCACCGGACAGGCCCTTGCGGCGCAGGAGGACTACGGCGTTGGTTCCATCGGCGGCGAGTGGGCGGTCATCGGCCTGAGCCGTTCGGGGCTTCTGAAGCAGGAGACCGCGCAGGCATACCTGCAAACTGTCGAAGATTACGTCCGCTCAATCGGAACGGCGCGCCTCGACCACGCCAAATCCACGGAAAATTCGCGCATCATCCTCGGTGTGACCGCCGCGGGCGGCGATGTGACGGACATCGGCGGCGTGAATCTTCTGGAGGGTCTGACGGACATGGCATTCGTCTCCTATCAGGGCCTCAACGGCCCGATCTGGGCGCTCATCGCGCTGGACTGCGGCGGCTACGAAATTCCCGATGCGCAACCGGGCGAGGAGCAGACGACGCGCGAGGCGCTGATCCGCCTACTTCTGCGCGAGCGTAAGGCGGACGGCGGCTGGTGCTTTTCCGGCGACGCTTCCGATGCGGATATGACCGCCATGGCGCTGACGGCGCTCGCGCCCTACCGCGAGCGCGGGGAGGTCGCCGAGGCGATCGAGGGCGCACTGCAATGCCTGAGCGAAATGCAGCTGGAAAACGGCTGCTTTGCAAGCTGGGGCAGCGAAAACAGCGAATCGTGCGCGCAGGTCATCGTCGCGCTGACGGCGCAGGGCATCGACCCGCAGAAGGATGCACGCTTCCTCAAAAACGGCAGGAGCGTGCTTGACGCGCTGTGCGATTTTGTATTGGACGACGGCTTTTACCATTCGGCGGAGCTGGTCGAGGTCAACGGCATGGCGACCGAGCAGGCCTACTATGCGCTGACCGCCTACGCGCGCTTTCGGGACGGAAAAAGCCGGCTTTTCGATATGACGGAGCTGACCGCGGCATAGCGGAAATTCGGAACGCAAAAGCAGGCCTGCCGAAAAGTCTGCGCCCGTCGGGCCGGGGGAAGCTACAGCGGACAACTTCACTGAAAAATGCTGTATTTCTTGACAGTTCAAATTTATGTAGGAGTGTCAGGCTGCTGACGATGGTGCCGTCGGAAAAAGGGCCTGACAAACAGAGGGGGAGAGACTTCCAAAAGAAGTCTCTCCCTCAGACTGTCAAAAAACCCATCCAGCCGAAAGTTTCGGAGGGAAGAAAAGAGTAATCCTACGTTTTTGATTATGAAAATCAAAAAACACGTGCGCTTTGCGCACTGAGGGAACACCGTTGGTGTGCCCTCCCGTCTTGTGCAGAATTTGACGCGCCGCAGGCGCTATAAAAAGCCTGCGGCTTTTTATGAAATTCTAGTATGAAAGGAAACCGTCACACCGAGCCGCAGCGATCAAAATTGCAAAATAATACTGCAAATATTGAATTTGCAATTTTGCAAGCTGAGCCGCCACCGATTTCGGTGGCGGCTTGTGTTATTTCCGGATCAGTTCCGTCCGTTGCGGGAAGCTGCCGCGCAGATAGATATCGTGCGGCGTATCGTCCTGATTGATCAGGCAAGCGGTCGGCAGACTCATGCGTTTTCCTGCGGTGCGCCGTCCTCAAATCCGACAAGGATGCCGCCTTTTTCTGCATAGAAAACGCATAGTCCATGGTTCTCATCAATTTTGATGTCGCAGTCTGGAAAGCGTTCCAGAATTCTTTCTGCGAGAAGCTCTGCGGCTTGAGGGTTGAAGGAATGGCGGATGCGGACTTTTCCGCCTGCAAAGCCCCCGGCCAGCATTCCGTCGAGCAGCTTTTGAATGGCGGCCTTTTCCCCGCGGCATTTGTGCTGCGCCTCCAGCTCGCCTTCCGTACTGGCACGCCCGACCACGCGGATGCCCAGAAGTCCGACGGCCTTTGCGAGGAGCGGACTGACGCGCCCGTTTTTTGCAAAATTGGAGAGTGAAGCGAGGGAAAAGGCCAGATGCGTGTGGCGGGAATAGATGGAGAGTGCGCTGCAAACTTCGTCAAAAGACCGCTGCGTCGGCAGCAGCGTGTGCAGATATTCGACTAGCAGCTCCAGCTCCGGCCCGGTGGAAAGAGAATCGAGCACAAAGACCCTGCGGCCGGGGTGCTCCTGCACATAATCCGCAGCGGCAATCTGCGCGGCATTGAAACAGCCGGAAAGACGGCTGGTGAGCGCGACGGCGAATATCTCGTCTGCGCTGCCAAAGGCGCTCAGCCAATCGGCAACGGCGGGGCAGGAGCTGCTGGAGATACCCTTATAGCGCTCCAACTCAGACTGCATCGCGGCGACATCCAGATTCTCATCATCGGTGTATTCCTTTTCGGAGGTCACGATTTTCAGAGGAACCGGGGTGAAATTCGGAAAATCTTTGCGATATAGATTTGCGGAAGAGTCCGCCGTGATTTTTCTGTGCATACTGCTCTCCTTGTTGATTTTTTGATACAAATGTATCATAATTATAACGGCAGAGGCAAAAAAATCAAGCCGCAGGGCGGCAACTGAAACAAAACGGGGGAAATGTAACCAATGCGCCGAAAGAATCAGACCAACCAGATCGTCCGCGAGAGCATCACGCAGGCGCTGCTTCTTTTGATGCAGACGCAGCCGTTTGCGCAGATTAATATTACGCAGCTCGTCGAAAGGGCAGGGGTCAGCCGCGTGTCCTTCTACCGGAATTTTCAGAGCAAGGACGACGTACTGCTATCCTATCTGAACGAACTGGCAATGCAGTGGTGGGCGGCCTTCCCACAGGACAGAAGCGATTATCTGCTTGGCCTGCTGGAGCACTGCATGACGATCAAGGATACCATCCTGCTCCTGTACCGGCAAGGACTTGCACCGCTGCTGTGGCAGAATCTGCGCGCGCTGATCGGGCCGGCAGCGGATACGGATGAGGGGCTTTCCTACCGGAAGTCAGGGCTGGTCGGCTGTCTGTTCGGTTTCCTCAGCGAATGGGTGCGCCGTGGGATGCAGGATCCGCCGGAGCATCTGGCGAAGCTCCTGGATACGGCGCAGATCGACCAGATGGTCAGGCGCCTGCGGACGGCGTAGAGGCTATCTGCCTTCCTCCTGATCGAGAACGGCAAGAAACAGAATGGCTGCGTCGCCGGGGCGACGGAGATCGTAGCCGGTCAATTGGGTAAGACGCTCCAGCCGGTACTGTACGGTGTTGCGGTGGACGCCAAGGGCGGCGGCACAGCGGTTTAAGTCCCCGCCGCTGCCGAAAAACAGGCGGATGAGCCGGGCGTAGGCGGGAACATCCTGCGCGGGGCAGCGGGTAAAGACGCTCTCGCGCAGGTCGTCGCGCAGCAGGCGAGGGACGCTTTGCAGCAGGAATTCCAGCGAAACGCGGTCGTAATACAGCACGTTTCCCTTGGAGGAGCGGCTGGCGAGCGTGCAGGCGGTGCTGGCCTGCAAATAGCAGCGCCGAAGCTCCGCGCCGCTGCCGCTGCTGCTGATGCCGCCGTAGGCCTGCACGGAGGCGGGATAGCCCCGCCCGGCGACCCGGCACAGGCGCTGTGCCAGAAGCACGGTGTCGGAAAGCGGCATCTGGCGAAGAAGCACCAGAATCTGATTGCGCAGTGCGGCGCAGCACTGACCCCGCCGGGCGGGCAGCTCATTCTGAATCGCCTGTACGATTGACGCGCTGTGCAGCTCATCGGGAAGCAGCGGAATGCTGCCGTCCGGTGCGGAAACGTCGAAAAGCTGGATGCGCAGCAGGACATAGGGCTGGCTGATGTCGATCTCCAGCAGCCGGCCGCGCTGCTCCAGCTCCTTCCAGTCCGGTTCGGCGGAAAAAAGCCAGTTTTCCAGAAACAGCGCGCGCGCCTGCTCCACGGTGCTGTCCAGATCCTTGCGGCGCAGGTCTTCCAGCATGATCTCCAGCATTCGGCGCATGACGCCGCCGAACACGCCGACCTCGGCCGGGTCGCCGGTGATGCCGATCACGCCCTCGAGCTGCCCGTCCAGATAGATCGGCAGATTCACGCCCGGCTGCATCCCGCTGCCGTCGTTTTCTCGGACGTTCAGCTCGGAGAGGCCCTCTCGCAGAATCCGCAGCGCACCGGGGTGGAACTGCCCCACGCGCGCCGGATTGGTGCTGGCGAAGATCACGCCCTGCGTGTCGATGAGGTTGATGTCGTGATGGACGAGAGATTTCATTTCCCGCAGGATTTGAGAAGCCTGCTGTGTGCTTAGAAGCATAATGCACCGCCTTTGTATTATATACAAATAGAATATATTAAATTTGTAAAAATTACAATCCTTTTTTTGACAAAATAGAAGTACCAAAAGAAAAGGAGCGCTGACCTTATGAAAATTGTCATTCTGGACGGATATACGGAAAATCCCGGCGATCTGAGCTGGGGCGAACTGGAAAAGCTGGGCGAGCTCACGGTCTATGACCGCACCAGCCTCACGGACGAAAAGGAGATCATCGAGCGCATTGGCGATGCCGAGATCGTCCTGAGCAACAAGACGCCGATCTCCCGCACGACGATCGATGCCTGCCCGAACCTCCGCTTCATCGGTCTGCTCGCCACGGGCTACAACGTCATCGACTATACCTACGCCCGCGAGAAGGGCATCCCCGTTGCCAACGTGCCGACCTACGGCACCGCCTCCGTCGGACAGTTCGCCATTGCGCTGCTGCTGGAGATCTGCCATCACATCGGCCATCACAGCGAGTCCGTGCACCAGGGCAACTGGGAGCGCTGCGCCGATTTCTGCTACTGGGATTACCCGCTAATCGAGCTGGACGGCAAGACCATCGGCATCATCGGCTTCGGCCGTATCGGCCAGACCACCGGCAAGATCGCAAAGGCGATGGGAATGCGCGTGCTGGCCTATGACAGCTTCCAGAGTGACGCCGGGCGCGCGCTTGCGGAATATGTCGATCTCGACACGCTGCTGGCACAGTCGGACGTGATCGCGCTGCATTGCCCGCTTTTCCCGGAAACGCAGGGCATCATCAACCGCGATACCATTGCCAAGATGAAAGACGGCGTGATCCTCATCAATAACAGCCGCGGCCCGCTCGTCGTCGAGCAGGATCTGGCCGATGCGCTTAACAGCGGCAAGGTGCTGGCAGCGGGTCTGGACGTCGTATCAACAGAGCCCATCCGCGGGGACAATCCCCTGCTCACCGCGAAAAACTGCATCATCACACCGCACATTTCCTGGGCACCGAAGGAAAGCCGCCAGCGCATCATGGACTGCACGGTGGAGAATGTCAAGGCTTTCCTTGCAGGCAAGCCGGTCAACGTAGTCAACGCATGAGAAAGTGTATCATCATCTCCGACTCCTTTAAGGGCACACTGTCCAGTATGGAGATCTGTGAAATCGCCCGCAGCAGCATCCCAAAATTCTTCCCGGAGTGTGAAATTGTGACGGTTCCCGTCGCCGACGGCGGCGAGGGAACGGTCGCCTGCTTTAGCGCAGCGCTGAACGCGCCGACGGTGACTGTTACGGTGTCCGGCCCCTACGGCGAGCCGGTCGCCGCAGCCTATGCGCGCAGCGGGGAGAAGGCAGTCATAGAAATGGCCGCCACGGCAGGCCTCCCGTTGGTGGGAGAGCACAAAGACCCGGAACGGACGACCACCTACGGTGTGGGCGAGTTGATCGCCCATGCAGTACGCGGCGGAGCGAAGGAAATCCTGCTGGGGCTTGGCGGCAGTGCGACCAATGACGGCGGCTGCGGCTGCGCGGCCGCGCTGGGCGTACGCTTTCTGGATGAAAACGGCGCGGAATTCATCCCCACGGGCGGGACGCTGGAGCGCATTGCGGACATAGACATTGCCCCGGCGCAGAGGCTCCTGCAGGGTGTGCGCGTGACGGCAATGTGCGACGTGGACAACCCCCTGACCGGGCCACGCGGCGCGGCGGCGATTTTTGCTCCGCAGAAGGGCGCGGATACGGAAATGGTTGCACGGCTGGAACGCGGCCTGTGCCATCTGAACCGGGTGCTCGGCCGGGAACTGGACGTTTCTCTTGACCGGGTGCCTGGCGCAGGCGCGGCGGGCGGCTTCGGCGCGGGCTGTATCGCCTTTCTGGGCGGCTCACTCTGCTCCGGAATTGATGCTGTGCTGAAAATGGTGGAGTTTGACCGCCTGCTGGACGGCGCCGGGCTGGTCATCACCGGTGAGGGCCGGATCGACGGACAGAGCGTCTACGGCAAGGTGATCTCCGGCGTTGCCGCGCACACAAAGAAAAAGCGCGTGCCGCTTGTCGTCATCGCCGGCGGCATTGCGCCGGAGGCGGAGCAGGCCTACGATCTGGGCGTGACTGCCATGTTCGGCATCGACCGCGAGGCGCTGAGCCTTGCGGAGTACGCCGGCCGCAGTGCCGAGTGCTACCGCCGCACACTGGAGGATGTGCTGCGCCTCATCCGCGCGGGAATCTGAATTGCATCGTGTATTTTCTACAAAGAAGCAGGGATATTTATCCCTGCTTCAGCTTGTCAAAAAAGTCCTTTTGGACTTTTTTGACAAGCTGCCTACAAAA